>Ga0302315_10001966_pt1 | contig 19999 bp, 14 predicted proteins | sample III_Palsa_N3_1_FD_200532 | JGI IMG/M metagenome (GOLD analysis project Ga0302315, IMG submission 200532) | Peat permafrost microbial communities from Stordalen Mire near Abisko, Sweden - III_Palsa_N3_1 | ecosystem: Environmental > Terrestrial > Soil > Palsa > Peat permafrost | place: Sweden...
CGCCAGCTCGGCAGTGAAAGCACTGCGTCGCTTTGGCGAGCTTGCGATGCGTTCGCATCAGCAAGCCAACCGCGACGACATCGCCGCAGAGATCGCGGACTCTGTGCAGTACGTCGTGCAGGTACAGCGGTACGCCAATGGCCGCAAGATCAGCGAGGTTGTCGAAGTTCTTGGCTACGACCGCGCAGCCAAAATATTCGAGTTCGACACCAAGTTCAATCGGGCTGACACCGCCGACTCTGCCCAGCTTGCACTACCTGCTGAATGGGCGCAGTTCGACAGGCCCACAGGTTCCGTTCCACCTATTCAGCACTAAAGGAGAAACAGCATGGCACTACTTGAAGTCCAAACCGTCAACAAAGTTACCGCCACCATCGCTCTTGACGAGTCGATTGCTCAGCGGACCGACCAGTACGCACTCTTCATCAATGCGCCTTCAGACGAAGTTGTCTCGAAGGCCCTGGAGTACGTGTTCTCCAAAGACAAGGACTTCCTTACCTTTGCGCAGACAGCGGATGGGAAGAAGCCCGAACATCCACTTCGTATCCGCAGACCGATGGAAGCAGCGGAGAGAGCCAAGCGCGGACGGCGCTCGACTCCCCCGGCAACTACTCCCCCAACTCCAGTGGCTACTCAGGGGACGAAGTAGTGGCATCCCTTAGCAGCCTCGGCGGGGTGGAAACGGTGCTGCGCACCGGAAGCATATTGACACTCCACCCCTCCGAGGGTCGTGCAGGGACACTTGAGCACGACAAAAGCCAAGCCAGCGATACCAATGATTTACGGCCATCAGGTGTCCCCACGGACACTCGGGTACACCCAGGTACACCACACTTCAAGGAGAAACGATGAAGCTCCTCGACGACTCACAGATCACGACAGACGCCGCCAAACGAGCCACCTACCGGTTGCGCGGCGTGACAACAAAACTGAATCCGAGCGAAGTTGAATCGGTGGAACGACTCGCTCGCTCGCGTGGCTTGCAGCGTGGCGAACTTATCCGCAAGCTCATTCTTGACGAGCTTGCCCGTGATACCGGTGTGGTGGCGGCCAGCACGGAGCTAACGGAAATCATGGGCATCCGCCTTATGCTTACCAACCTCTTTCGCCCGCTTGCCACCGGCCAAAAACTCACACCGGAAGCCTTCGACAACATGGTTGCCGAGGTCAAGAAACGCAAACGCAGCGTCGCGGAAGACGCGATGCAAGACCTGGAGCGTGCATCATGAACACCACACAATGGGGCCGCAAAGAGACCATCATCTTCCCACCGCACTCGCCCGTGTACAGCTACGGCGCGATCTTCTTTGCGCTGATTCTGACGAGCATCTTTGTCTACCTGCGCTTCAGCTACGGGCAGACTCCATTGCAGCAGTTCTACACACCGATCTACGCAAAGAGCGCGGCAGGGGGAGCGCTCAACAGGAAGGGCAAGTATCAGCTCCTTTACGCCGGAGATGTAGCGAAGTTGGCCCGTCTCGCAACCGAGTCCGATGTACAGGAAGGAGTGACCGCTACGCCGAACGGCAAGCATATCCCGCTTGCGATATCGGCTCAGGCTACCGCGCAGGGGCTCCGCATTCTTTATAGAGGCCCGGAGCAGACATTCTTCGATGCCCCGCTCCATGCCTACCTCCGCACGGCGATCTTCGGCGGCGATCAGCTCCGCAGCATCTATGCCCCTCCGCTCTTCTTCGGCTTCCTGTCCCTGCTAGCGCAGCTCCCGTTCGCCATCCGCAAAGACATCCGCCGCCGCAAGGAATTGAAGTACGGACGGCGGCTCAAAGGGCCTGTTCTACTCACTCCGAAAGAGTTCAACAAGACCGTGAACGGGGACGGAATCGGCTTCGTCACGACCGAAGCCAAAGACATGATGCGTATCCCGCTGCAGGCCGAGGCGCAGCATATCGAACTCATGGGCGACACCGGGGCCGGCAAGACAACCTTGATTATGCAGGTGCTCCGGCAGATACAGAGCCGGGGCCACTCGGCCATCGTCTATGACCCGGCTTGCGAGTTCATTCAGAGGTTTTACGACCAGAAGCGGCGCGACCTGGTGCTCAATCCTTTGGACGAACGGTGCCCCTACTGGGGACCGTCCGAGGAGCTGCGCCGCAAGGCCGAGGCCAAGGCTATCGCAGCCTCGCTCTACCAGCCAACCAGCGACAAAAAGGGCGAGTTCTTTACCGAGACGCCCCAGAAAATCTTTGCTCATCTGTTGACCTACGGCCCGAATCCGCAGCAGCTTGTCGATTGGCTTTCCAATCCAGCCGAGATCGACCAGCGGGTACGCGGAACAGAGATGGAGGCCATGATTGCCAAGGGCGCACAGCAACAGCGCAACGGCGTTCTGGCCTCACTCGGATTGGTGGCGGACAGCCTTCGGATGCTTCCCACGAAGGAGCAAGCGAAGAACAAAACGTGGAGCGCGACCGAATGGGCGGTGGAGCGGAAGGGTTGGATCTTCATCACGTCGAGTGCCACCGAACGTGAGGCACTGAGGCCGCTGCATAGCTTATGGATCGACCTGCTCGTCATGCGTCTGTTGACCGCGCCGCAGGAAAATCAGACACCCGTCTGGTTCGTTCTGGACGAACTCGCCAGCTTGCAGCGGCTCCCACAACTCCATACGGCCATCACCGAAAACCGGAAATCCAAGAACCCTCTCGTTCTCGGATTCCAGGGCAAGGCTCAGTTGGAAGTCATCTACGGACATCTTGCCGAGGTCATGCTCTCGCAACCCGCGACCAAGATATTCCTGAAAACGACGGAGCCGAAAGCAGCCGAATGGGTGTCCAATGCCATCGGCAAGATCGAGATCGAGCGCATGAAGGAGACGCACTTCGATGGCTCCCGTTCCGGCAAGAACTTCACCATAGACCGTCAGGTTGAACCCTTGGTCATGGACTCAGAAATCTCCGGCTTGGAGAACCGCCACGCCTTCCTGAAGCTGGGCAACAACGTCGCCCGCTTCCACTTCGAGTACATGGACGTGGCACAGACTACACCCGGATTTGTGCCGCGCAAGGTGGAGGACGACGAGCTGCCCTTCGATCCGAAGACGCTCGTACCGAAGGCGTCGGCAACCGTCGCGCCGAGTATCGACTTGGAGGCCGCCCCAGCTCCAACTCCAAGCCCCTCAGTTGCCAAGCCGGAGGACGAAGAGGACGCGGAGGATGACGAGCCGACGGAAGAAGAGATCGCGTCCAGTGGAGCAAATCCTGACAGCCCGGACGACGACCAAGAAGAGGATGTGCCGATAGCCGTCGATGAAACGATTCGCGTCTGAGACTGCCAATGCTGACTATCTCCAAACCGCTCAGTTCCAGCCAGGCGCAGACGTATCACGCCAAGGAGTTCACGTCTGCCGAGCAGAACTATTGGAAGCAGGACGATACCATCCTTGGAGAGTGGCAAGGACGGATGGCCGAGCAGTACGGCCTTGCCGGGGGGATCGACGCGCAGCACTTTGCCCGTCTCAGTGAGGGGCAGAATCCCCTCACCGGCGAGCAGTTGGTTCGGCACCGTAACGGCCAGGAGTATACGACCGCCGACGGAACCACAGTGAAACCCGTCGAGCATCGGGCCGGTTGGGATGCTACGTTCTCAGCGCCAAAGTCTGTGTCGCTGACCGCCCTTGTTGGTGGAGATGACCGGGTGCGCGAGGCGCACCGGGAAGCCGTGACAACCGCTCTCACCGAATTGGAGCGGTACACCCAGGCACGGATCGGCGGGAATCACGCCGCAGAGACAACCGGGAAGTTTGTCGCTGCCAAGTTCGAGCATGACACCGCCCGTCCCGTCGATGGCTACGCCGCACCGCAACTCCATACCCACGCAGTCATCTTCAATATGACGGAGCGCGCGGACGGCTCCACTCGCGCCGTCCAGCCTCAAAGTTACTTCGACAGCCAGCAGTTTGCGACCGCCGTCTACCAATCCGAGTTGATGTACCGGCTATCCCAGTTGGGGTACGAGATTGTGCCGGGAAGAAGCGGCGCACCCGAGATCAAGGGGTACACCCAGGAGTATCTTGACGCCTCCAGCCCACGCAGTCAGCAGATTCGGGAATACCTCGAAAAGAGTGGATTCGCTGGGCCAGAGGCCGCACAGATCGCCGCCCATACCACCCGCGATAAGAAGGAGATTCATACGCCGTCTGAGGTGCTGGCGGCTCACAGGCAGGTCGCCGCTGAGTTCGGCAATCAGGCAGACAGAGTCGTCCAGGAGGCGAGAGATCGAGCAAACACCATGGAACGGACGCCGCTTGCAGTGGCACCGGAACGACTTCAGGAAGCCGTTACCTTCGCCAAAAGCCGCAACTTCGAGCGCGAAGCCGTCACCGATGAACGGGACATCCTGCGCGATGCCCTCCGTCGTGGCATGGGAGACCTCACGTACAGCCAGGTGCGCGGCCACTTCGAGCAGCGAGTTACATCGGGCGAGTTCCAGATCACACCCGGCCAGAAGCATGAAACGGGCCGACAGTTCACGACCCGTGAGGCGATTGCCGAGGAGCTTTCGACCATCAAGCAAATGCAACAGGGACGACAGGCCTCCGAACCGATCATGCGTCAGGAGGACGCCGCCGCCCACGCCCGCTCCCTCGAATCCCTGAATCCGGCGCAGCAAAGAGCCATCGAGGAGGTGCTTACCTCAAAAGACCGAATACACGGGCTGCAGGGCTTGGCCGGATCAGGCAAGACCTCGGCTCTATCCAGTATCCGTGAAGGTGCGGAGCAAAACAGCTACGCCGTCGAGGGCTTTGCGCCCACCAGCCGGGCCGCCGGCCAGCTCCGTGATGCTGGCATCCCGGCCGATACGTTGCAAGGTTTCCTTGCGCGTGGAGGCGTCGAACGGAACGCGGGAGACCCGAACGCACGGCACCTCTACATGCTCGATGAATCCAGTCTCGCCAGCACCCGCCAGATGCAATCCTTCCTCGAAAAGATTGGCCCACAAGACCGGGTACTGCTTATCGGCGACACTCGGCAGCACCAGGGAGTAGACGCCGGAAAGCCCTTCGAGCAGATGCAGGAGGCCGGGATGCGGACATCCCAGCTTGACCAGATTGTCCGCCAGAAAGACCCGGAACTCCTCCGCGCCGTCGAACACCTTTCGCGGAACGAAACCGCGACAGGCGTTCAGCTTCTCCAGCAGCACGGCCGCATCACCGAGATCCCCGACCGCCAGCAACGCATCGAGGCTATTGCGAAAGACTATGTGGCCCGACCTGAAAATACTCTCATCGTCTCGCCCGACAATGCCAGCCGCCGCGACATCAACGATGCCGTCCGCGCAGAGTTGCAGAACAGCGGTGCTCTCTCGAAAGAGAACCACCCGATGACCGTTCTCACGCAACGCTCGGAACTCACCAGTGCCGACCGGAATTGGGCTGCGCTTTACCAGCCAGCCGACGTTCTTTATTACACGCGAGGGAGCAAGGAACTTGGAATTGACCGTGGCACATACGCCACTGTAGTTGCCACGAACCCGAAGGATAACCAGATTACGGTTGAACGGCAGGACGGCCAGCACGTCACCTATAACCCGGAAAGACTGCACGGCATCGCAGCCTACCGCGAAATAGTCCGCGATTTCTCGGAGGGAGACCGGATTCAGTTCACGGTGAGCAAGCCGGATCTGGACGTAAAGAACCGGGATTTGGGAACCATCGAACGAATTGAAGGCCCCAGCATGAGCGTTCGGCTGGATGGCGAGAAGAACCGAACTCTGACATTCGACACATCGCAGATGCGGCACTTCGACCACGGCTACGCAGTCACGTCGCACAGCTCCCAGGGACTCACCACGGATCGTGTACTCGTCAACATGGACACCACGGCGCACCCAGAACTCATCAATACCCGATTCGCTTATGTGTCCGTCTCCCGCGCCTCCCAGGACGCGCGAATCTACACCAACGACGTTCCAACCCTTGCCGAACGCCTCAGCACCGACATCAGTAAAGCCTCAGCCGTCGAGGTTTCCAGACCCAACGGCGAGGCTCACATCCAGCAACCCCAACCCAAGGAGCAAGCTATGACAAGCACGAAAGAGCAGACCCAAGAAGAGCAGCGGCGGCAGTTCCAGCATGAAGCTCAGAACCCATCGAACGAGAAGGTTCAAACCCAAAGCGAAACTGACCGCCGCCACTATGAACCCATACAGACTGCGTTGCCTAACGAGGCCACAGGCTACGATTGGAAGCGTGAGACGGGCGATATCCAGAGCTACCAGCAGAGCAGCAGCGGCTCATGGCTTCACATTGACTCTCAAGGGCAGTTTTACGACCGTCAAGCATCGCCAATCAGCCGTGAAGTAGCGCTGGAACATCTACGCGTTTCGGTCAACCAAGTACTTGATAATACCGATAAAAATCATTCCATCACTCCAAGCGCTGACAGCGGTTTGACCCTTTAGCTCCTAAAACCCAACGCGATAGTTTCGCCTTCGCAGCCGACGTGCAATCACGCGGGTATCGAAGACCTTTTAGGGTACGAGATTGTGGATACGTTGTATCCTTGGCGCAACGACGACAATGGCTTCATCAAACAAGTGCCCGCTTAGAACGACGAACATCAAGCTTGACTTGTTCCCCACTCGGTTGGGATTTAGATGGCTCGCTGCACGCTGGACAAACGCTTGAGTAGGAAGGCTCGGAAGCGCTAGAGTCATAATTTGTAACGAGATGTTCTGCGATTCTTGCTGAACGCAGATCTTTGATGCGATCCTTTGCCGACTCTGCGGAAAGGCTATACATCAGCCCTCTGGCCCCCTCGAAATTGCAATTTAATGCTGCAACAGCCTGACCAAACTCCAACGCGGTCTGCACGCGAGCCTTCGTCAATTTCTTTAGGCTTTCACGGCCGTTCTTGAATAACTCGGTGATTAGACCAGCACTTGTCCAGTCGCCGGCACCGGCGGTGTCTACTACTTCAGCTAAAAAAGCAGGAAGTGCGGACCATCGACCGGGCCCAGTTTTAGAGGCAATTCGGAAGCGAAGACCTTCTTCACCAAGAGTCTGAATCTCCAGCATCGCTCTGTGCTCGGAAAGGAAATCCGAAAAGGACTTTGCACGTTGATCCGAGTATTTCAGTACATCAGCAATCTTGAGCATTTCAACGAATTGGCTGGGATCACCCAATGTTGAAGGTTCGAAGAAGATCACAGCCCCATTCTTTTTCAGATGCTTGGCGAGAGTTATAGTTGAACGAGATACGCGGTCGGTGAAGAACACTGCGGCATCACCGACCTCTACCGCTAAACGATCAGCTGTTTCTGACACAAGTGCTCTAAACCCAGGAAGATACGCACCGCAGTCGGGACAGGTCCATGCGAATGTGTGCTTCGGTTTACCGTCCCGTCCTTTAAAAATCTTTTGCACAACTATGGGAGTCGAGCATGTCGGCTCGCTGTGCAGAAATGTAGTGTCTACACCAAAAGTCGATAGATCCTGATGCACGAAGATGCCCGCGTTATCTCGATTCAGTCGGCCCAGCGCAATACTGTGCCATCCCAAATATGCTGTCGTTGCCAACAAATTGCCTGTTGTCCCGCCCGCATAAAAGCGTGGCTCGTTTCGCTTCACGCCCAATACTATATCTAGCGCGATGAACCCTGCTGCAACAAAAATCGGTTGTTTCATGGTGGCCTTAGTCTTCATAACATTCTCCAGTTAACCACATTCCATGAAGAACCCCTCGGCTCGCCACGTCAGCCAATTCGTCTTCTGAAATCGAAATTTTGTACCCGTGAGACTCGATATGCGCAATGGCAATCTTCGACTTCTGCGATTTGAGCTCATACGCTGCAAGAATCGCCCCAACGGAGATGAGTTTACTCGACAAGGCCGACAGGATGGCATTCGCTCCTCCCAAAGGCTTGAGCGTGTCCGAATAGTGATAGATCGCCCTCATGAGCCGCCGGTAAACTTCGAAGGGATTCGCCTCGGATGCATACAAAAAGTTCCTCGGATCCACAGAATGTTCGTCAAAAAGGAAGCTGCGGTGCTCCAGCACAAGCTTGTCTCCACGACGCGGGTCTGCACTTGGGGCTGGAAGCAGCGGGCAAATTTCTTCTGCCTTTACCAATTCCGAAACTCGCTTCAGTTGGACCGATTGATTTTCGCCAAGCAAAGGAAACCAGACACGCGGTTTAGAGGCCATAGCTTCGCGCTCCGCATCGCCTCTGAACGGATGGACGTAATCCGCCTCTTCGTCAATGCCTTCCTCAAGAATCGCACTGTCGAGCTCAGCATTCTCATTGGCAAAGACAATCAAGTTTTTCGATTTACATTCGGGTCGGTCGCAAAGATGAAGCAGTTTCGCCACGACTGGCATGAAAACGCTGCGGGGCAGAGCGCTCACGTCAACGATGATGTCGGTAACCGGTTCAAACTCGGAGGCTAACTTGTATAAACCTTCAGCCGACTTTGCCGTAATGCGTCGATTCTGTGGTGAATACATCGCGATCAGGCGTTCGCTAACTTTCCAGCCAGAGGTCAAGGTCTTGAAGTCATTCCAATTTGCTTCGGAAAGGCTTTTATATTCATGTGACGGCGATTTCATGCCTTCATCAAATCGGATGAGATCTACTTCGATCTTTGCATTCGGGCACTGCGACTTCAACGTCCGGATTCCAGTAAGCATTCGTGGGTCAAAGCCGAATCCCAAGATGAACCTTACCGTTCGCTTGTCACTATTCAACCTCTCTGCGAGGAAAGTCTCGAGATCCGGTCCAAAGCAACGGAAGTAGGTTTCCCAACGTAACGGAGAAGTCATTGAATAAGGGACCTCTTGGGCTCATATCCCGACATCATCCAGGTGTGAAGATCGCGCAGCGGGCGCTCTTTGAAGCCCCCGTAGCCCAAAGGGAGATCGTACGACACACAGAGAAGGCGATTTAGATTGAGCACCATCCATTTGTCACCCTTTACGCTGTAGTCCAATTGGGCTTCGAGGAAGTTATTCGCAATCGATGCGGCAATAACATCTGCCAGAACTGCATATTGTGGATTTCGCCGAAGGAACTCAGGGTTTCTCAAATGTTCACGGTCTTTCATCGATATTGCAATTCCAGTTACCCCCGGATCGTAAGGGGCCGAATCTTCATACGTGCGTGACCGACAGAAACCGCCAATTGCTCCGAGTAGCCTCTGAACGTAGTCCCCGTAACGCGCTCTTCGCGGTATTTCATCCCACAGGGAATTGGAAGCGTGGCGTAGAAGCGCATCTTGCCGAGAGGCGTCGAGTAGAGACGACTTCGTGACCAGGTACTTCGAAACGACCTCCTCAAACTCGTCTCCTGCTAGACGCATGAACTGTTCGATATTCCATGACGCTAGGTTGGCGAGTTTCTTGTGACCAAAATAATAGGGGAACTTGAACTCGCTCGACAAGAAAAGTTCGGCAGCCGCTTTAACCGATGAACCAGCCCTCTCAGCTAGGCCAGCACTACTCAAAGGAAAATCGAATGTGCGTTGCTGACGCCTCAACTCACGATGAACCAAAATTTCCAGCGTCCGCCAAGCAACCGCACGTTCGCGAAGCGTTCCGGTCATCTGTTCACGGTCATTTATCCACTCCGCGAAAAGCGTACTAGTAGATGCAAGTTGTTTTACGCGGGTAGAAACTTGCGAGATCGCCTGCTCGTATCTCCGATCCCATTCAGACCCGTCAAGTGAGGCCTGTAGGCATGAATCTAATGAATTGACCTCTACACTCAAGGCCGCAGACGTTCGACGATCTGCGACACTCATCATCAGGTTCTCGAATTTCTTCTGGCTTGACCTCCAGAATTTTTCGATAGATATCTCGCGATCGTAGTCCCGCCCTTCAGTCACCCCAGTTTCCAACATCTCGTCAGTAGACAATGCCTCAAAGCGTTCTGCCAGCCAAACACCGACTCCTTGACGAAGCTCCGCTGTGGCTTTCAACAAAAGACCACGCTGTTGAGCAGTCAGATGATGGACGTCGTCGAGCAACAGTAGACTATGACCAGCTGCCGGCTTGCCTTCGACCAAAAGATTTCCGGGGATTAGCAGCGAGAGCGAGTTGAGTGTGTCGCTTCCAGGCAAAGACGCGGATGTCCCGTCGTCGAAACTGTCGATAGCGTCGCAGACAGATTCCTCCAGATTCGCGGCCCAACGGTAAATTTGAGTGCCAGTGCGCTCACTCAAACCAAGGGCTAGTTCCACGGAAGCATTCGGAGCCAATTCAATTTTGTCGAGATCTTCTGGAAATTTCAGGTTGTGTAGGAGAAGGCACGATCTTAGAGAAGCGAGCACGATCCGAGCATTTAGCAAACCGAATAGAAGTCTGTGTTTCCGAACTCCGTCTGATTCCAAATCGTCCAGGATGCCATAGTTACGAGCACAAGAGAGGAAGACCCCAAGCAGCCGAGGTCCAGTCTGATCTATAGCCCCAAGAGAACACATACGAGCATGAAGCTCTTTCACGTCATCCAGCCCTTGGAATGTGTGCAGGGTGGTCAATGATGCAGGCGTGAATAAACGAAGCAACGAGGTTTTACCAGCTCCCGCTGCGCTCCGTATGATTCTGGGTTTCGTCCAAAGCACGTCGGTTTGTGGGATCAAATCTAACATCCCTGGCCCAAAAAGCTTGAGGAACGTGACGTCGTTCTCAATCGCTTCCGATGAACGCAGCCGAAATGGATTCCGAGATTCTCTCATGCGAAATCCTTATGGCGTGTCACGCGCGGGAATAGGGGTCTCATCTTCGAACCCTCCGCCCACAAGAGGCCGATTGAATTGTTTGGAGTATTGTGCGCTAGCACAATACTCAGACCACATCCGTTAAACCCATACCGCAAATCTGTCCCGCCTACTCTTGTTGCATCTGTCTCGTTCTCATCGTCGTAAAATCCATCGATCAGGCTCGCCATCTTTCCAGCCGAAGTCGAATCAATCTGCGTGCCTTCAAGAAGTCTTTGGACCACAACGATATGCACCGTGAAGTTGAAAACTTTCGATAGACCTTCGAGAGCCTGTCGGAGATTGCTTTCAGCCTTCGTCGTAGCCATGTAGAGAACGACAATAAGGGTAAAGTTTTTCTGAACGAGTTTAGATGTCGGATTCGCCAGATCATTCAATGCATCAATGAACTTGCCGAGTTTGCCGGTAGTCTTTCCCGTTTTGTCTTTGCGTGCATAGCTCAAGCCGCTGCCGGAGAAATCATCTATAAGGACAACTGTCTTGAACGCCTCGCTTGATACGTCGCCACCACCAAGCGCCTTGATATCCTTTCGCAAATCTTCTAGGAGTGAATCAACTCTCTCGCCGCTCAGCTCGTGCGTATTCCGAACCTGTTCATTGGAAAGCGACCTGTTTGCACGTCGGAATATGTCGGTCCGGGCGCCGTCACTCAAACCTAGAAAAAGCGTTTCGCGCTCGAGCTTCCGAAAGACTTGTGATTCGCTGATCTTCCTAACCTGGTGAGATTCCAGACCTGTAGACGCAAACGCCAAATTCATGAGAAGGGGTCTCACGAAGTCTGGATAAGAGACTGACACCAGATGATTCATCTCATCGTCGGAGATGAAAACGAGTCGTTCTTTCACATATTGGAATGCGGTTTCTCTGTCGGAGGCGGGGAATTGGTCTAGCCATCGAGCCAAACTCTCAGTGAATCGCATACCCGGAGAAAACTGCTGATAGCCGTCGTATTTGTACTCCGCGAGTGCCTGCATTTCCAGTCCATGTTCTGCGAACTGGGAAGGTGTCCAGCTCATAACTTTACTCAATAGCTTTTCGGCGAGAGAGACGTTCATTTCTTACCCCCGATAGCCACACGAAGACCACGCCCACCAACTTTGCATTTCTTCAAATAAAACAAGGATGCATCGGCATTCAGGATTCCTGCCGGAGCGAGGTTCCAACCGGTTGCCAAAGACGACGTGACTTCGTCCACACTTAGAGCGAAAGGTTGATTCAAAATTTCGTGATCGTTACCCGGCCAACGAGGGCGGTCGCCTACAAATAAAGTTTCTGAGGCGGTTGCTCGATCGGGCATGAATTCGAGTAAGCGCATTTTGCTGCTCGAGTCTGAGACAATATCGATAGATCTTGAGGAGGTGACGACTTTCAAGCCGCGTACCTTAGCCAAGTCGAGAGTCTCGAGGACGAGCCGCCAAAGAGCCCCGATCTCCAGATGCGGTCCGCGTGCCTCAACGGTGAGTTGCGTTGGACGCAGAGTCAGCTCCGCATTCGGCAAGCCCGCTTCGCTGAGAAACTGATGAGCTAAGCGAAGCTCCGAGATTGCCGGTGTGATCTTCGTCACGTCAATATCTTTGTCCAACGGAAGACAAACCGTCGCGTTGTAATAACCCACCAACACTTGTGCTCGTAAGGACTCTGGTATTCGCTCCATTAGCGCAGTCCGGACCGACTTCCCCCTACCTGTAGCGATACCGATTTGAATTCCTGACTCAAGAATTCGGCAAAGTTCGTTTCCGACATCCAAGCGCAGCCCACTATAGCGATCCCGGTGGTCGCAGAGTGTTCCGTCGTAATCAAAAACCAATTGCTTCAGGTTTGCTTTCCGAAGCTGTTGCAGAAAGCTATCGTACTTTTTCTCCCACTGGGGATCGGTAAGCGGTGCAAACCCCGCCGCATCACGCACGATTCGTTTTCGTCGAATCGCGATCTGAACGTCGCCCTTTTTGGCGGTGGCTCGCCCGAATGCATTGAGGTGGTATATGCGACGCCCGAAAGGGGGAATGCCGGGCCTGCCCGGATCAACTTTCCGATCTTCACCAAAAGCTCGAGTCAGCTCGAAGACCATAGACTGCATATCAAAGGCCGCCAATAGTCCGTCGAAATTCGATTGAACGGTGAGTTTCCGCACTTCAGAGGGAAGTGCATGAAGTGTTTGCTCGACGATCCTGCTATCGCTCTTCGCTGCCAGCGCAATGACACCAGTCTCTGCCCTTTTAGCCAGCCAATTGTGCCGACCATGAGCAAAGTTCCTAATGTCGACAGCTTGCACGGTTGCCAAGGCCGCTTCGCTAAACTTCGACTCTAGATCTACCGCAGCCGCCCGAGTGTCAGGACCAAAAAGAACAATAAGCTCACGCGGAAGATCCGCCAATCCAAAGGACACAGCCAGCTGCCGTTTCGCGTCACTCCTCTTCCAAGTGGAAGGAAGTTTGGCCTCTTTTCCGATAGCGCGCGCGATGATCGTATTGAGAGCAACGAGAGTATTGGTAGCCAGGAAGCCGTCGGAACCGCTGGGAGGAGCGTATTCGAGCGCCGTTCCTCGACCATATTTGCTTACGATTTTCGAAAGCGTCGCGCCACTTCGGCAACATACGCTGATGAGAATCGCCACCTCTGATGAGATCGCCTCTCGAGCGATACCGAGCACGTCAGGATTCTCTCCTCCAGCGCTGATTAGCACAACGCCACCCGCGAATCCCTTGCGGATTGTATCGGCTGCCAGATAAGGCGTTTCTACCTTAGCCATTTGCCCAATCGTAGACCCAAGGAGATCGGCGCAGAGGGAAGCCGTCGAAAGCGAGCCGCCAGAACCAACCACCAAAATCGGAAGTCCTGTCATTTTCCCAAAACTATCTGCGAGCGCACTGATATCAATACCCTTAGCCCACCTAAAGGTGGACGGCAATTCCATCAATTCGGATTCGAACGGCTTCCCCAGTGGATTCTCCCGTGTACAAATAGGCGAAGAAAAAGCGTAATGCAGATTCAAGTATAGATCAAGGGTACTTCAGGAAGAGCACGAGGAAATCGTGTTGCCCTTTTCGCTTGCGGGAGGAGTTCCTCCTCGCCTGCCTACAGCCGATTCTCGTCTTCCGTCACCCTCCTCAGCGGGGCGGTCCACCCTCCCCGCAACGCCCCTCCGGCAGAAACAAGCAACCGCAAAAGCCGCTAAGGGGGCTCTGCCCCGGCTCGCGCCCGCAAGGGGTTTCCCCATAATTTTTCTACGAAAAATCACGCGGTGAAGCCGCGCCCTGCGGGTGGGCGATACCCGCTCCCCTTGCAGTTGCTACCCCCCGCCTTCGCCAGGTGGCGTTCGGCATGTACATGCCGCGTTTCAACGCGGAAGTGCAGCAGCCAGAACCCAAGGAGGAAGCACCCATGAACACCATCGCCACCACCACACCCACCGTCACCCCGTTTACCCAGAACCTTGAAAAACAGCAGCAACCGAAACAGCAAACCGCGAAAGAAGCTATCGCGGCCAACGTGCAAGCCCTTATTGAGCAGTTGGAGCAAGGCCACTCCGACGGCCTCACCGCGTACCTCTTGGCGATGGGTCGGTTTCACAATTACAGCTTCGGCAACATTCTTGAGATAGCACGGCAGAAACCGAATGCGACCCGCGTCGCTGGCCTGTATGCGTGGAACCAGCTTGGCCGCAAGGTCAGGAAGGGAGAGCGCGGCATCCGCATTCTCGCTCCGGTCATCGGCATCAAGCGCAAGAAGGCTTCAGAAGCGGAGAAGGATATTCGCACCCAGAATCAAGCCGTGTTGGTCGGGTTCCGTTCGGCTTATGTTTTCGATGTGTCGCAAACCGAGGGCAAGGAACTTCCCGAACTGTCCGAGCGCGTCACGGGCAATGTAGGGGAGTATCGGGAACGGTTGGTCGATTTCATCCTCGCCCAGGGCATTCAGCTTGAGTTCAAAGAGAGCATCGCTCCCGCTTTGGGCATGAGCTACGGCGGCAAGATCGTTGTGTTTCCCGGTCAGGGAGCCGCCGAGGAGTTCAGCACTCTAGTTCATGAACTCGCACACGAGATGTTGCACAAGGCCGAACGCCGCACCGCCACCACCAAGACGGTACGCGAGACGGAAGCCGAAGCCATCGCCTTTGTGGTCGGGAAAACCATCGGCCTCAATACGGGAAGGGCATCCGCCGACTACATCCACCTGTACCACGGCAATGCGGCACTCCTCGCCGAAAGCCTTGAGGTCATCCAGAAAACCTCAGCCGTCATTCTCTCCGCGATAGAGGAACCCGTGGAGAAGGCGGAGGCCAGCACCGAGGCGGTTGAAACCGAGGCGGAACTGGCGGAGGTGGCGTAATGAAAACCATCCTCGCAATCCTCAACAAGGCCGGATGGTGGCACCACGGCCTTTACCTCAAGATCGAGAACCCGCCCTATATGGCGTTGGTGATCGAGGCGACCGACGAATCCGGCCCGTGCGGTCTTCCCGCAATCTCTGTCTGTCACTACGGCGAACAGAACGGCGATGCCATGCGCGACCCGGAGATGTGTTTCGAGCTTGGACTGGCGGGAGGAGCGCACCTTAACCCCTTCTACTACCGAAACGATTATGTCGGCGTGGAGCAGTGGAGCCGCACTATCGTCCGCGACCACTACGTTTACCTCGTCAGTTTGCACCAGCAGCACGAACGCTTCGCCAAGCAGTGGGACAACAACCTGCGCTTGCAGGGTTTCTTGGAAGCCTTCGAGAAGCAGACACCACGCGCCTAAACCTTTCCCGCCCCCGGAGCGGATAGGAAAGCGCGTCCGCTCCACCACATCATGCAGTGCAACCGCTCAAGGAGAACAGCCATGAATACCCAGACCGCCACCGAATACCGGAACCTTCCCCTCGCCCTTCTCATCCCGTCCAAAACCAACCCGCGCCGCGTCATGGAGGATGACGCGCTTTTGGAGCTTGCCGAGAGCATCCGCGTCCACGGAGTTCTCGAACCCCTTATCGTTCGCCCCATCGCCGAGCGTCAGTTTGAGGTCGTCGCCGGAGGCAGACGCTTCCTCGCGTCGAAGGTTGCGGAGAAGCAGGATGCGCCGTGCAGCGTCCGCGAACTGACCGATGCTCAAGTGTTGGAGATTCAGCTAGTCGAAAATCTTCAACGCCGGGACGTTCATCCGCTGGAAGAGGCGCAAGGGTTCCATGCCTTGCTCCAGTTGGAGGAGCCGAAGTACAGCATCGAGCAGATCGCGGCCAAGGTCGGCAAAACTCCGTCCTATGTCGCCACCCGCGCCCGTCTCACGGAGCTTGCCCCGCCAGCCGTAGAGGCGTTCTATGCCGAAGAAATCGGCGTCGGACACGCCTTGCTGCTTGCTAAGCTACAGTCTGCACAGCAGGAACAGGCACTAGCCAACTGCTTCCGCGAGGAATGGGGTGGGGGTGCGGGGAAGAGCAAGCGTATCCTCCTCCCCGTCCGGCATCTTCAACACTGGATAGAGCAGAACGTCCTCTTGCTCCTCAAACGGGCACCGTTCAACAAGCGCGATGCCCAACTCGTCCCCGCCGCTGGAAGCTGCGTCGATTGCCCGAAGCGCACTGGACACAACAAGCTGCTATTCGCCGACGTAAGCGGGGATGCGGATGCTTGCACCGATCCCGTCTGCTACTCCGCCAAACTGGAAGCACACGTCCAAGAGCAGATTGCCGCGAAGCCTGCACTAGTGCAGATCAGCACGGCCTACGGTCAGCAGCAGGAAGGCAGCAAGATCGTCACCCGCAGCAAGTACGTCGAGATCAGGCCCGAGAAGCCCGATACCCCGGAGAAAGCGAAGTGGCCGGAGTTCAAAACGTGCAAGCACACCGCCGAGGCCATCGTCGCGGATGGCATCGACAAGGGCGAAGTACGGCAGGTCTGCGCGGAGCCAACTTGCCCCGTGCATCATCCCAAGAAGCAGCCGTCGAAAGCCGATGCTACCGCCAAGACCCAGCAGGAGAAGGAACGGAAAGAGGCGGCACTGGCAAACGCCACCGGGATACGCCTGCTGCAAACCATCGTCGCAGCCGTTCCGGTTCGCTTGATGAAGCGCGACCTCCTCTTCATCGTCGAACAGATACTCCCGCTGCTGGACGAGAAACGGGTCGAGATGGTTGCTCGGAACCGTGGCATCCGGGCAAAGCAGGGCGAGTCCGCAGCCAAACTCCTAATCGCTTTCCTTCGCAACGCCGAGGAGAGTGCAGTTGGCAAGCTGATCGTCGAAGTCGTCATCCTGCTTTCGGCTAGAACGCAGAACGATGGAGGCAAGGTTCTCCGCGCCGCAGCCCAGGTGTACAAAGTGGATACCGATGCCATCGCCCTCAAGGTCAAGCAGGAGTTCGCAACCAAAGCGAAGTCAAAGGGAGAAAAGAAGCCCCAAGCCTCAGTCAAACCAGAACAGAAGCGCGTTGCATAATTTCGGCGCGGGGGGCGTGCACCGAGGGGACAGGCTCCGCGCCTCATTCTGGGTCGTCCCAGCGGGAAGTGAAGCGTACTCCATACTCAATCGACTTGCGATAAGCCTCCGAGTCGTGATCCCGATTCCAGAGCAGCTTGTAGACCGCGTTCACCGCCGACTTCATCATCGCCTTCATCTCGTCTTCCGTAATCCGCGAGTAGTCAGGTGAGCCGTAGCACACCGGACAGACTTTGCCGGCATGGACATCTTCGATTGGTCCGTTTCGGAACGCGAGGGCGACAATCGCCTTCGCTTCTCTGGCAAGTCCAGCATCCAGTGTCTTCATCACACCCTCAATATACCTGCGGATATCTCCTCTATTTTACGGAGAGCGATGATGCAATGGCATTTGCCCGTCTTTCCCACCCTGAAGGTCGCTCTCTGGAGTGCGAGAGCGGCATGTTCCGCCCACCCAACGGGTCTGTAGAAGTTCATTTAGCGTCAAAAAGTAAGATGTCCGATCGAACTGTCGTGCTCCGGTCAAAAGGGAACTCTGCCTCTCATTCATACCTAACTAGCTGACACGCTTAGCTGCCGTTCGCTGGCTGCTTTGAGAGGTGGTGCCGAACCGCTCTTGGGGCGATCAGGCTAAACGATCCAAAACGAGGCGTAATGGACGGAAACCGTTGCTTGAGGCTTTTCGTTGGTTGCGCCTGGCACAGTTGTAGAAAATGCGAAACAATCTCGGATCGTGTGGTGTCTAAGAATATGGGCCAGTGGGTTTTCAGTAACAAGAGAGTGTACAGGCGCGACTCACATGAGGCGTTTCGGGACAAATTGCTTAATCGTTTTTGGTCTAATGACCGTCCTGGGCGCTACGTCCTCGACTGCATGGGCTCCGCAGACTTTGCAAGGTGTATCGACGCAGACCATTCCTGTAAGCCCTAAACGTGATGATAGGAGCCTGCCATTCGCTGACGAATACGCCTGGAGCCTGCCGTCGGGCGGTCTTCAGGCCACAGTTGGCTATGCCCCCGGTTACGAAGAAGAGTTGAGAGCAAGATGGTCACACACCTTGTCGCCGCACATAGAAGCGTTTCATCCACGAGCGATGCTCGTACCGTATGGCAAGCCGTTCTATCTCGTGATTGGATTACGGAACAAGTCATCACAGACATTCCATTTCATTAAGAGGTCAGGATTACCCTCCTCGGAATGCAAGGTGCGGAACTCCGCTGGAAGGGAACTCGGCCAGGCGGGTCAAATGATTTCCACCTTAGGAGCAGAACCGCTTTTCTACGATCTCGCTCAAGACCAGACATTTAGAGAAACCCAGCCTTCCGTTCAAGAAAGCGGTATTAAAGGTGTTGAATGGGAAAATCACATCCTCGGGTCGAATCCGCCTCCGGGAGACTATACCGTTACCTGCGAGTGGAAGCCTATCAGTTGCAAAGGTAAGACTGGCCAAAAGTGTGACTCGTATCTTGAACTCCCTCCGGTGTCGACGCCACCGTTTCCTTTTAAGGTGATGCCGCCTGAAAGGAAGCGCTAAATTATGAAGAGAAAACTTGTAATGCTTCTCCTGTTGATTGCAACGATCCATCCATCTGTTTCCGTTTCTCAAGCTTTGGCGCAAGAACCCAGCCAAAGTTTAGAAACTGACGCAGTGGTCGCTAAAGAGAGAGTTCATACCTGCACTACTCGAAATATGGACGTGCGCGTTTTGCCGGAGTTCATCTCGGGTTTCATTCATATTGTCCCAATTGAGTTCAGCAATATAGATGCAGGGCCTTGTAACGTCCCACCGGAGCTTACGCTTGCCCTGACTCCCACGCAGACTGAACAGCTCGGCACTTTCGATGGCTCCTCGTCGTCAAAGTACCTTCGGCCGCACGAGACTATCCACAGTCTGCTCGTCTGGAGCCCGAAGCCGAGAGAAGGGGCCCTATGCCCGACATACGACGGTTTTGAATTAGGACAATTCTTAGCGTCATCTCCACATCCGCCGCCGATGCTCACGGTGCGCCATCTGAATATCCGCACCTGCCACCTGTTCAGTACAGGGTTCCGCGTTGGAGTTTACGTTCCTGGTGAACTTGTCCCTACTGTCTGGTTCGATTCAAAGCCACACTCAAAACCGCTCAGTATCGGGAAAGAGATCACTCTAGCAACTGCAAAGTCCGATTCGGCTGTCGGTCTCGAAGCCCCTACGCCGCAGCCTGTACTCGGAGATCGCGTCAATCTTTTGTTGCGACTCCCCCGGTCACCTTTGCCAGCTTGCCCCTATTCCGTCTTTCGCGCACGACGCTCCAACGGAGAGACCTTCGTATACTTCGACCGGTGCGATCCGTCCGACCCACCTCCACCAGAACAAGGTTTTCTTATAGCTCTTAGACAGCTTGATCTCTTGGCAACCACGGGCGAAATCAGATTCGATACCATTGTCCAGATTTCGCCAACCACTTATACCCAGTCTTCGGCGGTAACGATCAATATCAGGACTCGCCAGGCTCCAGACCTCCCGTTAGTTTCTGATGACAACGCCATTTGCACATCTGAGGATCTGAAACTCGCACCGGCCACCGCGCCGCTTCATAACGAGAGGCGTGTCGCTGAAGCCTTTGAATTCCGCAACGACTCGAGCCATACATGCCGGATTGGGGGAGTCCCGCTGATCGAGCCACTAAACCGGGTCCGAGCAAAAGACGGTAAGTACAGGGCAGAGCCCTGGCCAGCAAGCATTTGTCCCAATTGCGACGATCCTCTCTTTTCGGCTCGCCCGAATGTTTGGATTGACCTTGCCCCCGGCGACTCCGCACATTTTCTGGTCGGCCATACCCTGCGCGACACATTGGGGGAAATCCCCCCC
>Ga0302315_10001967_pt1 | contig 19990 bp, 14 predicted proteins | sample III_Palsa_N3_1_FD_200532 | JGI IMG/M metagenome (GOLD analysis project Ga0302315, IMG submission 200532) | Peat permafrost microbial communities from Stordalen Mire near Abisko, Sweden - III_Palsa_N3_1 | ecosystem: Environmental > Terrestrial > Soil > Palsa > Peat permafrost | place: Sweden...
ACCTGGGCATTGCCCGCGGTCGCGGTAAGACCCGTCGGAGCGGCGGGAGCGGCGGCCACCGGGGTCGCGCTAACCTGGGATGACTGTGCGGATGTACCGGTGGCGTTAACAGCGGCTACTGTGTAGTAATATGCAGTGCCGTTCACTGCGGAAGTGTCTGTATAGCTTGTGGAAGTGGCCGTCGCGTAGGCCGTCGCTCCCTCGCCGCCGCTGGTCGTTGAACGGTATATGTTATACGAGGTAGCGCCGCTGCTGGCGGACCAGCTCAGGGCGACCTGTCCATTGCCCGCGGTGGCTGTAAGTCCGGTCGGTGCGGAGGGGACAGAGCCCGAGCCGCTGTAGGTTATAGAAACAGAGCCGATCTCGGGATCGCCGGTGGAACTTGAACCGGGAAGAAGCTGAACCTCAAGGTTGGTGACGCCTAAAGGCATCGACCCCGAGTTGTTGATGGTCCAGTAGCCCCAGCCGCCGGAGGTCGCGGTGCGGGAGCCAACGGTATACGCCGCAACTGAGTAGGACGCCCCGTTGTTCGTAGAGTACCAGATGTTGACCTGGCTGATGGAAGAGGTGTCGGTCCAGGCGATTATGGTGAACGCACTGATATTGGAGAGCGCGTAGGTGAAATCCTCCGCGTCGTTGACCGTGCGAATGGCCCGGCTGCCGTCCCCGTTGAAGTAACTGGGGTTGGTCGTATCGAAGCCAAGGTTGGCGGTCATCGTACTGACGAGAGACCAGTTGTTCAGTGGGTCGGTGAAGACGGTTGAAGCGTTCGACGCGACCGGCTGGATACATATTGCTATTGTAGCGATGACAATTAACAAAAGCCTCAAGTGTCTTGCTATCTTCTTGATCATGAGCACTCCTTCAGATCTGGCAAGATCGAGCTTGCCTCTCGTTACCGCATCTCTTCTATTTGTATTGCGTATGTAGCAACCGGACTTCAGTACTTTTAAACCGGTCAGATTGCATACGTTAAATCTGAGCATACGTATGCGCAACGTCATTATAACACCGAGCTTCCATTTTGCATAGGGGTTTTGAAAAAATAATTATGGCACCGAGCCAGATCGCCGGAAATTTAGAGGGTAGTCCATTCTCAGTGCTATAATTCATCACTCAACCTTCAGGAAAAAGTGAATGAAATTCCCTGTAGTCCTCTCGACATGGTCCTTTGGCCTTGATGCCAACGAAGCCGCCTGGAAAGTTCTTTCGACAGGCGGCCGCGCGCTGGATGCTGTAGAGGCCGGAGTGCGTGTGCCGGAAGCCGATCCCAAGGTTACGTCGGTGGGCTACGGAGGATCTCCCGATCGCGACGGGCACGTCACTTTAGATGCCTGTATCATGGACGAGCACGGCAATTGCGGCGCCGTGGCATGCCTGGAACATATCATGCACGCCATCTCGGTAGCTCGTTTGGCCATGGAGAAAACCCCGCATGTTATGCTTGTGGGAGACGGCGCCCTGCAATTCGCCCTGGATCATGGCTTTTCGAAAACAAATCTCTTGACTCCCGACGCCGAAAGAGCCTGGAACGAATGGCGCAAAACGTCACTGTACAAGACCGTCGTCAATGTTGAAAACCACGACACAATTGGAATGATCGCTCTGGACGCCGCAGGCAATCTGTCGGGAGCCTGCACGACCAGCGGCCAGGCCTACAAGATGCACGGTCGGGTTGGCGATTCGCCGATTATAGGCGGGGGTCTCTACATAGACAATGAAATAGGAGCCGCCACGGCCACCGGCGTCGGCGAAGAGGTGATCAAAATCGTCGGAAGCCACCTTGTGGTGGAACTCATGCGCCAGGGCAATACCCCGGAAAAGGCATGCCGATTGGCCGTCGAGCGTATTGTCAAACGACACGCCGTTCGATCCGAAGATATTCAGGTTGGATTTCTGGCGCTGAACAAGAACGGCGAATATGGCGCATTTAGCCTGGAGCCAGGTTTCTCATATGCCCTATGTTCTCAAAATACCGGTAACAATCTTCACGAATCTCAAAGCTACTATTGACCTTCGCACTACGCCCATTGTGATATAATTGCTAGGATGTCCCTTGACCCCGATATTTACTTCGAAATCGCCTTTCCCCGTCCCGATGGGAGTATTCAGCGCCGATCGTTTACGGATCCTGTTGATATTCTAATCACACGCAGTCTCTCTGAGGTTGCCGAAGTCATTAATCGGCTTGAGAGGGCCGTCGCGGCAGGCCTTACCGCCGTCGGATTCGTGTCCTACGAAGCCGCCGCGGCATTCGACACAAAACTAACCACCTTTCCGGCTTCCGAATTCCCTCTCGCTCTCTTCGCCCTGTTTCCAGAAGGCGCCGATCTGACAGAAAATGAATCGCGAGCGATCCATCAAGAGCTGCCCTGGAATCTCGATACACCTCTGGAAGAATACGAACAAAAGCTGGCCGCAATCCGCGAAGCCATCCGTCGCGGAGATACTTATCAGGTTAATTTCACCCTTCGTTCCACCAGCCCTGCACCTGGGGACGGGCTTGCTCTCTACCGGCAATTCACAAAGGCGCAAAACGCAAACTATTCCGCGTACCTTCGTTTCGAACACTGGCAGATCCTCTCCGTATCTCCCGAACTCTTTTTCGACTGGGATGGAAGCAGGATTGTAACCCGTCCGATCAAGGGGACAGCTGCGCGAAACGGGGAAACAACCGAAGCCGAAGCCGCGGCCGCACAGCGGCTTCTGGTTTCGACCAAAGACCGCGCGGAAAACGTGATGATCGTAGACCTGCTGCGCAACGACCTTGGACGAATCTCCGAGTATGGCACAGTGTCCGTCGATGAGCTCTTCAGTCTGGAAACTTACCCCACGTTTTTCCAGCTCGCCTCCCAGATCTCGGCCAAGACACGATCGGGAACTTCTTTGCTGGACCTTTTTAGAGCGCTCTTTCCCTGCGGATCGGTAACAGGCGCGCCCAAGCGCAGCACCATGGCTCAGATTGCGGCGCTCGAAACCAGCCCGCGTGGAGTCTACTGCGGCGCAATAGGCATCGTCGAACCAGGGCGGGCCGTCTTCTCCGTACCGATCCGCACAACGGTCATCGATGCGAACACAAAACAGGCCGTCACGGGACTGGGAAGCGGAGTCACCTGGGATTCCAACGCTCAGGATGAGTACGCCGAAATCGCCGTTAAGGCCCGCTACCTTAACGCAGCCACCGACGACTGGAGCCTGCTGGAAACTTTGAGACTGGAAGATGGGGAATACTGGCTCCTTGAGGAACACGTCGACCGCTTAAGATCCTCGGCAAAATTATTCCGAATCGAATGGTCTGAACCCGCATTGCGGGAAGCTCTCTGTCTCCTTGCCTACGATCACCCCGAATCACGATGGCGTGTACGGCTTCTCTTGAATCAACGGGGCCATATTCAGACAGAGATCTACGAGCTAAACGACTTACCCGAGTCTCTTACCGTGGCCCTCTCCACAAAGCCGATATCCAGCGCCGATATATGGCTGCAAAATAAGACAACCCGACGGTTCGTTTATGAAGACCGCCTCAAGGAATTCGAAAAGACCCGCGCGCGTGTTTTTGATGTTCTTTTGATCAACGAGCGGGAAGAATTAACCGAATTCACCCGAGGCAATCTGGTACTCCGCCAGGGTCATCAATTCGTTACCCCTCCCCTCTCCTCAGGCCTCCTAAACGGGACGTTGCGCCGGGACCTCATTAAATCCGGCAGTATCATCGAACAAACCCTCTTCGCCGAAGATCTGCACAAGGCCCAGGAAATATGGTTTATCAACAGCGTCCGCGGCTGGGTGCCTGTGAGTCTGGCCAAATAACCCTAAGTCAAATTCATCAGATGATCTGAGGTATACTAACAGTATGCAAATGGAACGTATTGAGCGCCAGCAGCTTTCAGTTCAAGTCCTGGAAAAGCTGCGCGACCTCGTCCGTAACGGCGAGTATCCCATCGGCAGCAGACTTCCCACCGAGCCCCGTCTGATGGAATCTCTGGGCGTAGGCCGGTCCACTATCCGGGAAGCCGTGCAAACTCTCTCGCATATGGGCGTGCTGGAAGTACGCCAGGGCAGCGGCACCTATGTCCGATCTCTTCCCAGCGATTCGGAGCCCCTCTCCAGCACGCTTCGCCGCATGAAGATCGCCGAAGTCCACGAAGCCCGCTTGGCCATCGAGGGCGAAATTGCCTTTCTGGCTGCCCAGAGGCGCTCTCCCGACCACCTGGCCCGTATGCGCGACGCGCTTCGCCGGCGCGCCCTGGCTAAAGACGACACTCAGGAAAACACAGTTCTCGTTGATGCAGACCTGGATTTTCACTTAACCATCGCTCAAGCCTGCGGGAATCCGGTCCTGGAAGATCTCTACCGTTCGTTTTCCGTAGTTGTGCGAGACGCCATCATGGTGCAGTTCCGCGAAGCCGGAACCGACGATATACAAACCGAAAACCACGAAGACCTCTACAGAGCCATAGAAGCCCAGGACCCGGACCGCGCAAGAGACACAGTCCGCACCCTGCTCCTAAGAGCCAGCGACATTATCCAACACCTATAGTCCACTCTTACTCTTCTCCTCATCCGGTCTCTTGCTCCTCTCCCCATCCTGTGGGAGAGGGTTGGGTGAGGGGTCTTTCATGCTCTTCAGAAACCATAAACACCATGACCTTCGTAGAACTCAACGATGCCTCCGTAGTCCGCAACGGAAACCCAATCTTAGACCACGTCTCCTTAAAAATCCGCGACGGCCAGCACACGGCCATACTCGGACCAAACGGGTCCGGCAAATCCACGCTCATGAAGCTGCTATCCTGTCAGATCTATCCCATGGCCCGAGAAACGGAACCCCAGCCGGTCCTAATTTTCGGCAAAACCCGATGGGACGTCTTCGAGCTCCGCACCCAGCTTGGAATAGTGTCCTCGGAAATGCACCAAACATTTGTACAAGACGAAGATCTCAACGCCCACGATGCCGTAGTCTCAGGCTTCTTCGCCAGCCAGGGCATCACCCAGTGGAGACGCGTCACCCCCGAAATGGAAGAAGCGGCCAAAGAAGCCCTCGAACTCATGGGCGTAACATCGTTAGCCAACCGCAAACTGGGCACCCTCTCCACAGGAGAAGCCCGCCGCGTCCTAATAGCCAGAGCCCTGGCACCAAAACCCATAGCCCTGCTGCTGGACGAACCCACCACAGGCCTCGACATAGCCTCCAGATACCACCTGCTGGAAACTCTGCGCGTTCTGGTCGCCTCCGGCACAACGATTATTCTAATCACCCACCACGTCGAAGAGATCATTCCGGAAATCGATCGCATCGTCGTGATCAGAGACGGGAAGATCTACAAAGACGGCATGAAAGACACCCTGCTGACTAACGAAGTCCTCTCAGAATCCTTCGGAATCGGAGTTGCAGTCGCAGAACAAGACGGCTACTTTTCCGCAACGCAAGCTTCCACGAAACCATAACGCCCCTCTTTAGGTTATGCCCACTCACAAGCCTCTGCATACTATTCTGATGGTACAATTAGGGTATGGATCATGATCGCCTGTTTAAGGAACTCTTATCGAACTTCTTCGAAGAGTTTGTAGACCTTTTCTTACCCGATGTCAGTGCATACCTGGATAAAGATGCTGAATTTATTCCGATGGATAAAGAGGTGTTTACTGACATTACTCTTGGGGACAAGCACGAAGTAGACCTGCTCATGAAGGTCAAGTTCCGTGGAAAGGAAGCGTTCTTTCTTATACACGTTGAAAATCAAGCCACGCCTCAGTCCGACTTTCCGAAGCGCATGTTTCGATACTTTGCCCGCCTAATCGAAAAGTACGACTTACCAGTCTATCCAGTTGTGATTTTTTCCTTTGATTCCCCCTTGCGCCAAGAACCGAATCGCTATGAGGTAGCATTTCCGGGTAAGACTGTGTTAAAATTCGAGTACGAAGCGATACAACTCAACCGTCTGCCATGGAGACGCTTCATACATCAGCATAATCCAGTTGCTTGTGCGCTGATGGCGAAGATGAAGATGACTCCGAAGGATCGACCAAAGGTCAAGCTAGAATGCCTGCGGTTGCTTGCCAGCTTGAAGCTTGACCCTGCCCGATCCAAGCTAATCGGTGGATTTATTGACGCGTATTTGGATTTATCGACACAGGAAATGGCACAATATGAACGTGAGCTCGCGGAATGGGATCCTTCAGAAAGGACAGCGAATATGGAATTGATATCCAGTTGGGAAAGAACCGGAATTGAAAAAGGGTTACAGGAAGGATTGCAGCTAGGCATGCAGCAGGGCGTGCAGCAAGGCATGCAGCAGGGCGTGCAGCAGGGTAAGGAAGAACTTCTAGAAATCCTTCTTGAGCAACGATTTAGCACGCTGCCTTCAACCATCACCCAGCGCCTCGATCAACTCACCTCCGAACAAATGAACAATTTAGGCAAAGTCCTGTTCGATTTCACCAGCCTCGCCGATCTGGAGCAGTGGTTGGATCAGTATTAGCGGTTGATACACCAAAGAAAATCCTAGATCCAAAAAATACCCCTCCGATATCGAAGGGGTATAAACACATTCAGGTTTCGATACTCCTACCGATTTCAACCATGAGCAAGCTTAATCCACTTGTTTATGATTTTTGCACTCGAGCCATTGTCCAAGGCAAGCGCCTCTTTAAAGGCTTGTCTCGCTCCAGGCTTCTTAGAGTCCTGCAATAACACGCCTCGATAAAAATAGACAATACTCGATTGTGGCGCAAGCTCTTGCGCCTTTTCAATCTCCGACGTTTTCTGAATCATATCATCGTTGCTGGCATTGAGAGCCCGCATAATATGGCTCATCGCCGCCAGCTCTGTAGCGTTATAATCACTCCCGTCGGGATTAAAGTTGCTTGGATAGATATCCATAGGAACAGCGCTCAATCCTCTTTTGCACAGATCGAGAGCATGATTATAGTAGAAAATCGCCTTTGGTATACTGCCTGCTTGCTGCAATACAAGAACGTATTCTGTAATCCAATCAATGTCGTCTTTATTGTGGTCAATTACAGACTGATATTTGCTTAGCGCATCCGCGTAATCGCCTTCGGCCGCCGAGCAGCGCGCCAGCCCGATTGTGGCGTCCTCGTTGAAAGGAGATGCCTTTAATGCTGCCTGATAATCTGTCTGCGCTTCAACCAAATTGCCGTTACTAAGAGCAATATTCCCGACATATACATATTTAGCCGCTGCACTGGAATCCCCAAGTGCAGGCAGACCCGGGCCAAGCCCTCGGGCGATAGCACATCCAGTGGCTCCCGCGAAAAGCGAAGTCGCTACGAAACAAAAGGTGACAAACTTTGTACTCATTGGTTTTACCCTTCTCCTACTATTATGGCCTATATTCTTGATTCACGATGACAGTACTCCACTGTGGAAAATCACTGGCATTTCCCGGAGAGGGCGCGGAGTATGATCCTGTCGCTACCCAACTTGCTGGGCCTCCCGTGGCGTTGCCACTCGCTGACCATGTGGCCTTCATTATTGGAACCCAAACAGAGTTGGCACTTGTAGGCTGATACATCAACCATGTTGTAAAACTATCTGATATTGATGAGCTTTGCCAATTCATCCCGCCACTATCTACATCTGTAGCAGATTCCTGCCCATGGGGATTATCTCCAGACGCTCCAATGCTGCTTGTACCGCTGCCGCTCAAGGTCCAGGATGAAGAGGCTGCTACCCCTGTAATATCTCCGCTTGAATCTGTCGTAAACCCAGATGGGTAAGGCCATCCTGTGTCCAGTCCCGTGCCAGGGGAAACCCAAGTGCCGCCAGGTCCTGGGATTTTTAGCGTGTAAGTACTTGCCCCGCTTCCGGTTGGTGTGCGTGTCAATGTGTCTATAGGAGTGACGGTCTGGGCAAAACACCCAGTGCCTCCTGTAAACGGGCTTGGTACGGTTATTACGACGGGATACCATACTGTACCCGCACCGTACGTCCCATCTACTCCTGAATGATCATAGAAGCCAATCGTGGTGGGTTGCGTTGTAACAGTCCCGCCGACTATCACCGGAAGTGTAGCGGGGTCAACACCCCACGTAGCGGTTGGCTTAACACTCGTAATCGGGTCAGCGGCCCCCGTTACAGCTAGCACAGTGCCATCCGGAGCTGTAACCGTTGCAGAACAAGTAAGGCTAATAGTTTCGCTACTTGCGTCATAGAAAGTTAAACTTGAGCCAGTATAATCAGATGCCCCAAGTGTAACATACTGATTGCTTGTTGCGCTTGGACTAAAGTTTTTAAAAGCTCCGCCTCCAGGAGCGGCCCATTGCCAACCACTTACAGTATATGCCGCAGATAATTTTGCCACAATTTGAGTGCCGGTTAGCGCCTCGTATGTACCAGCGCTAAGCGTGGGACCGGTGAGACCGACGGTAACGGGATATGTCGTGACCTCGAATTCTACTTGACAATGCTTAGTCCAACCGGGCTGAAGCGTTATTGAAACCGAAGGCGAACAAGTTTCAGTAAATGAGGTTCCAGGGTTGGTTAGCACGAAATACGTGGTTTTCGAGACCCCGCATGCGGGGTAGGTCTCGCTATTACTATCACCTTGACCGTCGTTTACCGTTCCAGTTGCCGGTGTAGCTGTATAAGACCATGACGCTGCAGAGTATTTGGCCACTACAACAGACGCAGGAGGTGAATCTTGGGGACCATCCGGATCCCAGGTCATGGTTGCAGTCAGCGTTCCAGAGCAAGATGCAGCATAGATGCCTGTACCACCGCCCGCACCATCACCCCCTCCGTATACATTGCCGGATGCGGTGTATCCTCCATCGGAACCTGTTACAGTTCCCCCCGAAAATGTTGCTACATACGATCCAGCTCTTAGTGCCTGTTGGGACATACATAAACATAACCCTATCGACACACCAATTACATATCTTGTCATCGTGACAAAAACTCGTTCGCGCATCAATTCCTCCGGTTTTTCTTTCATATATTTCGTGAAACAGTACACCCTAACAGATTCATTAAATAACAGTTAGTTTTTCTATCAACTTTACAGTAGCAAGCTACCATAAATAAACAGATTACAAATTTACTTTGCTATTTGCAGCGTAAAGGTCCATATTTTACTTCGATAGCCCAATACTAGCGCCTCCTATTTGAGATACTATACCTAACTTGTCTCCCATATTAGCGCGCCAGTTGCATATATTATTTGAGATAATTGGGAACTCATGGCAAGAGGTACCCCAAGACTAAAACCTGATGGAAAAATGAACGTAGTAGGCGTGAGGCTGAAAGCCCGTCGGCTTGAGCTTGGGGATACTCAGGATGCTGTCTGCGCCCGCATCAGTATGATTACCGATGGCGGATGGATCCCCGATCGGCGGGACCTGTTTAAAATTGAATCTCAGATACGATTAGTGACTGATGCAGAAGTTATTGCAATTGCGCAGGCTTTGCCTTGTGGAATTGAATGGTTACTGGTCGGAAAATGACTGCATGGGCTATGCACCTATAGCAGAGCAAGTTGACTTCCCCCTCCCCGCGTGCCATAATTACACCACAACTTCATCGTGCTGATTCCATGGGGGTTCCGCGGTCAACGCGGGCTTAATTGGGGAAGTCCGGTACGTCGTTTCTACGACAATTCCGGCGCTGTGCCGCAACTGTAATAGGGTTTTGCCCTGAGCCAGACTACCAGTCCATGGACGGAATAAGCAATCCAGCTTTTCCGATTCTTAATGCCTGCGCGCGACAGGCAGAAAGTGCAACCCCATGGCCAACCGTCCACAACGGCCTGCCTCATCGGCAAACTCAACCCTTGGTTTTACTCTTATCGAGCTTCTCGTCGTGATCGCCGTGATCGCGATTCTCGCCGCTATCTTGTTCCCTGTTTTCGCAAAAGTAAGGGAGAAGGCCAGACAAACCTCATGTCTTTCTAATCTCAAGCAAATCGATCTGGCGTGGCAAATGTACGCAGAAGACTACGATGAACATGCCAACCCCAGCTATATTTACTACGGCGGTGGCATAACAGAGATGGGCTGGGACTTTCGAGTCAATTACACCGATGCCGCAGAAGATGCGATTGCATCAAACGGTCCTGGCCTACTTGATCCGTACACTAAGAGCGGAGATATAAATCAGTGCCCTGATTCGTTGACGCCAACTTACGGCCGGCCACGTTCCGGCTATTCCTATAACGCAACCTATGCAGGTGGTGATACGAACTACAGCACTGGGGCAGTCGTAAAACCGGCATGTACCTTGGCCCAAATCGAGGTCCCGACAAGAATGGTTCTATTTGCAGACAGTGGTAATGTGGGAACCGGCACAGGTATCGGGGGTGACAGCTACATGCGAGCTCCTAGTGATCCGGATAATTTTGGTCTCAGCTACGGCTTGATTGACTTTCGCCATACCAAAACCGCTAACGTGGCATATGCTGACGGTCATGTAAAATCAGCGGTCCAGATATTCAACCAGAACGCTACATACCCTGAACTCGGAACACTTTCTGTAGATGACACAGCTTATCAACTTGCTGATTAGGTGACCTCAGGCACAAGAAGATCTAGCTTAATCATTTTCCCACCCACCCCAGGAGCATGTGCCATCATGCTCCTGCATTGCTCTCTGATAACAAGATTCCCCAAATATATTCGATATTTCGATACAATAAACCTAAATTACTCTTACATCCCTCCTCTTGTGTCCGACAGGTTTGGGGCTGAGTCCACGCGCCATTCTACAAGTTAACAAATCTCAGCAATAATTTCTCCTCCCACACAAGCCTTTCCCATCAATAAAACTTTAAGTTTAGCCCTGAATTCAAGAGGGTAAGAGACGCCAACAATAAATTGACCCCCAGCTAGAGCACGGTCTTTGATATAAAAACTGGCGCAGATTCGTGACTTTGTGAAGGCAGAGTTGCGAAAATAGTTGTTTGCCTTGGCGTGCGAAAATTACAACTTAATAGTGATGTATCAAGCTCAAATAAGAGCTAATTAGAATTTTATTTCAGTACTATTGATTTTTGTTTTCCGGAGCGTGCGATGCAGACTAAACAGGCTTGTAACTCACATAAGATCTTATTTCTGGATCATACCGCTCAGTTGGGCGGCGGGGAACTTGCGCTCTTGCATCTGCTTGAAGCTCTTGATAAGTCTCTTATCACCCCAGTAGTGATCCTGGCATCGGAGGGGCCCCTTACATCCAGAATTAAAAGACTGGGCATTAAGGTTTCCGTATTGCCTCTGGATCCGGAAGTTGTCAATACCCGGAAGAATTCTCTTGGGTTCTCCGCAGTTCTAAAGTTAAAGTCTGTCATAAATGTGATTCGCTATTCCTACCGCCTTGCCAAGTTGGCGCAGCGACTAGGAATAAGCCTCATTCACACAAACTCCCTTAAGTCCGATATATATGGCGCTTTAGCAGGGCGCTTTGCCCGCATTCCCACCCTATGGCACGTAAGAGACCGCATTGATGACGGATATCTTCCTAAAGCAGCTGCCCAGGTCTTTAGATATTTGAGCACCCTACTGCCAAGTGCTGTAGTGGCGAACTCTAAAAGCACACTGGAGTGTCTCAAGACCCGAGCTACTGGAAAGAGCTCTTGGGGCTCCGCGAAAAGCCTTTCGAGTTGGGTTGTATACGACGGGATACGTGTTAGCGACGCGCAAAAAATACCCGCGATTGAAGATAAATCCATCAATATCCCTTGTGGTGCAAAGCCGGTAATTGCTCTAGTGGGCAGAATAGCCGAGTGGAAAGGGCAGCACATCTACATTCAAGCAGCGGCGGAAGTAATACGCAGGCATCCGGGCGCTGAATTTTGGATTGTGGGAGCGCCTCTATTCGGCGAGTTCGACTATGAGAGCCGCTTGCACGAACTCGTGGATTCCCTCGGACTTTCCGATAGGGTTCACTTCCTAGGGTTTAGAAGCGATGTGCCTCATCTTTTAGATCTAGTTACTGTCGTCGTGCATGCAAGCTGCCTGGGAGAACCCTTCGGCCAGGTTGTTATCGAGGGCATGGCCGCTTCAAAACCAGTGGTGGCTACAAACGGGGGCGCCCTGCCGGAGATTATTACGGATGGAGTTACGGGACGCTTGGTGCCTATGAACGACGCCCCCGCAATGGCGGGAGCGATCAGCAGTTTATTGAGTAACCCTGAAGAAGCGAAGCTGATCGGACTTCGGGGAAGACAGCATGTATTCGATAAGTTCACAGTAACTCACACAGCCCGGTCCATGGAGAGGGTGTATGAGCATATTTTCGCGACGGCCAAACTTGCTCCGAACGACACGCTGGGAGCAAACGACCTTGCTTTAAAGGGCGCATCATGAACATTGCAATTGCACACGATTACCTCACACAGTGTGGCGGAGCCGAACGAGTAGTGGCTTCCATGCACGAACTTTATCCGGATGCGCCCATTTATACATCCGTCTACAACAGAAACAAAACTCTTCCCTGCTTCCGTGACGCTGAGATCAGGACATCCTTTTTGCAGAGCTGGCCGCTTATTGCAAGTCATCTGGATAAGTTTGCATTTGCCGCCTACCCTGTCGCTTTCGAACAGTTCGACTTTTCTGAATTCGATGTGGTTCTTAGCAGTTCGAGCAGTTTCGCAAAAGGCATAATTACCGGCCCTGATACAACCCACATCTGCTATTGCCACACCCCGGCCAGATTTGCGTGGAGGCCTCACGGTTACTTGACAAACAGTATCGCCTACAGATTATTGGGCCCGGTTTTACGCGGTATGCTGCACAGTCTTCGCATATGGGATGCCCAAAGCGCCAGTCGAGTGGATTTCTTTATCGCGAATTCTCACAATGTGGCAGACCGAATACGCAAGTACTACAGGCGCGAGGTTGCGGCAGTCATACATCCGCCCGTGGAAATCAAGCGCTTTTCCGTGGCTCCTAAAGAGGAGGTCGGAGATCATTTTCTAATTGTTTCACGCATGCTGGCCTATAAACGGATAGACCTTGCCATCCACGCCTGCAACGCAATCCAGGCACCCCTAAAGATTGTCGGAAGCGGACCTGAGCTTAAGTCCCTAAAGAAAATTGCAGGACCTACCGTAGAGTTCGCCGGCAAACTGTCCGACGCGGAAGTCTCGTTTGAGTTGGCTCGATGCAAAGCGCTCATTATGCCGGGAGAAGAGGATTTCGGCATTACCCCTCTGGAAGCCATGGCAAGCGGACGTCCTGTTGCAGCTTTTGGGGCTGGGGGTGCATTGGAGACTGTGGTAGACGGCCGGACAGGTGTTTTTTTTACCAATCCTACCTATGAATGTCTGGCGCTTGCATTGAAGGAAATTAGCCTTATCGAATTTGAACCGGAGATGCTTCGTCAGCACGCTGAAAAATTCGACACTCGCATCTTTTTAGAGCGAATCAGCAACTTCGTCAACGTTATTTCGGAGCAACGGGAACGCCACCTGCTTCGACGTATCCGTGCTCTCCACAACGCCGAGGAACGTGCGGATTTCAACTTTGACACAGTTCCCTACTATCTGGGAACTGGTGTCAAATAACCAGACAAAATTTAATCGCCCAGCCGCTGAAGTGATTAAGGATTGTCTGGTGTAGGGCAGAGCGTATCTGAACGCCTGCCATCGAATACGGCGGCTTAACGGCCAAAGTAACGTCTAGAAAGGAGGAGACCTTCATATGGTCACAAATCTGAGTCGCTCAAATGTTAGTAGCAGGCGATCGGCTTCCCGATTGTCCCTGCCCAGTCTCGGCGGCTCTGCCGCGATTATCGGAATCGTTTCGGTAATGGCGTTTGTCGTTGCGCTCCTGAGCGGATCGACTTTCTTCACAAACGTCGGTAAAGTGCTCGCATTTGAGGTTCTGGGTGCAGCACTGGTCACCTTTTTGCTGATGAATATCCGCACTGAGGGACTGTTCCGTCGCTTCAAAGAAAATGTGGCGGCAGGGCCAAATCTATTGGTCCTTGCTATCGCAGTCAGCGCAGTCTTGTCGTTTGTCTTTGGGTCCGCTGGAAAGTGGCTCACAGCAAGTGAACTGGCCCGCGTTGTCATCTGCGCAGCTGTCTACTTTGGAGTCCTCTACAACTTACGCGGACGACTTACTGTAATGACCGATGTCATTTTGGCAGTCACCGCAGCCGTATCAGTCTTCGGACTGGTCAGTGTCGGAGATAAGGGATTCGATCAGATTGATGGAATTTCCGGATCGTTCGGCACGCATGAAGCGTTGGGATCATTCCTGATGCTCATGCTTCCCATTACGGCGGTCATGGGGATCTTCAATAAGAAGGACGAAAAGCGCAGAGTTGCCGCCCTGGTGGTATCCCTGCTTGTAACGGTATGTCTGGCATTCACACAAAGCCGGTCCGGCTGGATCAGTGAGCTCGTCGCTCTGGGCGCTCTTGCGCTTTTAGCGGCGCGTTTTCAACCCACGGTAAAAATGGACAAAAAGCAGCGTCTTGCGTCTGCAGCGCCATTTCTTGCATTTGCCGGTATAGCCGCGTTAATGCTCGCCGTGTCTGGTTCAGGCGCCGACGTTGTGCATCGTGCTGCAACATTCGGAATTGGATCGACCGACATTTCCATAAAAGAACGGCTTATGCTCTGGCATGCCGCGCTTTCCATGATTGCCGCCAAGCCGTTATTCGGCTGGGGGCTCGGGTCTTTCCCCTACCTTGCGGCTAAATATACGACCGTCGCTGCAAGCGGCTCGTATGTCGCTGCGCATGGAGTCAACCTCCGCAACATCGCCCACAACTATTACTTGCAAACAGCAGCCGAGACTGGCTTAGTCGGCCTCGGTCTGTACGTGAGTATGATTGTAACCTTCTTCATCGTTGGCGTGCGAGCCCTTGGGAAACTCAAGGACGGAACGCGCAAGATGGTGTTGATGGGCGTGCTTGCCGCCATGGCGGGGCAGGTTGTAGATGCCATAACCAGTCCTTCCTATAACGTCGTATCCGTGAGTCTATTTCAATGGCTCCTCATGGGTATTGGAATGTTCGCCGCAGGCGTTCCGAAGCAGGAGGAAGAGGTTGTGGAAGCAGCCGCTCCCAACATAGTTTCGGCTCGCACGCGGATTCGTTCGGGCATGCGCGGAGCAGCAGCTATGACCGCGTGCCTTGTCGCGGCTACCATGATGATCGCAACGGCAAATTCAGCAGTTGCCGATACCTACATCACGGTAAATCACGACCGAGGAGTGTCCGACACCGATGCCTGGCTCATAGGCATTGGAGCGGCGGCGGCTGGCTATTTTATTGGTGAAGACATCGCACATAACAACGATGTCCATAACCATTAGCTAAATCCTGGCATCGCTAATGCCCCACTGCTGCGGGAAAGACATAAATTAGTTTCTCCCGCAGCCTTTTAAATCGAGCCCTATTGAATGTTCCGCTATTCCGGAAGGGTGGACCTGTAAGATGTCAACTGAACTAATAACAAAAGATGGAGACGATACCTCGGACTTGAGCCCACAGGATTACATTGCTATCCTTCGCCGGCGCAAGACCACCGTGCTTTACGTAGCGGTCACAATTGCTGCCTGCGCATTTATATATGCCTGCATTGCACCAAAGACCTACCATGCTACGGCGAAAGTTCTTGTGGATCCGCCGAGCATGACGGTTTCGAATGTAGATACCAATGATCCTTTGTCTTCTCTATTTAATATAGGGCAACAGCAGGCTGTCGACACCCAGGTTCAGGAATTGCAGACCGCTCCTTTGCTTGCCGCCACTCAAAAATTAGCAGGCAAGGCTAAAATAACGATCGAGCAAATCGACGCCACCAATGTAATCGCTGTATCGGCAGACTCTCATATCGCGCAGACTTCTGCGGATGCCGCGAACACACTTGTTGCTCTGTACATGCAGGAAAATTTGCATAACGATTTGCGCGATATTCTTGCTGCACGAGATTTTGCCGCCATCCAACAGTCCCTTGCCAGACAATCTATGGATAAATCGGAGAAACAGCTTCTGAAGTTCAGTCAGGCGCACAATATTACAGACCTGGAAAAAGAACGTGATTACGTACAAACCCAATTCGGTACCCAGCGCTCCCTCCTTCAGAGTGCGCAGGATGATCTGTTGGCCAGTCAGGCACAGGCGGAATCGTTCAGTCACAAGCTAGATTCTCTGCCTCAAAACACAGAATCACATCTTGCTGAAACAAACCCCGCAATTGCCAGCCTTGAGGAGCAGATAAGCCAGGCTGAAACTCAGCGCTCAGGGATGACTCAACAGGGCGGATATTCGATGCGCGCTCCGCAAGTTAGAGTGATTACAGGACAAATTAACTCCATGCGCCAACGGCTTGCCCAAGAGCCGCGTACAACAACATCGATTAGCTCCGCTCATAACACAGTTTGGGATACAGTCCAAAGCCAGCTTGCCACCGCTCAGGCGGCAGTGGGGTCGGATGAGGCCAAAATTGCTGCCATAAATGGCCAGATCGAGGGGCTTAAGTCAAAATTACAAACGCTTTCCGCCCTGGAATACCCCTACACCAGCCTGGAAAGACAGCATCAGCAAGCAGTAGACGCTGACAATTTGTTCACTCAGAAGATAACAGATCTGGACTTAAGACAACAGGCTCGCCACGGCAGCGAGCACGTTATTGAATCCGCCACCGTTCCCGATGCTCCTGTATATCCAGACCGCCCTCTTATTGTGATGTTTGGAATCGCGCTAGGGTTGTTTGTAGGAATTGTATCGGCTCTCCTTATTGAGTTTTTCGACGACCGCCTCAATTCTCCTGAAGATGGAGAACGAGCCTTAGGATTGGCTGCTCTTGGACGAATTCCTGTATTCTCCATCGATGACCTTCAAATGCTGGCTAAGCTCAAAGGGAGAAGGCCGGAAATAGAGTCGTACAAAACCTTCAGGACAAATCTTTATTTTTGCTCGGTGGACGATCCTATTAGGACAGTACTTTTGACATCGGCGTGCCCTGGCGAAGGCAAAACCACTACGGCAATCAACTTCGCGTTTGCCGTTGCGACCGACGAAAAGGAAGTAATTTTGGTGGACACAGATCTGCGACTGCCGTCAATACACACTAAACTGGGTATTTCGCAGGGTCCAGGCCTGACCGATGTCCTGCTGGGCAAAGCGTCTTTGGACAACGTGCTTACCCGCTTACCGGGTACTCCCAACATTCGGGTGATTACAGCGGGAACGCCGCCGCCTAATCCGTCGGAGCTTCTCAATTCCAAGAAGTTCAAGGCGCTTATCGAAGAGTTGTCACGCAGGGCTGATATGGTCATTTGCGACGGAGCTCCGGTATTGCCGGTGGCAGATTCGCAGATTGTTTCAAGTATCGTAGACGCCACTGTTATGGTGGTGTCTAACGGAGAGACCAAGAAAGCGGACGCTCGACGAGCCCGAATATTGCTGGACCGCGCGAGAGCCAGGATTGTAGGTATTGCCTACAACAAAACAGTAGGGAGCGACCCCGGCTATTACCAGTACACGAGTCATCCGGAGCTGAAAGAGGTCCAGCCGCAACTCATAGAGGCTAAGCCGGAGTTTATAGAAAGCAGCTTGAATGGTCATAGAGATTTATCCAGCCAGGAGGTTGTAAACAAATGATTACCACCCGCATTGCCGTCACTTTTACTCTAGCTATGTTGGTTTGCCTCGGCCTTTCCGGACTCACAAATCGGTGTAAGGCCGACAGCCAAAGTGTGGCGCATGACTACAAGATTTGCCCTGGAGATCAGCTAGATGTCTCAGTAATTGGACATGATGAGCTAAAGCAAACCGTTACCGTGCTGCCGGACGGAACATTTGACTTTCCTATTGCAGGCCGGATTCGGGCTTCGGGGCTTACACTTCAAGCAGTTCGCTTACGGATTGTACAGGGCTTGTCTGACGAATTTAATCAGCCCGAAGTAAGTGTTATCGCGCACGATGTGGACTTGCCCAAAGTCAGTGTCTTAGGAGCAGTAAAGACTCCTGGACTTTACGAATTAAAGCCCGGATGGAGACTGCTCGAAGCTATTGCCGCGAGCGGAGGTCCCGCCCAGGATTCCGCTTTGACGAAGGTCACGGTAATTCGAAATTCAGGCACACAGAAAGTACCGGTTAATTTTGTCGCATTGATGCAAGATAACGACGGCGCGCAAGATGTTGCCTTAAATCCAGGTGACGTCATCCTAGTTGAGGAAATGGATCCTTCAACGGCGGAGGTTCAGGTATTAGGTTCCGTAGAGAAACCCTCAACATATTTTGTTCCGTCTACTGGCTCATCGGTCATTAGTCTACTGGCGCAGGCTGGAGGCCCAACGAAGGACGCAGAGCTTTCACAGGTCCAAATTATGCATGGGGGAAGGGTCCAGACTCTAGACCTCAGGGCTCATATGAGTACGCTAAACGATAGCGTAGCAAACACGTCTCTGGTGCCTGGAGATGTGCTCCTGGTCCCCGAAAACCGAAAAATGGTGGCGATTCTGGGAGAAGTCCATGAACCGGCAAATTATACCATGCCGGATGGACAGGCACTTACTCCATCTGCAGCTCTAGCGCTGGCGGGGGGGCCTACTCCTTCGGCCAATACACGCAATGGATCGATTTTAAGACGCGATGCTACGGGCAAGCTCACGATTATTCCAGTTAATTTCAACGCAATTCTCTCAGGGAAATCTACAGCCGCGGAAACACCGCTCCAGTCTGGCGATATCCTCTATTTGCCGACTAAAGGCCAGAATAATTTCAATCCCTGGAATCTTGCATCCCTGCTTCCATGGCTTGGCGCGCTTTAGAGACTACATACTTTGAATGACATAAATCAAAAGGCCAGGCGAGGCATAAAGCTGCTATTCGGCCGGCAAATACTGCTGCAGATATTTACCTTCGCAGGAGGCGTAGTACTTGCGCGTATCCTTACGCCTGCCCAGTTTGGCCTGTATGCGATCGCCACATTTCTTGTTGCACTCCTTGCGATGATAGGTGATTTTGGCCTCGCTCCGTCTTTCATTCAACGTAAGGAAGAGCTAACCGAGCGCGACCTTTGCATTGGCTTCACTCTGCAGCTGATATTAACCACCTGTATAGTTGTTGTGCTGTTAATTTCAGCTCCAATACTCGCGCATTTTTATCCCATGGCTCCGCCGGAAACAATATGGCTGATACGCGCTCTGGCGCTCAGTCTATATCTCACATCGTGGCGATCGATGAGCGCTCTGCAGCTTGAGCGGCACCTCGAATACAATCGTCTTGCAGTCATTGAAGTTGTTGAGGTAGTGGCGTTTCAGGGTACGGCCGTCTTACTTGCCCTTATGGGTCTTGGAGTATGGAGTCTGGTCTGGGCGACCCTATTTCGGGGAGTTATTGGAACATCCCTGGTTTATATGGCAGCTCCATGGGCTATCAAGTTGGCATACGATAAAACAATAGCGCGAGAAATCCTGCGGTTTGGGATACCGTTTCAGCTGCAAAACATTTTCAATTCCGCATCATACTGGGTCACTCCAACCTTAGTCGCCACTTTTATTGGGCCCCAAGCCGTCGGATATCTTACGTGGGCTTCATCAAATGGAAAGAAGCCCCTGATGCTCGTGGATAACGTAATGCGGGTGTCCTTTCCCCATCTGTCTAGAATACAGGACGATATGGCGGAGGTGGAACGGATACTGCTTCGATATCTTACTTTTTTACTGCTTGCCTCCGGAGTGTGGTTTGCCGTACTTTGCGTAGCGGGCCACCCGCTCGTTTATTTGATCTACTCCAGTAAATGGACACCTGCCGTGCCCGCACTGGTGCTTTACGCCCTGTGTTTGCAGGGAGATGTCGTTAGCTTTACGGTAACAGTAGGACTTAATGCCGTTGGAAAAGTGGCCTCTGTTGCTCGAATCTATGCTATCAGAGCCATTGCCAATATCGCGCTTAGTATTCCGCTTATTTTCTTGATGGGCTTTATTGCTGTTCCGCTTGTTTACGCGATAGTAATCGCCGTAACTAATCTCTGGCTGACAAGTTGTTTGGGAATTAGAGCTACGTTCAGAA
>Ga0302315_10001969_pt1 | contig 19964 bp, 18 predicted proteins | sample III_Palsa_N3_1_FD_200532 | JGI IMG/M metagenome (GOLD analysis project Ga0302315, IMG submission 200532) | Peat permafrost microbial communities from Stordalen Mire near Abisko, Sweden - III_Palsa_N3_1 | ecosystem: Environmental > Terrestrial > Soil > Palsa > Peat permafrost | place: Sweden...
GAAAGATCCGCAAATGGCATTGGACTACAACGCCAAAGCGACCAAACTGGCGGAAAGCCTGGATGCCCAAGGCATGCTGGCAACCCTGGCGATCAATCGGGCCTACGCCTACTCCGACCAGAATAAGCTGGATGACGCAGCCCAGACCTACCTGCAAGCCCTAGTCATTGCCCGCAAGATTCCGGACCGCCGTAAAGAGGGGATCATTCTCAACAATCTGGCTGATGTATCCTTGACCCAGGGCCATTTCGCCGCTTGCGTGCAGTTCGCGCAGCAGGCCATCCCATTGGCGAAGACACTGGGGGACAGTTCGCTAGAGACGATTGCCTTGGCCAACCTTGGAATTTGCCACATGGGCCTGGGCAACGTCCAGCAAGGGGCTGCCGAGGTCAATCGCAGCATCGACTTTTTCCGTAGCTCAAAGGCCAAGCCTGACGCCGAAACAGTGCTAGGGCAATTGTCGACCGCCTACGAAAAGGCCGGGATGTACAAGGAAGCGCTGAAAGCCATGCAAGACCAGCGCACTTTGACTGCTGAATTGTTTCATGCAGACCGCGATCGCGCCCTGGCAGAAATGAAAGCCAAGTTCGATGCCAGCCAGCGCGAAAAGCAGATTGAAGTGCTGCAGGAAAAGAATCAGGTGCAAAGTATAGAAATCAAGAACAAGGGATTGCAACGCGTCGTCGCAATCCTGGCCACCCTGATTGCCGGTGCCGTTGCCGTTACTATCGCGCTGCTGTACCGGAAGGTAAGGGAAAGCAATCGCGAATTGCACGAAACCAATCTCAAGCTCGAACAGCAATCGACCCGCGACCCGCTCACCGGCTTGTTGAATCGACGCGCGTTTCAGGACATGATGAAATTCCGCACGCAGATGGCGGAACGGCGCGTCAGCGATCCAATCACGCCGCCGCATGCCCTGGTGTTGCTCGATATCGATCATTTCAAGTTGATCAACGATTCACATGGCCATGCGACCGGCGATCTGGTATTGGTCGAGGTCAGTCGGCGCCTGCAGTTGATCATGCGCGAAAAAGACATGCTGATGCGCTGGGGTGGCGAGGAATTCCTGATATTCCTGAATCACATACCGGTCGAACATCTAACCCCGGTGATCGAACGCGTGCTCAAGACTGTCGCGGACGCCAGCGTTGTTCAAGATGATCGCAATATCTCGGTCACGACTTCTATCGGCTTTATCTCGTTGCCGCACGCAGGCACCAGCAACATCGACCTGAACTGGGAAAAAGCCTTGCACCTGGCCGACACTGCGCTTTACATGGCCAAGACCAGGGGGCGCAATCAAGCCATCGGCATCAGCGCGATCGACGTCTCCCCGGGCAACTTCGCGAAGCTGCTGCAAGGGGATCTGGAAGATGCCATCACACAAGGCATTGTGCAGATCCAGCAAATTGCCGGACCTATTGCTGAAGCCATTAGCCCGGAGACCGTGACGATTTGAGGAGAGAAATAATCACTTCTCTTTATTGAATTTATTGCTGCTTCTAACGCCCCCATCATTTCACATTTGAAGGCGCGTTAGAATTTTGTTCCTAGCGCAGCCAATCCGGCAGCGACGATAATCCCCGCAGTCTGGATACCCCTTTTACCAGGCGATCCCAGCCGCACAACACCAGCATCCGATGCAACACATGGATGAATAGATTGGGCAGATCGATGCGCACCCGGCAATTGCCGATCGCTTCGATCAAGGTCAAGTCGTTGTTGGGGATGATAAATACTTCACCGGCCTTCAACATGTAATCCGACAATTCATTGCATGCAGTAATCCACACCACGCCTGACAGGCATTCCACGCGCCGCCCCTTGGCTTTCGAAAAACGCAGGGGGTAGTCTTCCACCAATGCGAAATCGATGTATTTCTTGGTTGCCCTTTGTACTCTTGGTTGCATGACTATCTTCCCGTCTTGTTCAATCTGGCATTCATCTTACGGCGCTGCAGCAAACCATAACAGATGCAGCAAATCGAAATTGTAATCGACACAGTTATGAATCGGATAAACTGTAACGATTAAAATATGCATTCACTGTACCTATGTCGCGCTTCTGGCCTGCTTGATAATTCTACTATGTCCACCCCAACCAACCTATATGAGCAACTTGCTAACGAACTGAGCGGCTTGATTGCCAGCCGTGTCTTCGCCCCCGGCGAACGGCTGCCTTCGATTCGCCATCTGGCGCAGCAAAAACGCCTCTCGATCAGTACCGTGATGCAAGCCCTGCGCCTGCTGGAAGACCGTGGGCTGATCGATGCCAAGCCGCAAGCAGGATATTACGTCCGCCATCGCGCCAGGACAATGGTTGAAATGCCACTTTCGGAAAGTCCCAAGGAACCGGCCTTTGTCGGCATCACCAATCTTCTGATGCGGGTGTTGCAAGCGAACGAAACGCCCGGCGTAATCCAGCTTGGGTCAGCCTGGCCGCCAGACGAATTGCTACCCATCAAACGGATACAGCAAACTGTCAGTTCCCTGGCACGCCGCGACCCTGCCCTATTAGCCCGCGTCAGCTGCGTGGTCACCAACGAGCCCAGCTTCATTCGCCAGATCGTACGCCGCGCCATCGACTGGGGCACGCTCGATCCGGCCGAGATTGTGGTCACCAGTTCCTGTACCGAGGCCATTAATCTGTGCCTGCGCGCAGTCGCCAAGCCGGGCGATACGATCGCCGTCGAATCGTCGACTTATTTCGTGCTGCTGCAATTGATTGAAAGCCTGGGGATGAAAGCACTGGAAATCCCCACTCATCCAAAAACCGGCTTATCGATCGAGGCCCTGGAACTGGCGTTGCGCGAGGGCCTGGTTGACGCCTGCCTATTAATTCCGAATGCCAATAATCCGCTCGGCAGTATTATGCCGGATGAAAACAAAAAACGCTTGGCAGAGTTATTAACTTTGCACGACGTGCCACTGATCGAGGACGACATTTACGGCGATCTCTGCTTCACTGCTCAGCGTCCCTGGCCGGTAAAAGCCTTTGACACCACAGGCAATGTCTTGTTGTGCTCCTCGTTTTCAAAAGCCGTCAGCCCCGCCGCCCGCGTGGGCTATGTGGTTGCCGGTCGATATGCACAAGAGGTGGCGCTGCTTAAAACCTTGTCCAGCGGCGCTACCGGTCATTTTTTCCAGGCCGTATTGGCGGATTTCGTTGGCGGCGGCAGCTACGACAACCAATTGCGCAAAATGCGGCGGATGCTGGCACAGCGGCTCGCGCAGATGTCCGATGCCGTAGCTACCTCGTTTCCGTCCGAATGCACCCTCTCTGAACCGCAAGGCGGCTTCGTACTCTGGATCAAGATGCCGGAACAAGTCGATGGGCTGGCTGTACATGAGCGCGCCATCAGCAAAGGCATCGCCTTGATGCCTGGCACACTTTTTTCGCCGTCGGGCAAATTGCGCAATTACATCCGCCTCAATTGCGGCAACGCATGGGCACCGGAAATAGAAGGTGCCGTACGTAAACTGGGCAACATCGTGCATGAAATCGCGGACAAACCGATTTCGATCACGCTACCGGAAGAACGCCTGCAGGTAGTGCGCTAACCGGTTCGAGCGAATAAATTCTGCAAGTTTTGTGTGGTAATGTTTGCACATTACTCACATCGAATTCTAGATCCATGCCTAACTTCAACCAACTTCAACTGCATACGAAACGGCTGCTGCTGCGGCCGCTGCGTGAAACCGACGCTCCTGCAATTTTTTCCATCCGCTCTAATCCAACTGTGATGCGCTATCATGCTTCACCGCCATGGCCCAGTATCGATATGGCTGTCGCATTGATCGCGCAACGCATCGCCGCCATGAAATCGGACGAGTCCCTGTGCCTCGGCATAGAACGGATCGAGGACAATGCGTTGATCGGTACCTGCAGCCTCTTTCACCTGGACGCCCAATGCCGGCGTGCCGAGATCGGTTATGAATTGAACCTCGAATCCTGGGGCAGAGGCTACATGCACGAGGCACTGCTAGCATTGCTGGAATATGGATTTTCCGAAATGGCGCTCAATCGCGTCGAAGCCGATATCCATCCGGACAATATCGGCTCGATTAAGTCAATTGAACGGCTGGGATTCAGGAAGGAAGGCCACCTCCGCGAGCGCTGGATCGTCGGAGATGAAGTTTCAGATTCCGCCATGTTCGGCTTGCTACGGCGTGAATGGCAATCAACGCATCAAGTCGGTTGACCGTGAAAAGCCTTGTTGGCAATCTTCCAGCCGTTTTCCGTCTTTAGCAAAACAAAATAATCGGTGAAGGTCGTAGCGCCATGCACCAGGGTAATCTTGGCGCTGGCCGAATTACCGCCGACATCGATCCAGTCGATGGTGCGGCTACGCGTTGCTTCGTCGCTCGCAGGCGAGCCTTTGAAGCGTTCGCAATAGACGTCCAGCGTCCATGAAGTGAATACGCCCTCGCGCATCGATTCGATGTGTGCGGTAGGCAAGAATGCACGTCGCATATACGCGGCGTCATCGTTCGCATGTCCGAGGAAATATTGATCGATCGGCTCCCGCACTTCCGTATGCTCGGCGGTGATGGTCCAAGTGGTATAGGCGTGGGTGGCTTGGCTTGTGGCGCTCATGTCTTTTCCTCAATAGATGCGTGCTGAGCCTCCTTCAAAGGGGAAATCGACGATGCAACAGTCTGCGCAATTAAATCATGTGCAGCATGATGCGTGAAGTGGGTGCAGATGAGTTACCCGCCGCGATGATAGCCACTATATTCGCGGAAAGATAAGCAGCCAGGGTCGCGTGCCACGGGCTAGCGCACGCGCACATGTATCGTCTGGAACTTGATCGGTCAATGAGCTATCGAATATCAATATGGTACCTGGCGATGCGATGCCTATTCCTTTAGGTTCAATTTCGCGAACGCAAAGTCGGTATGGCGAACATCCTTGCCCTCGACCACATAAATAACGTACTCGCAGATATTCTTGCAGTGATCTCCTATCCGCTCGATTGCCTTGGCAACCCACATCGTGTCCAGCGCGGCCGAAATCGCGCGCGTGTCTTCGATCATGTTCGTAATCAGGGTCCGTGTAATCGAACGGAATTCCCGATTGAGGATTTCATCCTGCGAAATCAACTCGATGGCCTTTGCTTCATCCAAGCGTGCAAATGCGTCAAGCGCATCGTGCAGCATGTAGGTGGCGCGATTGGCGATCACACGTATCATGTCGTAATGATCGAAGACGCTAATTGCACGCTCCTGAATTTTTATGGCTGTGCGCGCAATCTTGGTGGCTTCGTCGCCGATCCGCTCCAGATCGGTGATAACCTTTATGCTCGCCATCACGATGCGCAAGTCGTTTGCGGCGGGCTGGCGTCGGACGATCAGATGGCTGCAGGCATCGTCCAGGCTGACCTCCAGGCGATTGACCTCCTGGTCCGCTTTGATTACCTGCTCGGCCCGTTCGACATTGCCGTCGCGAAAGCAGGCGATGGAATCAGCGAAGTGAGTTTCGACCAATCCACCCATTTGTAATACCTTGGACCGTATTGCTTCAAGATCCTGGTCGTATTGCTTCGACGAATGATCACTGGACATCAGCGTTCTCCTTCACAGCGCATTGCTCCGCGGCACCTATTCACTCCAGGCTTCGACTGCAGGAGCCCATTGAAATTGAACCTATCCGATTGATTCTTGATTGGCTCAGCTTGCCTCATACACTAAACTGTATCACTCCCCATCCTACAGATGGGTGATTTTTATCCTATTACGCCATACCCGATCGAGCCACGGCACGACTTATACCGATGCCCATATTATGAAATATATCCCTTCAATTCCACCGCCAAAAATTCGAATAAATTCATCACCCGCGTATTGCGTCGCAAACCATCGTGCGTGACCAGCCACATATCGAGTTCAAACAGTAATTCATGGGGAAGTATCGGGATCAGGTCGGGGTCATTCCGCGCGATACCGATCTGGCAGCCGCCGATGCCGAAACCGGCGCGCAACGCAGACAATTGGGCTAATTCGTTGTCGCTTCTGAATGAAAAATCGTCGCGCTGGATTGCACCACCCCACTTCTGCAACAGCTGCAATGCGGCGGGTTCTTGATCGAAGCCGATCAAGGTATGCTGCTTCAATTCCGTGACATTTTTCGGCAACCCATGTACTTCCACGTAACGCCGGTGCGCAAACATGCCAATATAGGTGATGCCAATACGCTTGGCAATCAAGGCTTGCTGCGTCGGCCGCATCATGCGCACCGCGATGTCCGCCTCGCGCTTCAGCAAATCGGTATTGCGATTGGTCAGCACCAATTCGAGGTCGACGTGCGGATTGCGCTCGCGATAGCTGGTCAGCATAGCCGGCAAGACAGCCGCGCCGACAATATTGCTGGCCGTGATGCGGACCGTGCCGCGCTCATCTTCCGCAGTACCGGAGGCGATCCGTAGCGCTTGCTGTGCGGCGGCAGCCATCGCCTCCGCCGGCCCACGCAATTCGAAGGCGATGCGGGTCGGCCGCAATCCGTCTTGCGCCCTCGTGAACAAGGACACGCCTAGCAAAGCTTCCAATGCGTCGATATGACGCCCAATGCTGGGTTGGGTCATGCCGAGCGAACGTGCTGCCGCCGACAGGCTGCCTTCGCGCAGCGCCGCCAGGAAGGAACGGTAAAGTGCCCAATCTATCTGTGTTTTATCCATACATAAATGTATATCAGATCAACAGGATTAGCCAATTGTTGTTTGATGGCGGCGCGGTTACGATGGTCTCCATCCCCACCAACCTTTGGAGAACAAAATGGAAAACGCAGTGAAAAACGCAATCAAACCCAAATTAATGCTGATCATCGGCGCCACCGGCGGCATCGGCAAGGCGGTCGCCGGCGCGGCTTTCCGACATGGCTGGAAGATCCGGGCATTGACCCGTCGCAGCGATCCAGCCACCGTATTAAAAGGCGCTGGCATCGATATCGAATGGGTCCAGGGCGATGCTATGCGCGCCGACGATGTCTTGCGTGCGGCACGAGGCGTCGATTGCATCGTGCATGCCGCCAATCCGCCCAAGTACAGGGATTGGCGCGGACTGGCGCTACCGATGCTGGCAAACGCCATCGCGGCTGCCAAGGCGAACGATGCCCGATTGATTTTGCCGGGGAATATTTATAATTTCGGCGCCGATGCCTGGCCGCTATTGAGTGAAACATCACCGCAAAACCCGATCACCCGCAAAGGCAAGGTGCGGGTCGAGATGGAGCAAATGATGCAACAGGCGGCGCAACAAGGTGCACGCATGATGGTGGTGCGCGCCGGCGATTTCTTTGGCGGACATGGACCCAGCTCATGGTTCGCCGCGCTGATGGTCAGCCCCGGCAAGCCGCTCGGTTCGGTCATTTTTCCCGGCAAGAAAACAATTGGCCATGCCTGGGCCTATTTACCCGATCTGGGTGAAACCATGGTTCGATTGGCTGCAATTGAAAAGAATCTAGCCGCGTTTGAGGTGTTTCATTTCGGCGGTCATTGGACGCCGAACGCAGTCGAAATGGCAGAGTCGATTCGGCGCGCGAGCGGCAATCCGAAGTTGCCGATTCGTTCGCTTCCGTGGCCGATCATCTATCTGGTATCGCCGTTTGTGGGCTTTCTGCGCGAAATGATCGAAATGCGCTATTTATGGCAAGCGCCGCTACGTCTCGATAATCGAAAATTAGTGTCAGTCATCGGGCAAGAGCCGCACACGGTACTGGATGAAGCAGTCAAACACAGCTTGCGGGAATTGGCCTGTATTTAGTGCAGAACCGGGATGTGTTTATATCGGCGCGAGCACAGTTTTTTACCCGTGCCTGCGCCCTATTCCATCATCCCTACTTGGCGTGAGTGCAATACGCATCGGTCGACATTTGTCCCTTGACGGTAGCCACCGTGCCCGGAACCAGAATGAATTCGGATGCGCCATAGTGATCGGCTGAAGCGGGGCTCCAATCGTAGGTATATCCGAGCCTGGTAAACGGATAGCCGGGCGAGCCGGACGTCACAGCGATATACGACCCGGCCATCTGTCCACCGAGGAATTCCAGGGGCGAAACCTCCGGCGAGGACTTTACGCGCAGCGAACAAGTGGGACGACCGTCGACGCTGTCGCCGAGTCCGGCGCAAGGCCGTTGCAAATGACCGCTGGGTATCGTCAATACGACGAAACTGGATTTTTGATATTGGACAGGCTGATCTGGCGGCAAGCCAAGCAACTGCTCCAACCTTTTCCGCAAAGCGTCGCCCGATAGCTCCCATGCCAGGCATTTGTTTTTCACCTCGCCGTCAAGGGACACAAACATGCCGTTGCTCCCGACCGTGTACTGGCATTCCGTACCGCCACCGGCGCAAAATTGACTTGAGGCGCTAACCCATGCCACCACCTGCATCGTATCGGTCGGCGGTATCGCCAATAACGGCCTCACCTTTTCCTGGCTGGCGATCGCCGAATCGCTGATTGCTCGCCGGTATAAGCCTGCGCTGTCGGCGGGAGCGTCGGTATGCGCGGCAGGGACTGCACAGCATCCACCGAGAAACGCGATCAATCCGAACACAACCATACTGGTGAAACGGCGTGGCGGGGATATCCGCCAGACTGATGGACCTGCAGATCCGCGACCCATTCTTTGATATGCAACATTCATTTTGCACTAGCTCCCTAGTTTGGATATCGATCGATTGTTACCAGGCAATTCAGGCTGACGTCTTTTTTATTTTCATTTCTTGTAAGTGCCTACCCATTTGGGTTTGCCGAAGCAAATGTATCAAATCTCTCATTACATGGGTACTGCTAGATTTTGCAGAAAGTACTAGATATCCAAATTCGGCTCTTGCGCAGCGCAGCATAGATATCCGATAAAAATCGCGCCTTGCAAGTGCTTTTGATGGTAAATTTACATGTACCCATGTTAAATTGACATTCCCTGATCTACGACAAGTTGGGCACTCTCTCGCTGCCGTGCCACCTATCATGGCCTGCTCCGTTCTTGAAATTCCCGGATCACTGCAATCATAAAAATGGAGACAGAAATGAGCATCATATTTTCCGGCAAAGTTGCCCTTGTTACTGGTGCGGCGAATGGCATCGGTCGCGCCACCGCGCTGGCATTCGCCCAGCATGGTTTGCAAGTCGTCGTGTCCGATATTGATGACAAAGGCGGAGAGAATACCGTTGCTGCAATCAAGGCCGCGGGTGGTGAAGCGGCTTTTATCCATTGCGATGTATCGCGTGATGATCAAGTCAGGGCCATGGTGCAAGCCACCACGGCGACCTATGGCCGTCTGGACTATGCGTTCAATAATGCCGGCATCGAGGTCGAACAAACGAGATTGGGTGACGGCAAGGAGTCCGATTTCGACGTCATCATGAACGTCAACGTCAAAGGGGTCTGGCTTTGCATGAAACACCAAATAACGGCCATGCTGGCCCAAGGCGGCGGCGTGATTGTCAATACGGCGTCGATTGCCGGCCTGGTCGCAGCCCCGACGATGAGCATCTATTCCGCCTCTAAGCACGCAGTGATTGGCCTGACCAAGTCCGCCGCCGTCGAATACGCGAAAAAGAACATCCGGGTTAACGCGGTTTGCCCGGCGGTAATTGATACTGAAATGTTTCGGCGCGCTTACATAAGCGACCCCAAAAAAGCCGAACTGGCCCAGGCGATGCACCCGATCGGGCGAATTGGCAAAGTGGAAGAAGTTGCGGCGGCGGTGCTTTACCTATGCAGCGATCTCGCCGGTTTCACCACCGGGATTGCCTTGCCCGTCGATGGCGGCGTCACCGCCTATTGAAAACAGCCGAACATAGCCACACCCGCAGCGATGCGGGAAAATCTTTCCGCAATAAAACTTTAAGGCAACATCGCGCTGGCGCTCAATAGCGCGGAAGCCCACCGTTGTAAAATATCCTCCTCGACACCGGCATTTGATTTGTGTCGATCAATAGCCGGTTTTAATGTGCGCTGGCGAACGGAACAAGAAATTCAAAAAGGAAATAATGACGTTGTGTATTAAAGCACATGACGGATCATGCGAATTGACCCCGTCCTTTTCCATCCGAAATTGTCATGACAACCAATAACGATTTCAAACTTAAGATAGGACAATAAAATGATCAACGTACGCCACACTTTCCAAAAATTCATTCTGATTGCCGCTGCCGCATGCGCATTAGGCCTTGTCAGCAACCAAGCCAGCGCAGTAACCGAAGAAGAGCTCACCAAGAATGCAGATGCATCGTTGCAAGCCCTATACCGGACCAACCCAACGGCCGAAGCTGTCGGCAAGAGTGCCCGCGCCATCCTGGTATTCCCGAATATCGTCAAGGCCGGGTTTGTGTTCGGTGGCGCCTATGGTGAAGGTGTATTGACCGAGGGTGGGCATGTTGGCGGCTTTTACAATACCGTATCCGGTTCATGGGGCTGGCAGGCAGGTGCTGAATCCTACGGCTACGTCGTATTTTTAATGAACGACAAGGCCGTAAAATACCTGAAAAATACCAAAGGCTGGGAAATCGGCGTAGGCCCTAATGTGGTCGTCGTCAATGAAGGCGTCGCCAAAAATCTGTCGTCGACTACCCTGAAAGATGATGCTTACGCATTCATTTTCGATCAAAAGGGACTCATGTTGAGCGTCAGCATCGAAGGCACGAAGATCTCGCGTATAAATAAGCACTAATCCGGTAAGTCGCTCGGCCAACTGACAGGCTTAGGCCTGTCAGTAGGTTCTCTTCCCCAACTTCCCATCTCCCACTACGCCAGTTGCCAAACATCAAGAGATTGCAAGCAAGTCTTTCGTTGTCATCTACGGCAGGCTCAGCGTATTAAATTCAACCACAGTTCATACGAGCTCATGTACGAACTCATTTCACGTCCACTTTAGCAATTTGCCTGTGAAAACTTGTTGATGCCTTCTCAATCGAAGGATGCAATCATGAAGCTCCTTTCTGCAATTACTTGGTCGTACCGAGTTTCGTTGTCTCGCTTGCAGTCAGCCACGCCGATATCGGGATTGACCATACATTCGCAAAGACGCCAAACCAGCCCGAACTATCCAGGCGCTTGAAGTCCTGCTGCGCTTGCTCATGGGTGCGGGGAAACTCGAGCGGAACCGCGCGATCACTGCTGAAATATACGGTGAGATGGTCTGGTCCCAAATGCGGTTCGTCGTCGGTGCTGTAACCGTTCTTATCGTCGCCGGCGTAGCGGATCGGTGTCACCGGCCCCCATCCATCGGCGCTTTTGAGGACAATAAAAAGATGGTCTTTGGAATCGCCCGGCAATCGCCCTGCACTGCAGAACACCAGGAATGATCCGTCCGGCGCAATTTCAGGATCGACATCCAAGGTCGTGCCGTCACTGAATGGAAGCGGTTGTGCCTGCGCATAAATGCCATTGGCGAATTGCGAAGAATAGAGGCGCTTTGCCCCCTTTTTGTCGATGGAAACAAAATAGATACTGCCGTCCGCAGCGACACTTGGTTTCCATATAGCATCGCCGATGTTGACAGTATCCGGCAGACGCTGTGGTGTGCTCCAACCAGCTCCGACACGCTCTACGCGCCAAAGATTGGACACTCGGCGGATCTCATGGGAAGAACCGCTAGCTGGTATCGGAGTCGTCGGGCGGGAAGATTGAAAAACGAGAAAAGAACCATCAGGAGACAATGCCGGTGCCGAGTCGGGCCATTCCCCGGAAAATCGGGCAAGCGTCGGATGCGACCAATGCCCGTGGATTTTGTGCGACTCGACAATCATTCCGCCTGACTGCACACTGCTGCGCGAAAAGAAGATCGTATTGCCGTCGGGCGAAAACGTCGGTGGGCCATCATTGGCAGGACCAGACACCACACCCGGGGCAAAGATTTGCGGCGACGGCAGCGGCGAATTTGCGGTTCCCGCTTCATGTGGGGTCGATGCGTTGGCCGGCATCGTCGGAAACGGCAGCGCCAAGGCCGTGAACAATGTTGCCGCTACAGATAAAAGTCGAGATTTACTGGGCATACAGTGTCACCTCCTGATTCTTACTGCCACGCACTGAAGGCAACGGAGTCATTCTCCCGCCATTCGACACACGCAGAGTGATCGATGCATGTTTCCCTGCATATTACATCGATTGTTCGGGATGCGCAGGGCCTGCTTATTGCGAAATTTCCTCTGGATTTGAGGTCGTTTGCGAGGCTTTGTATTGTTGATTGCGGTATACATCAAGCAAGCGTTCAAATCCGGAATACGCGCGATCGGCGCTGCCTGGGCGCTTGATGAAACGGGCATCGTGATGCAGGGCCAGGATCAAACCATGCATTTCATAAACCATTTGCTGCGGGTCCGTTTCGGCAATCAAATGCTCCATCTCAATTGCCTGTAGCGCACAACGGCGTAGCGCATCCTGCCATGCGCGTACCATGCCCACCAGTTCTTCACGAATGATCCCGGGCCTATCGTCGTATTCAACTGCCCCACTGACATATATGCAGCCGGAAGCAATTTCAACGGTGGCGCGTTTGACCCAACGAGCAAACATCGACTCCAAACGCGGCAAGCCACGCGGTTCTTTCATGCTGGGAAAGAATACCTCCTGCTCGAACTGCTTGTGATAGAGCTTCAGCACTTCGATCTGCAAATCTTCGCGCGAACCGAAATGCGCAAACACACCGGACTTGCTCATGTTCATCCGGTCCGCCAATAAGCCGATGGTCAAACCCTCCAAACCGTCACGACAAGCTAGATCAAGAGCCACGTCGAGAATGGCGGCGCGCGTCAGATCGCCTTTGCGCATAAATTTTTGACCAGTACTGGAAACACTCATTGCCAAACCTTCTATTCGAGAACGCAGGGACGCAAAAACGGATGCATAGCTTGTGGCCGGTCATCGAAAACCGAGCCGAACGATCGTACTATTGTTCCATCAATATCGAAAGTCAAATTTGACCTTGGCGCATTAATTTCATTGATGCACCGCAATATATTTGATGCCGCTTTACATTAGGAAATGAACGTTCTATAATAGGCACATGAAATCGGAGATTACAGAAATTCACTCGCGGGCACCCGGTCGTCCACGCGAATTCGATATGGACCTGGCATTGGATCAAGCCGTTCGGGTATTTAGTGAACGCGGTTTCCATGCGACTTCGATCACCGATCTCACCGAAGCAATGGAATTGACTGCCGGCAGTATCTATAAGGCGTTCAAGGACAAACGCGCGGTCTTCATTGCTGCATTGGGGCAACAAATGGCGCACCGCAGCGATGAATTATTGCGTGCAATCAAGCTTGCAGAATCCGGTCGCAGCAAAGTGCATGCAGCGCTAACCTTCTATGCGAACGCGTCGCATGGCGTGGAAGGTCGCTTGGGATGCCTGGTGGTCGGCACAGCGATGGAGTTGAGCACCTTCGATGCGGAAATTGGCGAGATTGTCACCGGCTCTATTCGCTCGCGGGAAAAATTGATCGTCGACCTGTTGCGCATAGGGCAGGAAGATGGTTCGATTGCCGCTGCCATCGACGTCAAGGCAAGCGCCCGCTGCTTATTGTGCCTGATGCAAGGAATGCGCGTCTTGGGTAAAACGGCACCCACTCGCAGCGAGATGTCCGCCGCAGTGGAAGTGGCAATGAAAATGCTTGATTGAATTTTTTTGACTTGTTTGGAAATGAATATTTCCTATTTAAGTGAATGACAAATCAAATCACAAACCGAATCGCAAACTAAATCACGATAGATTCTGAAACTCAGACTCACTGTGAGGAATTTCCCGATCCTTTATATTGGAGCAATTTGATGCCCTCGCCTACCTACGCTATACAACAGACTGATCGGCAGTCGTTTTCAATGACGGGAGATTTTCAATGACTGCAAATTCTGCCGCTACGGCTAGCTCGCATAGCGAGCATGGTATCTCCACTTGGATGACGATATTGCTGGCCGCCGCCTGCGGCTTGATTGTTGCCAATCTGTATTATGCGCAACCGCTGATCGGATTGATCGCTGCCGATATCGGCCTGCATCAATCTGCTGCCAGCATGATTGTGGCGCTCACCCAAATCGGTTATTGCACCGGCCTGCTACTCCTGGTGCCCCTCGGTGATTTGACCGAAAACCGGCGCCTCATCTGTTGGACACTGGGCGGCGTCGTGCTGGCACTGGTGCTGGCGACTATCGCGCCGACCGCGCCCTTGTTCCTGGCAGCTTCGCTGCTGATCGGCTTGAGCGCAGTCTCGGTACAAATGTTGGTACCGCTAGCCGCGCACATGGCGCATGATGCCAATCGAGGCCGCGTGGTCGGTAATGTCATGAGCGGGCTGCTGCTTGGCATCATGTTGTCGCGCCCGGTTGCCAGCCTGATCGCCCATACCTTCGGTTGGCGCGCGGTGTTCGGCACGTCGGCGATCGCGATGATCCTGTTATTGCTGGTATTGCGTCGCCTGCTGCCGCAACGACGCCCCTCTGTCCCGCACACGTATAGCGAGCTGATTGGCTCGCTCTGGGTTTTGTTGCGCGATACGCCAATCCTGCGTCGGCGCGCGGCTTACCAGGCGGCGTTATTCGCCTCTTTCACCTTGTTTTGGACCATCGTGCCGCAAGTGCTGAGTGGCCCGCAGTTCGGCTACACGCAACGCGGGATTGCGCTCTTTGCCCTGTCCGGCGCAGCCGGCGTGTTCTCGGCACCGATCGCCGGCCGTATGGCCGACCGCGGCTGGAGCAGGCTCGGTACCGGCCTGTCGCTCGCCTTGGTCGCGATCGGGCTGATCGTTGCGCATTTCGGCGCCGGCGGATCGGTCATCTTGCTGATGGTCGGCGGCATTCTGCTAGACCTTGGCGTGCAAAGCAATCTGGTATTGGGGCAACGTGCAATCTATGCGCTCGGCGCGCACACGCGTAGTCGCTTGAATGGCCTATACATGGCCTTGTTCTTCGCCGGCGGTGCGTTTGGATCGGCCATCTCCAGCTACATCTTCATCCACGGTGGCTGGGAATTGGTGAGTTGGATCGGCTTAGCCTTTCCGATTGCAGCAATGCTTCTCTATGCAACCGAATTCATTGGAACTGCTCGCAACACGACTGTGTAATCTTCGAGCCTAGCTCCACTGAGTGTTAGCGTGCCCAGGGTGCTCCCAAAAGCTACCCAGCCACTGATTGAAGCGAGGGCAAGCGGTTGGAGATTGCATTCCCCCGCCCCCTGGATAAAGGGTAATTTCGCCCAGCATGATGCCGTGGGTCGACTGATACAAATCAACGCGGACAAAGTCAATGCCCTGCCCGAGTCGTTGCGCCGCCGCGATCATGGCGTCCAGATTCGGTGGTCGCGGCGGTAGCGGATCCGGCAGCCGCTCGCGATACTGTGTCAGGGCAATGGGTTGCCAGTCCGGAGTGAAAAAAACATTTGTGCCTTTCTTCCGGTAACTCGACGAACCGACAGTAATGACCCGTACTTCGCCGTTGAACGTATAGAAGCGATAATCCTGCAATTCGCCGCCGTCATGCGAATAAAGTCTTTCCTCAGCAAAGATTTTCGGCGCAATGACTTGATAGGCCCATTCCTGCTGCGAGAAACGCATGTTGAGCATTTCCCTGCACATGCTCACCAGTTTGTCCCGCGAAATGTGTAGAGGCGAATTTGCCGCGTCATGCGGCAACCTGCCATTGGCATCAAGCAAATCGCTCTTCTGCCCGAAGTAAAACAATTCACCCGCCTCGCACAGGAAGTTCCACCCGCAGCCATGATTGGCCTTGATGAAGTACGAATAAGGCAGTTGGTCGAAAGGCAGCGAAGATGGATCGGTGGTGACGAATAACATTGGCGGCGTAGCGACCCCGCGCTCGTGCGCATACTGTTTGACCCCAGCCTTATCCTGCAGCACTGGAAAAAGCGGGTTCCGATCATGCAACATGCGCCATCTCACCTTGGCCGAAAAATCCGGCGAATTGCCGGTAGCAGTCGGTAATGGCGGCACAAATACTGCGTTACTTGTCATTGGTTGCATTGCTCTGTATGGTTAGGCGCGTCGCACCTGATTTTGCCACCAACATCGCGTTGACGTCAAAATTTCGAATCTGTTTTTGCTGGCCATCGTGACATCGAGGAAACGAAAAAAGCCCGGCAAAACCGGGCTTTTGAATTATTGCATGCGGCAATTAATTGAAGGTCTTGCCTTCCGCCGCCAGTTTGGCGAGCAAGGGTGCCGGCTTCCATGCATCGCCATGCGGGCCCTTGGCGTATTTGTCCATGGCCATGATGACGTTGGTCAAGCCAACGGTATCGGCATAGAACATCGGACCGCCGCGGAATAACGGGAAACCGTAGCCGGTCAGGTAGACCATATCAATGTCTGAGGCGCGCGTTGCAATACCCTCTTCCAGAATGTAAGCCGCTTCGTTGACCAACGCAAAGACCAGGCGCTCGACGATTTCCTGGTCGCTGATCTTGCGTCGTTCGATACCGAGGTCGGCCGAATGCTTGACGATCATGTCATTGACGATTTGCGACGGATACGCCTTGCGATCGCCTGCCTTGTAGTCATACCAGCCGGCGCCGGTCTTTTGGCCGAAACGCCCCAGCTCGCACAACAGATCGGCGGTCTTCGAATAGGTTACCAATGGCTTCTCGACGGCGCGCCGCTTGCGGATATACCAGCCGATGTCGTTGCCGGCCAAATCGCCCATGCGGAACGGCCCCATTGCAAAACCGAATTTTTCGACCGCCTTGTCCACCTGCTCCGGCAAGCAGCCTTGCTCCAGCAGGAAGCCGGCCTGGCGGCTGTATTGCTCGATCATGCGGTTACCGATGAAGCCGTCGCAGACGCCCGACACGACGCCGGTCTTCTTGATCTTCTTCGACAAGCCCAAGGTGGTAGCCAACACATCTTTCCCAGTCTTGGCGCCGCGCACGATTTCCAGCAATTTCATGACATTGGCGGGGCTGAAGAAGTGGGTGCCGATCACATCTTGCGGACGCTTGGTGAAATTGGCAATCTGGTCGACATCGAGGGTTGATGTGTTGGACGCCAGGATGGCGCCCTGCTTCATCACTTCATCGAGTTTCTTGAAGACGGTTTCCTTCACGCCCATGTCTTCGAATACCGCTTCGACCACCATGTCTGCTTGCGCGATTTCTTCATACGACAGAGTGCCGGTGATCAGGCCGACGCGCTGGTCGAATTTCTCTTGCGTCAGTTTGCCCTTCTTCAACGTGTTTTCATAATTCTTGCGGATGGTCGCCAGGCCCTTGTCGAGCGCTTCCTGCTTCATTTCCAGGATCTTGACTGGAATACCGGCGTTGGCGAAGTTCATCGCAATACCGCCACCCATGGTGCCGGCGCCGATGACTGCGACCGCCTTGATTGGACGCGTCGGCGTATCTTCCGGCACGTCCGGCAATTTGCTGGCGGCCCGTTCGCCGAAGAAAGCATGACGCAAGGCTTTGGATTCAGTGGTTTGCACCAGCTCGATAAACAAGCTGCGCTCGAATTGAATGCCATCATCGAATTTCTTGGTAACCGAGGCCGCCACGGCTTCCACGCATTTGAGCGGCGCCGGGAACGGGCCGGCCATGGCTTTGACTGTGTTGCGCGAGAATTGCAGGAACGCTTCGTGGTTCGGGTAGACAACCTTGAGATCGCGCACTTTCGGCAAGGGGCGGATATCCGCAACCTTATTGGCAAACGCCAACGCGCCTTGCAACAAGTCGCCCTCAATGATTTCATTGAACAGTGCTGTGCCGGCCAGTTTTTCAGACGGCACCGGATTGCCCGACACGATCATGTTCAACGCCAATTCCAGGCCGAGTACGCGCGGCAAACGCTGGGTGCCGCCGGCTCCCGGCAAAATGCCCAGCTTGACTTCCGGCAACGCAATTTGCGCGCCCGGAGCCGCAACGCGGTAATTACATCCGAGCGACAATTCCAGGCCGCCGCCCATGCAAACGGTGTGAATTGCAGCGATCACCGGCTTGCTCGAATTTTCCACGACATTGATCACCGTATGCAGGCTTGGTTCTGCCAGCGCCTTCGGTGAATTGAACTCCTTGATATCGGCGCCGCCCGAAAATGCTTTGCCGGCGCCGGTAATGATGATGGCCTTGACGGCGTCATCGGCCAAGGCTTTTTGCATACCGTTGACCACGGCACTGCGCGTGGCATGCCCCAAGCCATTGACCGGGGGATTATTGAGGGTAATCACGGCAACCGCGCCGTTGACTAGATATTCGGCAGTCATGTCTCTTCCTTTATTATGAATAGGTAAGCAATTCTTGGTTTAAAGGCTATCGGCAAATTGCAGCGGAGTGATCGCGCTAATTGTCCGAAACCTTTGAAATTTAATTCACCAGGTTCAAACTATACCGCAAAAAGAACGATCGTATTATTTTTTAACGAAATCAGCCTGGAATTACCATTTTGACCACTTAAACCTCTAACCACTCCCTACGTATCGTGTCGTTGCCGCGCAAATCGTCGGGCGATCCTTCAAACTGAATCGCGCCATGTCCCATCACATAAACCCGCTGTGAGATTGACAACGCAATCGCCAGTTTTTGTTCAACCAGCAGCACCGAAATACCGCGATCCTTCAAGGCTTTCAGATATTCGGCGACCGCGTCGACGATCTTCGGCGCCAAACCTTCGGTCGGCTCGTCAATCATGATTAAATCCGGGTCGCCCATGAGCGTACGGCATAAGGTCAGCATTTGCTGCTCGCCGCCCGACAGGACCCCAGCCGGCGTATGTTGCCGTTCCTTCAGGCGCGGAAACATCTGATACATGTCGCTCAAATTCCAGCGCGAGGCTTTTCCATTCTTTTTACTTTTCTTTTCACCGAGTATCAGGTTTTGTTCCACGCTCAAGGTCGGAAAGATATCGCGATGCTCGGGCACATATCCCAAACCTCTATGGGCGATCTCGAACGCCTTCAAGCCGACCAGTTCCTCGCCTTTGAAGCGAATCGATCCGGTAGCGACAACCTGCCCCATCGCGGCCTTGACCGTGGTTGACCGGCCAACCCCGTTACGCCCCAGCAGACTGACGATCTCGCCTTGATTAACCACTAAATCCACGCCATGCAGCACATGGCTCTTGCCATAGAACGCATGCAGGTTTTTAATTTCCAATAACACGCTCATGCCGATGCCTCCTCTGGCGCGTGACTGCCGAGATAGGCTTCCTGCACTTTTTGATTGCCACGGATATTTGCCGGCGTATCGCAAGCGATCATTTCGCCGTAAACCAGCACGGCAATCTTGTCCGCCAGGCCGAACACGACACTCATGTCGTGTTCCACCATCAGCAGCGTTTTGCCGACGGTGACCTTACGGATCAATTCCACTGCAGCATCCGATTCGGAGCGGCTCATGCCGGCGGTGGGCTCGTCCAGCAGGATCACTTCGGCGCCACCGGCAATGGTGATGCCGATTTCAAGGGCGCGCTGTTCCGCATAGGTCAGCAAGCCGGCATTCACTGTGCGACGCCGTTTCAAGCCGATTTGCTCCAATACCGCTTCGGCCTTTTCATTCGCATCTTTCAAGCCATTCAAGCGATGCCAGAAGGAATATTTATAGCCAAGCGACCACAACACCGCACAACGCAGGTTTTCAAAAACGCTCAACCGGTGGAATATATTGGTGATCTGAAAACTGCGCGACAAACCGCGCCGATTGATTTCATACGGTTTCAATCCGCGTATGCTTTCGCCATTCAACAAAATATCGCCGGAGGTAAGGCCAAAGCGTCCGGAAATCAAATTGAACAAGGTCGATTTACCCGCCCCGTTAGGGCCGATGATGGCAATCCGCTCGCCCCTCGGCACGTGCAAGTTGGCACCGCGGATAATTTCAGAACGACCGAAACTCTTGCGCACGTCATGCAATTCGAGAGAAAGCCCACTCATGCGTCGGCCCTCCGCAATGCTTCTTCAATTTCAATATTCACGTCGCTCCAGACTGTTTGAAATTTCGGCTTGATCATCCATGCGCCGGC
>Ga0302315_10001971_pt1 | contig 19959 bp, 16 predicted proteins | sample III_Palsa_N3_1_FD_200532 | JGI IMG/M metagenome (GOLD analysis project Ga0302315, IMG submission 200532) | Peat permafrost microbial communities from Stordalen Mire near Abisko, Sweden - III_Palsa_N3_1 | ecosystem: Environmental > Terrestrial > Soil > Palsa > Peat permafrost | place: Sweden...
TTGATTTCATTTTAGAGATTAGAGACTGGAGATTAGAGATTAGTCCGGAAGTCCGGAAGTCCGGAAGTCCGAAAGTCCGAAAGTCCGAAAGTCCGAAAGTCCGGAAGTCCGGAAGTCCGGAAGTCCAAAAGTCCAAAAGTCCGGAAGGCGCTGCGAGTGTTTCGGCAAAAATAAACTAAGTTGTATAGAAAGCGAGGGAAGCAAAGATTAATGACCGGTCTTAACCGAACCTCTAATTCACTAATCACTAACCTCAAACACAGGTATAAAACTCCTCCTTTTCCGTCGTATTGATCCGGATGACGCCGGAGAGTATCAGGTCGACCAGGATTTTTTGGGCTTTGCGGCGACCGATCTTTAACAGGTCGCAACATTCCTTTATCGTGATCCGGGGGGCTTTATCAAGGTACTCGAGCAGGGCTTTTTCTTTTTCTGAGTACTCGATCAGCACGCCTTCCGGCATCGAGGATCGCTTTAATACGTCCACTACAATCTTGCTGGCTAACACGCTTTTATCTTTTACGCGCACATAAACCCACCATTTACCATCGTCGGACAAGGCAAAGTGCGGCTTTACCTCCGATTCGGGAATATCGACCACAAGGACCAGTTTATCATCTACATAAACTTCTTCAAACAAAGGTTCGAGCGGGGGGCTGGCAAATTCGGTGGCGGCCCTGGTGATCATATAGCGCTCCTCATCTTCAGATTTTACGCCTTTGACGGTGCCGTCATCATATACGCCGATCAAAAGCCGGCCGCCCTTATTATTGGCAAATGCCGTCATGGTGCGCGCAATTTTTTCGCAACTGGTAATGGTTTTTTTGAAATCGAGCAACACGCCTTCGCCCTCTGATATCATCCTTTTCACATTCATGTTTTCTTCCCTTCTTTTTGGGGCGATTGGTAAGGTTTAAATTTCTCCATCCAGTTGTCGGGGCGACTGATAGGGGTAAAGCCAAACTGGCTGTACAAGCCGTGCGCATCCGCCGTGGCCAGCGACCATCGCCTTAATCCCTGTAATTCGGGATGTTCACTGATGGTTTGCATCAGCCATTTTGATAAGCCAAGTCCGCGATAAGCCGGAAAAACGAACACATCGCAAATATAGGCAAAAGTAGCCTGGTCGGTCACCACACGCGCAAAGCCCGCCTGCTTTGTGTTTTTATAAATTCCAAAACACATCGAGTTTTCAATCGCCCTTTCCAATCTTTCCGCCGGGATCCCGAGCGCCCAATAGGAGTCAGCGCTCAGATATTTGTGGATCAGGTCAAAATTGAGCAGGCTTTTGTCAGTCGAGATTTGAAATCCATTTTTGACGAAATGATCAGTATTCATGATGGTATGCATAAGGCAAACGGGCTGTTATATTAATTCTTTCGGCTCGTCATAAACGTCATCCGGCTCAATTTTAACATGATCGAGCTTCCTTATATAGATCTCGTTGATGACGGACACGCACAGGACATCTTCGTTATCAAAAATTTCGACCAAAAACGACTTTCGGTACTTTCCATGTAAATTTAATTGATGCTCGCAATCAACTATTTGACTGTCAGTTATCTCAATTTTAAAATGAAGATTCTTTTTCGCTGGCTTATGATAGCGTATGGCGGCCGAACGTGACCAGGCGTTCACTTTAAAGCCCTTCCTGCTCAAAACCTGGTAGAAAAGGATCGGGTAAAACGGGTCCGCAGCGGCGAAGGTAGTTCCTCCGAAAATCGAATCGTTGTAATTTCTGTTCATGAAACTCTTGGTGATCTTCACTTCGACACCATGAAAACCGCCGTAAAAGCGGCCTATCCAAATGCGCTGAAAAAACAATGGGGGATATAGGCGCAATGTCCATTTAAGGACGTTTTCAGAAACTGGCATACCGCACTAATATCTGAATATTCCTGAGAATGTTTAATCACCGGCACGCAATATTGCGAACTAATTTTCAGATCGCGGTTCGTAATGCGACGGTTTAATAAAGAAATTATTACAAACAATGGGCGAAGTTTTGCTGTTAACCCATGAATTAATCGAAAACAATTTAATTTTCAACCTATGAAAAAGCAAATTTTAACCTTAGCCTTAGCGACCGCAATGATCGGTGCATTGGCTACCGGCTGCGGCGCGAGCAAGAGCGCCAGCGGCAGCGACACCACAAGTGTAAAGGACACGTCAAAGGTGGTGACTCCGGCTGCTACAGACACTGCGAAAAGAGATACAGCGAAGAAGGATACTACGCATCATTAAGTTATTTGGTTGGATTATGTTGATTAAGTGAGTGGTTTGAGCCGGCTTGATCAGCTTAATCTGGATGTTTATTGGTTGGATTAAGTTGATTAGGTGAATGGTTTGAGCCGGGCTTGATCAGCTTAATCTGGATGTTTATTGGTTGGATTAGGTTGATTAAGTGAGTGGCTTGAGCCGGGCTTAATCAATTTAATCCAATTGTTTGCGTGAAATACGGCCTACGAAGCTATTTTCCTTTCCTCGCAGGCATGTCGCGGAGGCTCCCTCCGGGCAAATCCCTGAAAAAACGTTGTAAATCGACCGCTAACGATAAATTTACCACATCCGGGATCAATATAAATCTGTCAAAGAACTAAATACCAGCTATTTATCATTATTTTTTCGGTGAAATATAGCATATTTTAATGGTGGTTGATGGTGATTTCATTGTGGTTAATGGTGATTTCATGGTGGTTAATGGTGATTTCATGGTGGTTTGATAGTGATTTCATGGTGTGCCTCGATTATTTTTTTGTGGTGGTTCATTCCCGTGTGTCAGTTATTTAGACAGAACCTACAGGCAAGTTTTCCAAATGGCTGTCAACTTTTATCGTGCTCAAACCCGAATTTTTAGAAATTAGGTAACTTGCCAAAATAAACCTACCACGTTTTGTTGGTGATAACACCAACAAAGGCGAAACTTGCCAAAATAAACCTACCACGTTTTATTGGTGATAACACCAACAAAGGCGAAAAAAGGCGAAAAGATGATGCAAACCTCGTCGTCAACCAATAATTGACATCCCTGAACAAATATTTAATGTTTCAAATAACTGACTATAAGTTATTTAAAAGTTTTTATCTGGTACTTTAATGATACTTTATGGTACTTTCGAGGTGCTTTATGGTACTTTCGAGGTACCTTTTTTCAGGATCGCATAACGCAAAGGTTTGGGACGCCCCGATCTATCGGGGCGTCTCTACGGCCGATCATCATTTCATCTGGAATGATTCAATATTTCAAAGAACTAATTATCAGCTATCTACAGCTATTGTTTGAAGAAAACAGGACATTATTCCTGTGTATTGGTTATGATTTGCTTGTGATTTTATTGTGGTTTTATTATGATTTTATTATGATTTGGTTGTGATTGCACCGATTATTCGTGTATTGGTTTGTTTTTTATCGGCCACTCATGAGGGGCTCACGCCGTTTTATTGTGATTTGCACCGATTATTTTTTTGATATTTAAGGACGATTCGAACCGAAAACCGGGATTCAACCGGCAAATGTTTTGATATATCCATCATCCAATGGGCTAATTCCTCGTCTTTAGGAAAGATTGACTTCCCATGTAGAATCCATAGCCTCTTTACAATTACCGATCAATCGGTCGGGAAGGCATTGTTATCCGGGTACCGGGCATCGTGTACATGCAAACGTGCTGTTTACTAAACGAGCACCTGAAATCCCGTACAAATATGTTTTGTTTTTATGGTGAAAAAAAATTGGGTTTTGCCAAGCTTACAATAACTGTAAACTCACGTAACATTCAGAGTAAGCTTACGAAAATTGGTTAACGAGTGTAATGATCAGTGTCACAGTGGAAAACGTTGCAGAAAATGATTGTAATAACGCTTAAAAAGACGGGGTGATTTTTGATCGTTTACAAAGACGTGATTATAACCTTATTTCGCCAGCCAGGGGAGAAAATTAAACGGCAAAAGTGGGGGAGGGCCATGTAATTTTCTTTTGGATAATTTAGTCGATAGAGGGTCTATCGGTTTAACAGGATTTCAATTTCAAACTTCAAAATTGGAATGTGCCTTACAACAATTCCCCAAATAAGTTCATCAGAGACAGAATCATAGCCATGTATAATCCGGTTTCTAACTTCCACTATTTTTCGTGAGTTTGTTATTGCCAACCCTTATTTTGCTTCAGGATTCTGCTCATGGCTTCACCGATAATTTCGATGTTTCTTTCAACGGCTCTTTTTGTTCTTAAATCGGCTTTATACTGTGCAAATTCTTTTGGCCGGTCAGCGAAAAAGCTTTCAATTTCCGCTATGGCATCTAAAATATCGAAAAGCCATGTTTTTGTGTCATTGTCCATAAACAAGTTGTCGTTGCTGGTTTACAGACTGCTTGAAATACGGGTTTTTAATTGCTTGTTCCTCCAGTAAATCTATCGGCCTTTTGAATATCTCCTGGAGTGAAAATTTAAGATCAAAATAATTATCGGCATAATCTTCTACGTCCATGTTTACGAAATCAACAATTAAGTCGATATCGCTTTCACTGGTAAAATGGTCAGTCAGAACAGAGCCAAAAGCATACAGGCTTTTCACCTTGTGCGTTTCGCAAAGTTTTATTATATCCGGGCCGTAAGTTTCAAGTCTGTTCATACCGCAAATTTCAATGCATCAAATTTACAAATCTTTTAAAGAAGTTTTTTGCAAAGCGGTGTTGGCCAGGCAAACGTGCTAAAAACAAATCGTGGAATACTTGCGCATCCACGATCTAAAATATCTAAGAAACAATGTCGAAATTTATCTAATCAACAGCTGTAATTATCGACGTTTGAGCCAATCCTGGCATCCAAAATTAAATTGACTATTTTATCTCATAATTAACATTATGTTAAGTAGTGCTTTCCCTTAGGCGGAGAATATCATACCTCCTTTTGGCTAATTCAAAGCCGCCGAATAGTATGGCGCAAAATACGATGTCCCCTAATACCATGTTTCGTTCAAATGGAATTGCAGCAACCAGGGACTTTCCGTAACCGGCTAAAGTGTGCGGATATAGTGTTCCGTACAGCCAGGGCAAATCAATCAGCAGCCAGTGAACTGCAACTGAAACCAGGGATGCGATGCCTACGCTGGCGATATTAACATTTTTGATAAACGTGCCGATAAATACCATGATGGCGAATGACAAATACGTCCAGAATGAATTGCCGTACCACAATACCCATTTTGATGAATACAAATAATCAATGAGCACATCGCTGGCGAATAAGGTGATCAGAACAACGGCATACGCTTTCCATTTATCGGTGAAATAGGCGCCGCCAAATAACGCGATCGCCCCTACAGGCGTAAAATTGCTCAGAATGTAAGGATATTTATAGCTAAGCAGCCGCATTGCCGCAGCGGCGACGATCATCAGGATGAGGACAATCGTACGGGTATTGATCTTTTGTAATGACATAAAATATAAAATATGGAGTAAAATTAACTATAATCTGTTTAAATAAAAACCGTGTTCGTATTTAGTGGTCGCTCGGTATCCAAGGTTTATCATATTTTAAAGCCAAAGGGGAGTTTTGTCTCCTGGATTCCCGCTCTGCTATCCAAAATACCACTCCCAGATGCAGGGCGTATAAGATCCCTTCCGCTGGTTAGCGGATCGGGATGACAAAGGGATATGAATTGTACCTCTTCATTATTATTGACATTTTTGACTAAAAGCTCAAACCTTTAATTGATTTGATACCTCACTCCTGCCATAAAGTTAAACCCGGCAGTGTTGTAGCCTATCCAATCGGTATATTTTGCGTTTAAAAGATTTTTCAGGTCGGCGAAAAGGTTGATGCGCTCGTTGACGGTGTATTGCAAATGGGCATCGACCAAACTGTACTCCTTTAGGGTTACAACTTCCGGCGCAAAGGTTATGGGATTAAATTCTTCGTCTGTCCTGGAGCCGGTGTATCGGTAGTTCAGCCCTGCCGAAAAGCTGGATGTAATATTATAGTAAACATTTACGCCGACTGTGTTTTTTGGGCGGCGGTAAAGATTATCTGTGGTGACGCCATTTTCGTCGGTCAGCAAGCCGGTTACATAGGCCCAATAAGCCGTTGCGGTCAGTTTATCCAAGGTTAATTTTAACTCGGTTTCGAAGCCTTTATCTTTTTGCAGCTCGCCGTTTGCATAAACGCCGTATGGAGGGTTTGGCTCGTCCAAAAAGTAAATTACATCTTTGGTATTATACCGGTAAAGTGTGGTATTGAACGATAAGAGCTGTTTGATGAGCTGCCAGTCGAAACCGGCTTCGTAGGATGTGGTAGTTTCGGGCCTTAAAGAAGGGTCGCCGTATTGGGAATCTAACTGGTACAACGATGGTGATTTATAGGCTGAAGCCGCTGTTGCGAATATTTTTAGCTGATTGAATAATAACACCGAAGGGTTGACGGTATAGGTGAAATTATCGCCATAATTGCGGTCGCGGTTATAGCGGCCGCCTAGCTCCATATGAAATATGCCGGCTTTATAGAACAGCGAGGTATAAATGCTTCCGATATTGTCATTTGCCATTTTGTGGCGGATGGTATCGTAGGAACCATACTGATCGGTGTTGAAATATTTATAATCCATCCCGCTGGTGATATCGAAGTGTTTTGACAGGCCATAGTTGAAGACTGCCTCGACGTCCGTAATGCGGCCGGTATTTCTCTCGTAGGAATAGGTGTCAAAGTTGGTCGGGCCGGGCAGATCGGTATAGTTATTCCAAACATTATTTTGGCTTATATTTACATCAAGGCTGCCTTTATCCAGCTTAAGCTTACCGCCTATGCCGCCAAAGAGAAAAGTATTGGAGTAGAAATAGTTTTCATCGTCGGTGAAAGCACCCTGCGGCAGGTGTCCCTGGGTGCGTGTGGCCTGTAAGTTGCCGGTCAGCGTGAAATCCGAGCTTACTTTTTGGTTTAAATTAACACTTACCGACCGCTGGTGAAAGTCATCATTCCGGAAATTGCCTTTGCCGGTGGTATCAGTCGCCGCCGGGAAACCGTGCGTATCGGTATTGGAAACATTAATGGCTACTCCGGTATTGTTGAGGTTTCCGTTAAGGCCGACAGCTTCTTTAAATGTATCGTACGAACCGCCGCTAAACTGGGCATTTGCTTTGAGCCCCTGCCCTTTTGCATGTTTGGTGATGATATTGATCACCCCTGCCACCGCATCCGAACCGTAGAGCGTGGATCCACTACCCATCAGGATTTCGATATGATCGATCTGGTCAAGGGGAAAAGCATTAAGATCGTAACTGTTATCGATGGCCGAGGCATTGTTTACCGGGAAACCATCGATCAGGATGAGCGTATTCCCGGTGGTTGCGCCCCGAAGAAAGAGCGAAGAACTTATGCCAGGGGCATTCTGTGCTCCTGAAAAAGTAATGCCGGGTACGGTGTTCAGCAGTTCGGGCAGGGTCATCCCCTGCGCATGGCTGATCTGATCGGCGGTGATTACCGTGACTACGCGGCCAATTTCGGATAGTTGTTGAGGCGAACGCGTGGCGGTTACCACCACATCATTGAGTACCCGGGTGCTGTCCTGGGCATGGGCTGTCGTACTAAACAGCGCCGGTTGTGCAAACCCCAGGCCTGCAGCAACGATTAAGTAAATTTTTTTCATGTTGTTGTGAGTATTTACCCACAGCAAACAGAAATGAACGGAATGGAAACGCGAAAAAACTGGTTTCACACTCATGCTTCAATCCCCGAAAGCTATGAATTAGTATTGCAGCGGGCAGGTCTTCTGACTTGCTCCCCTCCTGCCCTGCCTTCCCGTCCGCTGGTTAGCGGGCAGTGGCGAAAGAATGGACTGAGGTTACAGAGCTTACAGCTGCGGGACAGTTACGGATTTACACCGTATTCCCTTTTAATCTTTTAAAGCAGGGCTTTAAAAGAACCTATTGCGCTGCAAATGTAGGGTATGGATTTGGATTTGACAATACTTGAAAGTTATTAATGTAGCGGGCTATTTAGCCGCGGAGAAGTAGCGGAGATCGCAGAGGGTTTTGTGCCATTACTCAGACCGGCGTCCTCTAAATTTAGGCGAGGAGAGTTTTTTGCGGGGTGATTGTGTTAAATGATTTGTCGTTGCTCAAATTAATGGACGTGTTGTCGGACTACAAAAAAGGCGCGGGACAGTGGTTGTGGGGACACAACCACCAGGAAGATTATGTGTTTTTGTTCAAAACTCAAAAAGGGGGTGTGCGGGCACGAATAAGCCGTGGGACGTGGTTGTGAGGACACAACCACCAGAGCCTGTGTTTAATTATGGATGATGTTTGCCTGCAAACAAGGATATTATCTTTAAACTAATGGCTGTGGCCAGAGACAAATCCTTCGTAAAACCTCCAGGAGACTCCCTCCGAAGGAGTCCTTCGGACCTGTCCCCAGGTGCGGGTTAAACCAGTTGATTGGCCGATAGGGTTTGCGTAAAATTCACAACGCTTCTTATTTTATCGTCGAGGTCTTTGACGGCTTCATCCATCATTTGCAGTTCCTCGCTCAATGGCTCGTCCCCATGTCGTAACACTTCCATAAGTCCGAGTATCGAGGCGACAGGTTTGCGGTAGTCGTGCGACTGGATATAGGCTATATTGGATAATATTTCGTTTTGTGTTGTGATCTCGGCAATCCTTTGTTTCTGGTCATTGATATTTGTCGCGTTGTAAACTACGCTGATCACACGGCCTTCTTCGTCCTTTACCGGTTCCAGGAAAATGTTCCACCAGGCGGCTTCTTTGTTCTCCGACCGGATAAGCACTTCTTTATTGCTTTTCTTTCCCGAAAATGCACGGCTCAAACAGGTTAAAAATTCCTGCCTGTATGTAGGATGAATATAATCCAGCACGCATTGCCCGGGCTGTATGTGCTTGTCGAACATCCGTTTTACGAAGGAGGCGGTAGCCCTGTTAAAATCAACCACCTCGAGTTCTTTCCCGATCAGCATATGGCAAAATACCGAACTTTTGAAAAAGGCCTTTAGCTTGCGCTCCGAACTTATAATTTTTTCCTTTTGCCGTTCCAGCTCGATTTCCTGGCGGTGAAGTATCTTTGAATTCGCTTCGGCCTCTGTGAAATAAATAATCTGCCGGGAAAGAATGGTGATTTGCCTGCGATGCCTGGCCGAAAGCCTCCGGGGTTTTTCGTCAAACAGGCATATTGCGCCCATCGGCGCCCCGTCTGACGCAACCAAGGGTACACCATAATAAAAACGTATGGATGGATTACCGGGAGCGATAAAATTGTGATCGAGGTAATCGCTAAACCTGGCATCGGCAATCTCCATCGATTCCTGCTTTCCGACCAGGTGACGGCAAAACGATAACTCCCTGCTCCCTGGCTCGATTTGAAAATTGCTTCTTTCCCTTATGATCACCTTTTCATATCCGGGCAAGGAAATTACTACAGCAGGCGCTTTCACTATTTCGGCAAGCAAAGTCACCAGGTCGTTAAACTCCTTTTTATTGAAGGTGGTATGCTCATAGGGCTTACCGGTTTCGTGGTTATTATGGTCCAGGCCTCTCATGAATTAAGTTTTAGAGTATCGGCTTGTAAAAATATCGTTATTTTTCACGTCACAATTTTTAAGCCAATTGATTCCCAGAGGGAATCAGCTAAACTGTTCGATCTAAAGTGATAATTTGGATTATTGTTGATACGAAAGTTTTTTTTACTGAATACAAAACCGTTCAGTTGCGGACAAAAAAAAGGACAGAGCAGCCGGGTAGCAGTTTGCAGTAGCAGTAGGCAGTAGGTACATAGTTCATGGCCGGAGGTTGAGTAGCAATCTGTCCCCTTTACCCCTGCCGGCCACCATTAACTTTAGGGGGGAGCTTTTTAGTGTGGGGTGTTAAATGATGTGTCGTTGCTCAAATGTTAAAGGTGGTTGTGCGGACACGAATAAGCCGTGGGACGTGGTTTTGGGGACACAACCACCAGAAGAGTGATGTGTCTTTGCTCAAATGATAAAGGTGGTTGTGCGGACACGAATAAGCCGTGGGACGTTGTTTTGGGGACACAACCACCAGAAGGGTGATGTGTCTTTGCTCAAATGTTAAAGGTGGCTGTGCGGACACGAATAAGCCGTGGGACGTGGTTGTGGGGACACAACCACCAGAAGAGTGACGTGTCTTTGCTCAAATGTTAAAGGTGGTTGTGCGGACACGAATAAGCCGTTGGACGTGGTTTTGGGGACACAACCACCAGAAGGGTGATGTGTCTTTGCTCAAATATTAAAGGTGGTTGTGCGGACACGAATAAGCCGTGGGACGTGGTTGTGGGGACACAACCACCAGAAGGGTGATGTGTCTTTGCTCAAATGTTAAAGGTGGCTGCGCGGACACGAATAAGCCGTGGGACGTGGTTGTGGGGACACAACCACCAGAAGAGTGATGTGTCGTTGCTCAAGTATTAAAGGGGGTTGTGCGGACACGAATAAGCCGTGGGACGTTGTTTTGGGGACACAACCACCAGAAGGGTGATGGGTCTTTGCTCAAATGTTAAAGGTGGTTGTGCGGACACGAATAAGCCGTGGGACGTTGTTTTGGGGACGCAACCACCAGAAGGGTGATGTGCCTTTGCTCAAAAATTAAAGAGAGGTTGTGTGGACACAAATAACGCGCTGAATGGTGGTTGCTGCGGGGACACAACCACTGGAGAAGGTTCTTTCGATCTGTATAATTCAGTATAATATTGCGCCCAGCGTTAAAAAACATGCCGGGCCGCCACAGGCGGCACAAAGGGGCTACCGAAATGTTCAGGCCGGCTCTGATGGATTGATAGCTGATATTTTGCCGCATTTGCCGCAAGTTCCGTACAGACAGTAAATATACCGGTCCGCAATAAAGCCATCTGAAACAGGCGGTGGTTGAATAGTTTGCCGTGGTAAGTAATACAACTTTTTGCATCGTAAACAATTAAAATGCCAATGCACCCCGGGTGTATGTTCGTCAGGCGCCAGCGTATCGACTGCAAAATACCTTATGCCGCGTGAGTCGGTTATCCTGTATATTATCCCGGCTGTTTCCAGGACATGTAAATTTTTATACAGGATGCTCATGTTGACGCCCTTCATTTTGCGGGCGAGCATCGACAACGAAACAGGCTGGTTATTTGCACACAGTATTGACAGTATTGTTAGTCGTCGTTTGCTCCTGTGCAGATTATATAACCGGATAATAGTTTCCGGATCCAAATGATCAACAGTCTTTATCATAATAAAATCGGGTAAATTATTAACGATCAGGGCGCCTGGCGATGTCAACCAGACTCTATGAAATTTTGAGTGTCATTTTCCAAATAAGAGCGGCCCGGGCGTTCATGCCTGGCCGCTCTGTATCGTCTTATGTCGCGGAAGTTTCGCAGAAGTAAGTACGGTCAAATAGTTTAATAATTCACATCCTTGCCTTCGGCTGCCGCGTTCGTTCGATTTCCGGCAATGCCAAAAGGGACAATGAGTTTAAAACCGATATTTCGCCCCATATTGTAAATCCCTTCGCTTTGTTTGGTGACGACGGAAGCAGCAACGCCGAAGTTGGTAGGGTCGCTGGTTCCATTGTATGCCCAGAAATACTGCGTACGCGACATATGGCTCACATAGGCAATATTAAACAGGTTGGTACAGTTAACAAACAGCGAGCATACTACGCGTTTTGTTTTTCTGCTGACAAAACTCGTCCCCAAACCCGTGTTAAACAGTGTATAATTGAACGAAGGCAGTTCCGTATAGTAGGCGCTGTAGATGTCATTTTGCGCCCAGTCATGTTCTAATCCAAACATAAAGAACGTGCGGTTAATGATTGAATTCGGCTGGTCTGCTACGTTAAACCTAAGCTCCGACGTGAAACGGGGAGCGGGCGTAAACGGTACATGCTCCGTTGAATCACTTTGCCCGGGCAGCAATGAATAGGTATATGTAAACCCGTTATCCAGTTCAAACCACTTTGCATCCGCCGGGTGTATGTTTAAATTGGCGGTAATCCCCGCGATAATGGCAGTACTTGCACCATACTTGTAAACCGGCGCTCCCAAGAGAACGGAATCTCCAAGCTTGGTGGCAAATATGAAGTTGCTAATGCGGTTGTAAAAACCGTCTACTTCAAAATTAAGGTCTTTGCCGTTATACCCATAGGCGGCATCCACTTCAATCCCCGATTCAGCTTTAAGGTTAGGGTCCCCTAATTTATAAACGTTCGAGGGGTCCAACTCATTACTGGTGAGTTCGTTGATCGCCGGGGCACGGTAGCTTTTTGCTACGTTTAACTTTATATAGTTGTCGTCAGAGAGCTTATAGGTTGCTCCAATACTACCGGAAGGCCCCCGGTAACTTTGGTCAAAAGAGGGAAACTGCGTATAGGCGCCTGGCGTCCCTGCCGGCACTTGAGCCTGTTGCGGGGTATCATAATTTGCCAGGTACATTCCCTGGCCAACGATATGCCGTGAGTCATATCGTAACCCGGCACTCAGCGTAAGATCTTTATAGTCCTTCTCCACAATGCCGTAGGCGCCTATATCGAACATATTGTAGTTGGGGATCTCAAAATCGCCGATATACGGCGCGGGAGGTTCCGGGTAATTGTTTTCAAATTCATATACCCCGTTAAAGCCCGTCGTCAGCTTCAGGCCCGTTTTAGCACTTTCTGACTGGTATTTGATATTATATGGGATGTCGTGCACAATCATATTTTCCTCGCCAACGGTCCCCGTATCTATTTCGTGGCGCTCACTTGTGGTGTAACCAATATCAACGCCGATCCTTGCCTCATCACTGATATTAAAACTGTTTTGCCACCAGATTTCTTTATGATTTAAAATCTGGTATCCGGATATATCGGGATTATAGGACAAAAAATTAGCCCTGGTCGGGAACACCTGCCCGGTGCCTGGCACATAAACACCGTTTACAAATTTTGCGCCCAATGGTACATCAAACTCAAACTGGCCTGTGGTGCTGTCGCGGTTGCCGTCCGGGATTTCAAGCTGGCGGTGAAGCTGGCTTACCGTTAAATGTGAATAGCCCCACTTTTTGTTTATTCCGATCATAGCCCGCAGGTTGCTCTGCAGGAAGGCTGTGCCCCATACATAGCCGTCATGAGGGTCCGAATAGCTATGGGCCTCCTCGTAACTACCCCGTACATCCCATACCAAGCCATTATTATTGCCGTTAAGGTCTATGGTGTTCCCGATCAGTCCGTTATTGGTTTGATATTCAGAAAGGATGCTGCCCTGAACAGTCCCTGCGGGTGCTATCGGCTGCGATTTGAAACTAACCACCCCAGCCACGGCATTAGCGCCATACTGGAGCGATGCGGCCCCCCGGATAATTTCTGCATCATACACAACATAGGGGTCTATCAGGATGCCGTGTTCGTCGCCCCATTGAAAATCCTCCTGCCGTTCGCCGTCCATCAGCGTTAATACACGGTTATAGCCCAGTCCGTTTACTACGGGTTTAGACACTTCCGGGCCTTCTGTAATTTCCGAAATACCCGGCTGTTTGGCTAAGGCATCAATTACATTGGTTGAAGCCTGGTTCAGGAGGTCATCATGCGAAACTACCGTTACAGGCACCGGCGCCCGCTGTTTACTGGTGGTTACGCCAAGCGCGGTGATCACCACGTCCGAAAGCGTTATACTTGAGGTGGATAATTGAAAATTAAGCGAATCTGTTTTAGATAAATTCACTCTTTGGCTAAACGGCGCATAGCCTATCGCCGTTACCTGTACCAGGTAAGTTCCCCTGGGCAGTTCCTTCAATGCATAATGGCCTTTTGAATTCGTATTTGCACCGAGTTTTAAATCCGGCAGGTATACCGCGGCGCCTGCTATCGGCTTTCCATCGGCCTTATCGGTTACTGTTCCACTGAGGCTCCCAATGGCAGCATCCTTTAGCGATGCTTTGGGGATAGCACTGGAACATAGGGTTGTAAATAAAAATATAGCAGAAAGTATAGTTGATCTTAAATAGATGTTCATCGTAAATTCAATTAAAAATTTGATTGAAAAAATCAGTGTCGCGGATAAAAGCAGCGACTAAGCTGGCACTATCCGTCCCGGTTACATGATTGTAAAGCACGCAGACGCATGGCTTAAAATCATCAAATAGATATCCAGCAGCTTTTCAGCTATTGGTATTATGTTAAAAAATTGGAAACCGGCGGGGCCCGCCCGGTGGAGAGGATGAGTGAAAGGCGTATAAAGCGGTAGGTAACTGTTTTGTAGTGATACCTGCTTACCGCGGCAGGCGGCATATTGCACGACACATTGACAACCATTGCATTGTGATGCATGGCATCACACAACTGGCATTTTTCACTGAGTGTTTGATGCGAAGTGGAATGTTGAACCGTGCCGGGAGTTCTGTTTGATTGGTGGCTGTGTGTATAAATTACCACCTGTCCCGCTACGAAGAAAACGAGCAGCAACCATGCTAAGAACAAATGGGGCAAACGTTGTTTCAAATCCAGCTTTACTTTGTAATCATTAAAGGGCGTTTATCAATAAACAAAGGCTTTTGCAAAGTTGTAATAAATGTTTTATTAATGCAACTATATTGCATTAATATTTTGATGGCATTTACAACGTTATCGCACAATTTCCATGTTTGTTCCGCCGAAAATAATTCAGCGGAATATTACCGGGACCAAATGCCAACCACCGGTAAGCTTTAAAACCAATTTTACCTGACAAGGTAATGTTTAGCAAATTGTGATAATTTAGCCTGATCATCCGGCAACGACCAATGAAAAGTTTAACTATCGCCCTGTTACTTATGTCTGCACTTTCGGCTTCTGCCCAAACTACTGATACAATTTTTCTAAAAAACCTGCTCGGGTCGCACCCGGAATTGTTCAGCCATATCCTGAACCACCCCACGCATAACGAGGTGCAGATACTGTACACGCAGATTGACCGCGACGAAAATAATGTGCCGCATTTTAAATCGTACAGTTACCGGCTGAATGCGAACCACTACTTCTACCCTGCCAGTACGGTTAAGCTGCCCACCGCGATATTTGCCCTGGAAAAACTCAATGAGTTGAATATCAAGAAGCTGGACAGGAAGTCGACGATGATCACCGACAGCGCCTTTAGCGGGCAAACCAGAGTTACCGCAGATACTTCGTCAGAAAGCGGGTTGCCCAGCATAGATAGTTACATCAGGAAAATACTGCTGGTGAGCGATAACGATGCCTATAACCGTTTGTACGAGTTTGTGGGCCGGGCGGCTATCAACCAAAAATTAAAGAAATACGGACTTGTTCGTACACGCATCATCGGGCGACTGGCCGTGGGTGATGGCGGCGACAGCACGCGTCATACTAACCCTATTGATTTTTATAAAGGCAAGAAGCTGATATACCATCAGCCCGCGCAGTACGACCCGGCAGACTACCCCATGCACCCGGAAAACATGATCGTAGGGAAAGGCTATATCGACAAGCACGACAAGCTGGTGATGAAGCCCTTTGATTTCAGCGACAAAAACGTCTACCCGATCGAGGATCAGCAGGCGGTGCTAAAGAGACTGCTGTTCCCGGAAGCATTTTCGGAAACCGATCGGTTTAATCTTACAGCCGAACAATACAAGTTCATTTACCGGTATATGAGCATGTTCCCAACGGAAAGCCGGCATCCTGCTTATACGCCCCCCGAATATTGTCCTGCGTATTGCAAATGGCTATTTTATGGCGGCGACAGCCTGGCAGTGATACAACCGCATATCCGTATTTTTGATAAGATAGGTGATTCTTATGGCTACGACATTGATAATGCCTACATCGTCGACTTTAAAAACAAGGTTGAATTTATGCTGACCGCGGTAGTGCAATCCAACGATGCAGAGATTTATAATACCGACAAATACGAATACAAAACCGTATGCCTGCCGTTTATGAAGAATTTGGGGCAGCTGATCTACCAATATGAACTAAGCAGGCCCAAAAAGTATTTGCCGGATTTGAAGAGGTTTAATTATAATTATTAGACACGAATTTCACGAATTGCACGAATTGGATTGGGGATAGATTAGTAGCACAGGGCTTCACCCTGTGTTGGTGTGTTGCGCCCTTTCAGGGCTGGGAATGTGAATTTGTGAAATTCGAATAAATTCGAGTTCATTCGTGTTTATTACTTCGAATCCGATGCTGTTTCCCGGGTTTCAATATTGAAATAGCGCACTACCAGCCGGTTATCGGAGTTTTTGGTGAAATAATTGATCGCCCAGCTGAAGAATACAATCCCTTTGTTGGAAAACCCTGCCAGCGACATAAGGTGGACCACGCCCCAGAGCAGCCAACCCAAAAACCCGGACAGGTGTATTTTGCCGAGATCGGCCACAGCCTGGTTACGGCCAATGGTGGCTAAGGAGCCTTTATCGTGGTACTTAAATGGCGTGGTTGGTTCGCCTTTTATCAAATGCACCAGGTTTTCGCCGAGGTGCTCCCCCTGCTGGATTGCTGCCGGGGCCACGCCGGGGTGGCCATTGGGCGTTTCAGGAGTGATCATCCCGGCAACATCGCCAATGGCGAAGATGTTGTTATAGCCCTTTACCCGGTTAATTTCATCAACATACAATCGGTTCCCTTTACCCACCACTTCGGCCGGCATGCCTTCGGGCATCTCTCCCTTCACCCCTGCCGCCCACAAAACATTGCGTGTTTTAATGGTTTTGCCGTTGTCGATAGTTAAATAGAAGCCGTCATAGCTTTCCACGTGTGCGCTGTTGTAGATGGTGACGCCCCCCTTTGTTAGCACTTCTTTTGCCTTTTCCGAAGCCTGAGGCGACATTGTCCCAAGCAGGCGATCTTTTCCTTCCACGAGGTAAACGCGGAGGTCGTATTTGCTGAGGCCGTGATAATCCTTCTCCAATATCATGTGGCGCATTTCGGCTAAGGCGCCTGAAAGTTCTACGCCGGTGGGACCACCACCTACCACCACAAAGGTCATCAGGGCGAACTTTTCGCGCATATCCGCGGTGACCAGTGCCGTTTCGAGGTTTTGCATAACGAGGCTGCGAATATTCAAGGCTTCCGGAATGTTCTTCATCGGCATAGCAAAATGTTCTATTTCCGTTTTGCCGAGAAAGTTGGTGTCGGAGCCGGTAGCGATCACGAGGTAGTCGTAACAAATTTCACCTATGGTGGTGGTCAAGGTATTGTTTTCCGGGTTGATCTTCTCCACTTCGGCCATATTAAAGCTGAAGTTGGCGTATTTGGTAAAAATACGCCTGATGGGGAAGGCTATCGAGTCGGCAGCGATGGCGCCGATGGCCACCTGGTATAAAAGCGGCTGAAATGTGTGGTAGTTGTGCTTATCCAGCATCAAAACCTCGACGGGCGCTTTTTTTAATGCTTTGGCCAATGATAAACCGCCAAATCCCCCTCCTATGATCACTACGCGTGGTTTTGAGCTGTATTTGCTATCCTGAGATATGGTAAACATACAATATTATAAAAGCGCAATTATACGTAATCCTTTATGAACGGTGTGTAAACTTAAGGATCAGTTCTCCTGTCAACAGTTAAATGAACCGCAGGTTTGCGTGATTTTAGACGATAATGGTCATCACAAACTGAACAGCCAGCGGGTATGATTTTACATCAATGCAACAATATGTTAATATGACATTCAAATTGCGGCCACCCAAGCGAAAAAAGCGCTATATTTTTATTACTTTTAACCTCAGAACGGGATAATTGGCTAATTTTGAATTAATTTTGGTTTTTTTTGGAGCTGAACAAGCTAAATTTATGAGGGTTTGGTAAAACACGACGATAATACAGGTAAAAAAAGCCTTAATGTTATTAAAATCGGCGGGAATGTCATTGATAATTCCGAAAACCTGCATCGTTTTTTAAAAGACTTCACTGCCCTGCCCGGATACAAAGTATTGGTACATGGCGGAGGCAAGGTTGCGACTCAGCTTTCAGAAACATTGGGCATTGAACCCAAACTGGTCGACGGCAGGCGGATAACCGATATTGAAACGCTTCGCGTGGTGACGATGGTTTACGGTGGGCTGATCAATAAAAATATGGTTGCGCAACTGCAGCGTTACGGCTGCAACGCCATTGGCCTTACAGGCGCCGACGGCGATATGATCAAAGCAAAAAAACGTCCCGTAAAAAGCATCGATTATGGTTTTGTGGGAGACCTGGATAAGGATTCCGTTAATACACAAAATCTGGCCAGCCTGTTAGAGGCGGGCTTTACCCCTGTTTTTTGCGCCTTAACGCATGATGGCGAGGGACAACTGCTCAACACCAATGCCGATACCATTGCCTCGGCGCTGGCGGTTGCGCTGGCGGGTGACTATTATACTACACTGATCTACTGCTTTGAGAAAAAAGGCGTGTTAAAAGATATCAATGATGAAAGCTCGCTTATTAAGGAAATTAACCCGGCGGGATACGAAGAATTGAAGCTACACCAGGTTATACATAGCGGCATGCTGCCCAAGCTGGATAACGCCTTTTCGGCGATTGCCTGCGGGGTTAGTGGAGTAGTGATAGGTCATTCAGACGACCTGTCGAATTTAAAAAACAATATACCATTTGGAACGCATTTATACAGCGATACATGAACTCACAACAGCATATTGCCATTTTAGGAAGCGGCAACATAGGGCTTTCATTAGCCAACGGACTGGTAAAAGCCGGAAAATGTAAACCACAGCAAATTTCGCTCACCCGCAGGAATGTGGTCGCCCTGGCAAAGTTTGACGAGCTGGGCTATAACACAACTGATAATAATTTAAAGGCTGTAAAGAAAGCTGATTTTATAGTGCTGGCGGTTTTGCCGCAGCAATTAAATAAACTGCTGGATGAGATTCGTCCCGCTATAAAGGCTGATAAACAGCTGCTGATATCGGTCGTTTCCGGAGTAAGCTGCGCAGACATTCGCAAGCAGCTTGATTTGAACGCGCAGGTTGTACGTGCGATGCCAAATACCGCAATTGCTATCGGTCAATCGATGACCTGCATTGCGACCGATACTGCCACGGCCAAAAATATCAATTTTGTAAGATCGCTGTTCGACACCGTCGGCACAACCATCCAGATCAACGAGGAATTGATGACTTCGGCCACAGCGCTTTGCGCCTGCGGGATCGCGTTCTTTTTACGGTCGATCCGCGCGGCGTCGCAAGGTGGCACAGAGATCGGTTTTCATGCGCACGACGCACTGAAAATGGCGGCTCAAACCGCCAAGGGCGCGGCCGACCTTCTTTTACAGCTTTCCTCCCACCCCGAACAGGAAATAGACAAAGTTACCTCACCAAGCGGCTGCACCATTGCGGGGCTTAATGAGATGGAGCACCATGGATTCAGTTCAGCGATGATCAAAGGGATCAAATTGTCGGCCGCGAAGGCGGGGGATCTGTACCAGGGGAATTGAGTTGGTGAGTTGGCAGTAGTGAATTGTGAGTTGCAGTGGCAGTTGGTGGTGGCGGTTGGCGGTGGTGAATGGTGAGTAGTGAATTGTGAGTTGCAGTGGCAGTTGGCGGTGTGAAAAAAATGCGGAAGTCGGTCCAGATAGCTATCGGGAGTCGATTGCGGAATGGGTAGAAGTCGTGGTTGAATTAAATACTGCACTCGTTCAGGGCCTTCAAAAAGTTGTCCCTCCCTCCTTTTCCGATATCGAGGAGGCGAAGATCGATCCAGTAGTTGGGTTTTTTGTTGAACACTTTTAGCTGTACCCATTTTAACATCCTGAAAATCGGGTTTTTTAACCTGGCGATATACTGCTCAGGGCGATATAACTTGATGGAGAGCGATGTGTCGCCTGCTATCACTTCATCAATATCGATCCAATCGTACCGGATATTTTTATAACGGTCGAGCAGGTAAACTTTATTCGCGGTGAGGATCGGTTTTTTCAGGATTTTGAAATACGCCAGGAAGATAAGGTGCCAGGCGATAAGCATCGCGCCTAAGCCGAAA
>Ga0302315_10001980_pt1 | contig 19916 bp, 15 predicted proteins | sample III_Palsa_N3_1_FD_200532 | JGI IMG/M metagenome (GOLD analysis project Ga0302315, IMG submission 200532) | Peat permafrost microbial communities from Stordalen Mire near Abisko, Sweden - III_Palsa_N3_1 | ecosystem: Environmental > Terrestrial > Soil > Palsa > Peat permafrost | place: Sweden...
TTACCAACTAACTGTTGTTAAGTTACTTCTTGGAGAAGTAACCTGCTACTTGTAAGCTTAGTCTAGTAAGACATGGGTTATAATAGCCTAATTTATTACTATACCAATCTTATTATTACAGTAATCTTATTACTGTACTCTAATATCATATTAGTCTGCTATCATATTGATAAGGTCTAATAACCTTAATAAAGTGGTATAGTGCTAGAGTGTAGTGCTAGAGTGTAGTGCTAGAGTGTAGTGCTAGAGTGTAGTGCTAGAGTGTAGTGCTAGAGTGTAGTTCAGAGTTAATGATAGATGTCAAATACTATTTTGCTGATTCGATGTTGCTGCATTAGAGACAGTAACAACATCTATCAAGTAGTTGTAATTTTGACAGTACCTGATATCATTAGCAGGACTCTTACATGATGATAGTGACAATACAGTTTACAACTTAAGGTTGTAACAGTGACATAGTACAGCTCTACTATTATGACATTACCTAGTAATAGTTTGTAACATAGAACCTACCATGACTATGGAATTGCATCAACGCAATAAGGGCAAGAATAGTTGAAGATGTCCATGTTCAGTTATATAACCCACCAAGTCCAAAGTTATCTTCATCGTTAGAGTTGTCATGACTTTGACTACTAAAGTAGCTGAACTCTTTTGGTTTCTGATAGGGTTCCGACACTCAAAGTATCTCGCAACCCTATCAGAAAACCACACCTCATGATGACCGGCAATCCAAACATCATCCCTTGCAGGAAAAGTCTCAATTACTAATTTATCAAACTTGGCTACATCATGTTCATCCTCGCAAATGATGATATACCGTTGTGAATCCTTGAGAGTATACTTGATACTATTGTTATGTTCAGACATTCTCGTTCACCGTCTAACTCGACGCTGACGTTTAGTCAGTCAAGTCAATTTTCAGTCACTAGATATGTTTAATTTCCACTTATATCCACTGATTGCTGCTGTTTATAACTGCAAGAAGGTTATCTTCTATCTTAGGATACATAGAATTAATGTTACGGATTAACTTACTTAGTAAGCTTGTAATGCAAGGAGGTAATAGCTATGGAGGATAGTAATACATCCATAAATACTAGCCAAAATATTCTTACGACCAGAAGTTGTAATTGTTATGGGCTTTTTGTGATCTCAGTGTGTGGCCAGCATAGAGTTCTTGCTATAAACTAGAACTATACATGGTACAAGTTCTCGCTATAACCTAAACTCTCTCTATAACCTAAACCCCGCTATAACCTAAATTCCATAGTCACTACAAACTCCTGATGTCCTAGACTGTATTGCTATAAAGTTTTGTTGTAACTTAGAGTTACAACAATGTTATGTTACTTAGTAATAGTCCTATAACAGTAGTTATTATTAAAACCTTATATGTCAAGTATAGTTTTGACACGAAAGCTGGCGTCTATCAGCATCTCTCCTAGCAGTTAACTATTTAAAATCTTATACCAGAACTATTTTGACATGAAGTTTGACAACTCTTACTATTACAACCAACAACAATAATGTTACATCTTGTAAACTTTTGGTGTTACTTTAAGTAACAACTTTAACATCATCAGTGGTAGTATCAATGAGTGATAATGTCACTCACGACAACGTTGCTGTAGCTAACAACTTGCTATGTTGAGATGAGAATTAACCATTCATACCATAAGTGTTAGGATCAGCCAGCCACTTTTTGGCGTCACTAACACCTTCTTCACCACCCCTAGCAACAGCAATCTCGTTAAGCAGAGCTTCAGATGTGCCGTACTTCTCCAAGAATGCTTTGATAATCGGGTGTATTTGCTTCCAGATCTCATAGTAACTTGGTACATATGGTACAGCTACAACCGACTGCAGAATATGATTAAGAGCAGCCATGACTAGCTCGTCATGTATCTCATCAGGTTTAGTGACATGTTTACCACAACAGATGACAAGATCGTCAGAGTTGAGGTAGTGATCAAGGTTATATGGTGTCACTTGAGGCTCAGCCCTGTAACTGGATGAGTAATTACCCATCGGCGTAAGTACGACAACCATGGCTTCTAGTTAACAGCCTACTGTCAATTTTCCTGTCAGTTTAGTAAACCACTATACTATCAGTAGTGTCAAAATTATTATGATAGTAGTTATAACAATCCTTTCGTCTGGAAAGTGTATGTTTGATGTCAACAAGAGTTGCAGTTTGACTCCTATAGCTTAGTGCTAATAGATAGTCGAAGTAATCTTTATTTTGGGTTCGGAGTCATATACTGTTCGAATGATATCAACAGCAGTAGTAGGTGCTGAGATTGGCACGCTTTATTTATATACGTATGTAGATTTTGTCTCATGCTATCAAGATCAAAGCATAGTTCTACTTGCCAGCTTAGGTAAGGCACATTCTTGTCAGCCTCAGTAGTCACCAGCTCCGACTTCAGTTCCAATCAGGTTGATCTTGCACCCTCATCATCAATTGTAAGATTACAAACATTGTTAATAATGACATCGGTAATAAGACTTCATACTAGAAGTTATGTTGTTGTTGACGATTTAAGATCGTCAAATACAGAGTAGTGTTGATGTTGACTACTAATCACTGGTCAGTGAGTAGCTTGCTCAGGTTGTACACGGCTGTCTGTGGCTGCTCATTAACGACAAGGGTCAGTGTAAGCTGCAGATCACCACTATGAACATGTTCCATCTGTGTCTCAACTGAGTGGATGTACACAGCCTGTCTGTACTGTGACAGCACACTGATCATAGCAGAGATTCCCCCTTGATGGTTAATCTTGGCCACCTTCAGATCACAAGACTCGTTAAAGTTGTTCAGCAGTACGTAGAGCTGGTTACCATCATTCCAGATGCTGGTCGTGCAGTAGTAGTGGTACTTGATCACTTCAGCCTCACCCTCTTCAGCCTTTGAACAGCCACGATTGTTCGAAGTAGTGTATTTCTGTGCCACTGGCCTGTCAATACTATGCTGTGCAATTACGTCTCCACTGTCCAGATCGAACCATACGATCTCTCCGTAACTATGTAAGATAAGTCCCTTGTTGTTGACGATGAGGGCCGACAACAGCAAATAGCTATCAAACTTAAACTTCGGCATCAGCTGCTTGTGGGAGCCGTCAGCTGCAGTCACAGTAACATAAGCTTGTGAGTTCTTACTGGTGACAGCAATTGATGGAGACATGATTTTCTTTCTTGATTTGCAGACTACAAACTCTTTATGTCTCGAGTTCCATTTTCATTTTTATGTCAGTATCTTTAGTAGACTTCTTGACTTAACAGCATATACTCCAGCCATAACGAAGTTACAAGTATGTTGGTTGTCAATAGTATCTATGTCAACATGTGACTAGGACAGTCAGGCTGTCACTGTACTTGTCTTCGGAATAGGGATAGCAAGATCCTTAATACAACAATGGTAGTTAAGCTAGTACAATGATGATTTCAAGGTGGGAATAGGAGACTCAACAGTAGCAACGGCTAATACTGGCAAACCAGTGATTGAAGGCGTCTAGGCCACGATTACCATTATCAGATCTGTTACTAGGATGGTATCGTCGTCGTCAACAAATAACCCTGAGCAACGTTTGTCAAACGCCAAATTATCGTAGATGATACTAGTTGTGTGTGCGTTGATGTGAACGTCAATGTATACACGATGCTGTTAAGTTCTATTCATCATAACACTCCTTCAGGGAATGTTTAGCAAATAAGTTGCTGTGAGATCACATCATATCACACTAGCATCTATTGTTAATATATTCTTGTACTATCAATGCCAAAGACTTCAAAACGATAATAATAGTAACAATAACAATAGTTTACTTATTGAATAAGTAGGTCTCTCTTCAAGTACCTTATATCTTCTTGCAAGATAAGGAAGGAATATAGTTAATAGTAACAGTGATAGTTAATCATACTTATAGTGTGGAGAATCTAGTTTACAGTGAACTAGAAAGAGAAATCTGTAACAACTGTTATCTGGAAGTTATCTCTGACACTGATATCCAGTGATATAAGAGGTAACTCGTATACCGCCGTATAACTGTTGAGACTATACGTAACTATAGAGTATTGCAGAGTTGGAGGAGAAGATTAAGATTGTCACTCAGAGGCAGAAGAAGACAAACGAAAAAATTTCGTAACTGGAGAGTGATAATAGGTTATTAAGAGTATCTCTCGATAAAGTAGGAAGTAGAATTGTATGGTTCGAAAAGTTCTACTATACTATGGTAGATAAGCGAGTTAGTAATTACCTCTTGAAGAGGTAGTTGTAGTTATTAGCACCCGGTATTTAATACAATTAGACTTATAGAGGTAGTCACAAATTGTTATACCAACAAATGGTATGTCAGACATTAGGAATTAATCCCTTGGGATATCGTATACAAGTACTATTAACTCCAGAATAACCAATACAGATACTGATATATCAGAGACTATACATATGTGGATTACTTACGAGTACATACAACCCTCCTCTCTTGATATATCAAAGACAGATTGTATGTCTACTGCCCAAATATAGCCTTACAGTAAGACTGACACAACTAGTTCCTCAATAATCTCGTTTGTACCTAGTCAATAGTAATCTTGTATTTCCAAAGCACAAGAAGAGGACTGATATTCTGACCTGACTATAAACTGTCAAGTCACCATCTGTACAATACATAGTTATTAGAACTAGATCTAGGTATAATAGTAGTTAGTAGTTAGTAGTTAGTAGTTAGTAGTTAGTAGTTAGTAGTTAGTAGTTAGTAGTTAGTACTCTTAATAATACCATCGTCTCAGACGGTGATTTGTAACCTTAACCTAAGCAAGACAACACTCATCTTGCTGCTAAGTTGATGCTCTTAATACTACTACTACCGTCTGAGACGGTAGTTTATAACATACTTAGTTGCCTGTGTACCAGCTGTGCCAACCATTGGCGTCCATATCATCAACATAATACACATGTTCTCCAAATCCATCAAAGACAACAATGTAATAACGCAGACTGTTGACAGACACGAGCGCGTACTCGTTATGACCCAAGTACAGACCCTTATCATGATCGGGTATGAGAAAGTGGAGACCGAAGCGCTTATAGGTGGAGTCTGAAATCATTGCAACCGCCGTTTCTGTTGTTATCGATGACAGTGGTGTTGGCAGCTTATCGCCATAGACTATTACAGCCATCAGCAGCTGACTGAGAGGTAGCTTAGCAAGCCCTGCTCCAGCTGTGTTAGTCAACTCAGCACATTTAACATTCATCTCCATCATCAAGATGTTGGTCTCCATGCCGAGTTGGTCAGCCACCAGACTGACAGAGTCATGTGGGTTGAGAGCGAAGTAGGGCTGAGCGGCAGCCACCAGTGGTAGCAGCTTGCGCTCAAAAAGCATAGCCTTACCAAAGTCAGCCACATAGCGTCCAGCTGTCTCCCTGCTAGTGTAGGCACGCCCTGAAGGCTCTAGAGTGATGTTTTGCTGCTGCTGTTGCTTTTGCAACCAGAGTAAGAAGTCCTCAGAGGGGTAGTAGGGTTGACGTCCGTACTTGTTAATAACTATTTCGATAGTCTTCTTGTCTTTGGCCTCAATGTTTCGACCAATCTTGCGCAGTAGCTCCTTTTCACTCACTGCACCACTGACAATCTTGTCTGTTATGTAATTAACAGCTGCCTGCATTTGCTCATCAGCGAGTAGTCGCGAAGACATTACGATGGTAGTGTTTTGGTTGTTATTAAATAGAATAATTCACTTTTCAGATACCGGTTTTGACACGGCATAGCAGACATTGACATTAGGCTTCTAATACGCGAGACTACGGGTAGATTAAATACCTAATACTATTACATAAAACTTTGTCTCTGTTGATGGCACTACATCAAAGACTTTACGTCGAAAGTTAGGTGTGATAGAGAGATTTCGCTGTGTGGTTTGGTTATGGTAACTGTAACTAGTATTATGCACCATAACACTGCTGTAGATAATGGGTAGGTAATAATCATCGTCACCTATGTCAAAGACTACAGGTCAAGGTTAGGAATTAATATTATTGACAATAGTCTAATCACTAATTAGAGTATTTGTCGTTATTAGTTACCTCAACCTATAGTTGAGTCTCATGACCATGTCCACTTTGTTAGTAGACGTGGTCATGAAACCTAGCGGCAGATACAGTCTGGAACTATGACGTAGATTACAACTACTTGGTAGTTGTTAGTTGTTAGCTGTTAGGTAGCGGAGGTCTAGTGGAGGCGAGTCTTGATGATGAAATAACGAGTTCCGTATTTTCTACCTTCTTCAAGCGAAGCACTGACCTCAATCTCATCATCGGAAAAGAAATCTCTGTAGTCTGCTTTGCTGAGGGGCCTACCACCAAGCATATACCACTTACCGTTAATCTTCTTAAACTTGATGTCGTCTGAGACGTACAAGGACCACGACCCTTCAGCTGCAACCCTCTTGTATTCCTGTTCTAAATCACGTAGCCTCGTCTCGTATCCTCCAGTTAGAGAGTTACGTTTTGCCTGATATTTTGCGTTCATGTCATCAATTATGCCATCTTGTGTCTCCTGGTTGACGATGATACCTCTGCTCTCAAGGTCACGCATAGCACTGTAAATCTCTTCTTCTTCTTGGGGAAGTATCTCTCTGTCAAACACACGTTGAGCGTCGCTAAGTTCTTCTTTGACAGTCTCAATCTCATGCCTAATTTGTGCAATCGTCTCTCGAAGAGAGGCAATCCTTGTGAAGACAAGATCTGAAGGCATAGGGAGATTCTCATCTCTGATACCCCTGTTCTCTCTGTAACTTTCCAACAGCTCGAAAAGCTCGAGATAGGCGTCATCAACATGACGGTAACTACCGTACTGTTTGACACGGCTGATACCATCACTGCCTTCATCGTAGTGGAACTCAAGCACAGTATAGATCTCGATTGGGATAGACATGGCTGGACTAATAGCTTTTAAGCTTTTAACCAAAAAATCACCTTCGAAAATCTGCCAGGAGACAAGTTGGTAGGAGTATTATAGAGGTGTAACAAGGTCGACAGTATATGATAATCGTAGCAGAGTACTAGACTATGAAGATTCCATGCGGTACTTGTACTAGACTATGAAGATTCCATGCGGTACTTGTCCACATGTACACATATATGCGTGTGTATAAGTTTCCAGTTATTATTTCTACTCAGTAGATGGAGGCTGAATGTGAAATAGTAACTCTAACACTACAAAGAAATAATGCTGTTCTTTGAACGGACTAAGGTCAATCTCTTCGAGCTGTACTTGGCCAACCGTAAAGAGACTATCGTTATTAAGTTCCTTGATCAGACAGCTGATGAGCTGCTGCTGTGTATCAACAATGATGAAGTTAGGCTGCCACGTCGCAACTTCAGCATTGATCGGCTGGTGTCACGCTTCAACCTCTGTAAGATCGCGATGCTTGAGACCGGTGCATGCCCTAAGCATAACCTGATGGTGGAGGTTGTTGACAGAATCATCAAGATGAGCCATAGCACACTTGATAAGCTGATGGCCAGAGTGGCAACTAATTCCAGTATTAAGCTGGATGACTATCCCGACAGATGGCGGCTGTTTGACTTGGTATTCACCAACGCTGATAACAGCATCGTCATGTACTACACTGGTTCTGTCATGGAGTCGTCTCCGGCGCGATACGGTTTTGTTAAGAACTGTGAGAAAACCAAAGTAACTAACGGTGGCTTCCACGACAGCGACTACTGGTCTATTGATTGGTATATTGACGCCTACAAACTGCATCCTGTCCATGATGATGCTGAGTGTCAACGTTTGCGTCAGCTGGCTAAGAGCCTACCGCCCCTACCAGAGCTGTCAGCTGAAGACAGAGCTAAAGTCGTTGAGTCATCTCCCTCTTGGCACAAGTGTTATTACAGCAAGTTTGATGCTGATGATGAGGAGGCAGTCGCCGAGTATCAAGAGAAGGAAGCAGACAGTGATAATACTGTGACTCGCCAAGACTCTAGTAGAATGGAGGTCTCCGACCCGGTTGTAATTGGGGCTGAGGCTGATTATACCGATCTAGGTGAAGCTTAAAACACCTAGTGACCATATCAGTCTGAACGATTTGTAATCTAGGATTGCAAAAAAGCAACTTGCTGGTAAAGGCTTACTTGTTGCATCTATCTCAGCTGCACTAAAGCAGGCTGCAGGTCTATCTATGGGGAGCTGTGTCACCTGGATCTTTGAAATTAACAATGATATCTTGTTGATATTACCAAGTACAGACAGTGATGAGATGCTAATCACCTTCAACTATAGTTTAAAAGGCAGGGAAAATGTGGTCCACACTAAGATTGCCCCCAACAGCACAACCGTACTTCATTGAAGGACTGAGATGAAAGACATGAATAGCCAAGTTTTCCTTGAGATATGTAATCAAAGGTGAGAATGATGAGTAAGAGTTATATTGATGCAGGATTACAACTTGAAGTAGTAATTTATACATTGCTTAAGTAGCAACTGGAAACAAGCTTATGGGAAGATAATACCTATTAACAGATGCATATATATATATGGATACAGATGGTGAGCTGCTGGCGGTTACTTTGCCCAGCTGTTCGAGTTATACTACAATGTAGATTTGATTTTTTTTACTTGACACTAAAAATCACAAGCTTCTTGTCACAGTACAAAACATAACAGATGGCCTACAGTTATATTCAGCGTGTGTCAGATTGGTACAATCGGGTCAGTGATAACACTGCTGACATAGATCGTTTGGATTTGATTACTCACGATAAGGCAGCTTCGGAGGCGATAGATGAGCTGCAAACCAAGTCACTCGGTCGTTATCGCATCACTGATGCTGATACTGGACGAGAGCTGTCTAGTCAACAGTACGCTTGGCTGCGTTCCTTCCTTGAGGACTTCCATCTGTTCCAGTTCGCCTCTCTTGAACCAGCCACCTACATCTATCAACGTCACACGTACTATTCTGAGTACTCTTTGTCTGAGCTACAGCAGCTGCGCAACAGTGCTCGTTATCTGAGCCCCACTAAGACTGTTTGGAAACAGCTGTCAATTAAAAATGTAAATGATAGCAGTTCCTACCTATCTCCCTATCAGGAGATCGTTGGTCAACTTGACTTCTATGACAAAGATCACAACTTGGTGGCCACCATGTCAACACTGTCACTTTGGCCAGTGACGGCCAAAGATGCTTCTGAGCGCATCCACCTCTTCCATGGTAAGTCCAGCTTCTACCCACCACACTCTAGGTATACAGATGTAGTTCAGCCCTTCTCCATTACGTTCGACGCTGATGTTCCGCTGCGTTGAGGTAAGATGTTAGTCAACATCAATCGTTAATCACTGCGTGTCATCCCCTCGTCTCTTCATCTATCGGTCCCGTTACTGAGTGCCATCTCATTGATTACATTACTATAATGTAACTATTAACAGCAACCTCGACTATACTACCATAGCATTTGAGTAACCCTAGTAAAGCCGAATATCGTCTATAGTTAGACAGGATCACAATAGTTAAACCACAAGATAGAACAGTAACAAGACAATGTTAGTTGCGAAAAAGTATAATAGAGACTCCTACTTTGGTATAATCTTGACGGTGGTGAGATAGCTGAGGGTAGACCGTCAAGTATGACTGTATCACAAAATAATAATAATAATAATAATTTGATATGACTAAGCTGAGGTTAGACAAATATGGTTAAGACTTATCTGGTAACTCTAGTAACTAGATACGAGGCTGATGGCGGTGATGAGGTTGACTTTAAACCACTCTGTGTTATAGGTAGTACCACTACTAGTGTTTCTTCTCCTGATCAGGAGAAGAAACAACAGGCTATCAAGTATGCTTTCAACTACATTGAAAACAATCGTGTTGAGTACAACACTGAACTACAGACCATGCTCAGTGAGGTTGAGGCTGACCTACAGACAGATAAAGAGATGTCTGACGACTACAAGGTATGTGGAGTATCAGCTAAGGAGTTGCGTACTTCAGGTTGTCGCAACGAAATTTACTGGTTGCAGGCCGAGCTGAACAACTTCACCGAAGCTATCTCGCTTGATCTAGTTCCTAATAGCTGTCGTAACATGTGTCGTGACAGCTGTTACATTGCTACCATTAACTTCGATGGTCTGCTATATCACACGTTCACGGAAAATGTACGTGTTGACAGGAATCACACCTTCTATTACTGTTGTGTTTTCGAGGTTGACGTAATATGAGCCTTTTTATGACGACCCTGGTCTCTTGTCTCTCCTATTGGAGACCACCACTATCAGCAACTAGATTAACATTTAAAATGTTAATGATATGCTACTAATATTAGTACTAGTACTCCTATAGAGTATAAGTTATTATAACAACCTCTACTATAAGGATTTGTACATCATGAGTAGTCTAGAAAGCTAAATTAGTACTACTCTAACAATATCGCTACTTACATTGTAAGTAGTTGTTGTATACATACAAATATATACATATATTCAACATTAACATTATAGTAACCATCCTGTAGGATTGTATTTTATAATACTACCTATCTAATAAGTAGTTATCTAGTAACTTTAGATGCTAAAGATTGTTAATGATACTAGTTTATAGATACCATTGTTAAGAATATAACCACGATTGCTACGACAATAACATAACACTAGTCTTGTAAGTGTTGTCTGTGACAACATTAGAATGGTGTACCCTTAGAGTCAGCTGCTACTGCGGCACCTAATGCCTGCGGTGGCAGGCTTAACGGTGCGTGCGTCTCCAACGCCGCAGCGTGACTGTAATAGTCAAATTGCTGATGAAATCGGAGAACAGTTGCTTGATTTTATAACTTCACAGTGAAGAAAATATATCAGACAGATAACAATTACAACTAATAAATTTGTGAGCGGCTCTTACAAAACCATGATTACTCTGATTGTGGGTGAGAAGAAGGCACGTGTTAAGAATAATAGCTGCCATTCTGAAGTTATTAATGATATGCTAGGTGATTGTGGTGTATCCGATGCGGATATTACTGTACCAGATAGGTATTATGATGTGGTTGGTAACTATATTAACTTCATGCATAGTAAACCTACTGAGATCAAGACGGTTAAGAAGCTAGTCAATTGCTTCGAGATGAATACATTCTTCATTGACAATGAGTACTTCAAGCATCTTATATCCCAGCTGTTCTCACGTTGGTCAGGAGGAGGACGTATCTACGAGGACAGAAGAAATTCTCAACCTGTAGGGGAACTACTGTCTAGTAGTTTGACTACTATTACTACTCCCACATTATTATGGGAGATATGTCTCCATCTACCCTTCCGTTTTATCACTGATGACTTCATTACCAAACCCTCGTTCGTCAAAGAGTGGATGAAGATAGATGACAATAAAAAGGTTACTCTCAACGGTGATGAGCAATTTCAGACAACTATAATACTCAACTGCCAAACCCCAGAAATTTGTCCTCATGAGTATGATTACACAGACTATCTTGAGCATTATATACCCAACTTTGATAATATTATCAATCAACGAGAGCCTAACATCTCTTATGAGCCTGATGATGTATTTAGCCCCTACAGCTTTACGACTAAGCTCATATCTAGAGGTATAGGTATGTCCGAAAAGAGGCTTCACCTCTTCTACCGAGACTATAGGATCAAACAAGAGTTCGATTATCAAGACATGCACTCCGAACATATAAATATGACTGTGGTCAGGAAGGTAAAGACTGGCAAGGAACGCATCTGGTTTGATAGTGGCCAACTCATGAAGAGACTATCTAACAGCAGTTTTAATAGTACTTGTTTGTCAGAGTGGTATGAGTCTGGACAGATAAAGTACGAGAAAGTCACAGATACCTCCGGTGAAAATTGTCAGTACGAATACTACCATGAAGATGGCACGTTGCTAAGCAAGTATTCAACTTTAAATGGTCGTATGATCGGTAAGCGGTATTATTATAACCCACAAAATTATACATACTCCTATTACTGCTTTGAGGAGAGTACTAATGAGATGCTGAGATTCGAGATCTATGATAAGGACAAGAAGTTACTTGTCAGTGGTGGTTTCAATCACAGGTCCAAATGCAAGATGGGGAAGTGGTATGTATACAGGGCCGATGTCCAGCAAACCCTTAAAGGGGAGTATGATTGGTTCGCTAACATGTCTGGTAAATGGATTCTCAGAAACTCCAAGGGTGAGACAATGGGTAACTGCACTTATCCTATCAATTCCGAGAACAAGAAGTCGATCAAATATAACAAGATAAACAAAAAGTTTATCTCGTTCGCCGATCAGCTATTCCAGAGCATGCTAAGCTTTGCCAAAAGCCTAAACACATAGACTGCTACATTGGCTTCTCGGACAAGCAAATGTAATAATACAATACTATTAATAGTATCGGTGGTAACTGATACATAGTGATTACGACCATGGGTCGTAATCTACTTAACATGTAATTCTGGATTCTCATCCCTGCCAACATTAACAAGGACTTACTTTTACAGTGAACTTCCACAGAAGGACAATACACTCTTAATAAGAGTTGTGATAACACTCCTTTTATCATAAATCTGCCAGGATCTTATAACGTTATACTGACTACACTATTATAGATTACTACAGGCCTTATGATCCATCTAATGTTATAACCAATCATTAGTTTAGCAAAGTTAAGTTCTTATAACCTTAGGTTGTAAGCTGTGCATATATAGACTATATTAATAAGTACAATTTTCACTTGACTGGAGATAAGAAAACAATGTCAGGGTCAGCATTTTCAGTAAAACTGCGGGTTGTATCGTTAACCTGCCATTTAGCTTTTCCAACTATTTTCCTAATCCTTTGCCGTGCTATACCAGTGTCGCCAAGATGATGACTGAGACTAGGGTAAAAATGTATCTCTTTAATACCATCTTGTTGGTCTATAACTTTTTGATCAGAGGAAAGGATGTATGTGAGCAATTGTATTCCATTACCGTCATCATCAAACTTATCTAAATACTCATAGGTTAGGTAAGGTTTCTGAATAGCTTGAATATTACCAGAGGCGAAGTACTTTGTACAGCTTACGCATTTATCCATTCTGTAGATGGCAATCCAGCGTATCTGCTGAAGTCCAGGATAGTAAGTTATTTGCTCTCCATGTAATGAACCTTTGTCATAGGGGTTTGTCTCAGCAAGATTGCCGTCTTTATCAAAGGTCTGCATAAGGCCATGTTTCCTCCCCTTGTTGTCCAAATCTGTAGATGATGATAATATACCATTGTCATGCCATGTTTTCTTACATCTTATGACATATTTACCATCATGTTGCACCTCGTACCAATCCTCTTGAACTCTTCTGTTGATCTTAAGATTCCACACAATATTCTTGTAGCTGAGACCTTGCTTGTATCCCTTTTTGAAAGAAAGGATACAGTCCATGATAAGTAGATCCTTGTTGTCCTTATCAATTACAAGCTCATATCTGTAAGTATTATCATCAACTATATAAGATATGTCTATACAAAATTCGTTATTTTCTTCCGGGTCATACTTAGCACTAATTAATTTAGCTAACATCTCATCAGAGTTTTGTAGATCCTCAGGCCACAGGTCTTTAGGTATTAGTAGATAGACCTGTTCTAACAAGTAGGGGTTAAGCCCACTTAATTGATGGCAACAAAGGCTATAATAACACAGCATCCTGCGGACGCAGTGCTCGAGATACTCTTTATCATCTATAATCGAACAGGCCTTGATACAGTCCATAATTTCGATTACTGTCTGTTCACTATTAATGAATTTTAAGTAGTCCTGACTGACTGCGTCTGACACATTTGGTGGCAGTGGTATGCTTGTTTCATTGTTAGTATTAACACTGGATAAGAGAGCTGAATAAAGACCGGACTTCATTAGTCGTTGCTTCTTAACTCTAACATTATTACCCATAATCACATAATCATCACTGCTACTATTAGTGGTGATATCATCAGCAGTTGCAGTCTCCATTGCTACTTATACTCTATTTTGATGGTGAAAAATTACTGTTTTAAAATGGTTGTAATCTATAGATTAATAGTAATCTGTAATGACTAATCGATCAAAGGTTTGTTAACATGTTCGAGATTCGAAGAATATAACATCTTTTAGAAGCTCTAATATTTGTCGTCATATAGCTTGTGGAATATACTATCTTAAGGTACATATGTACATGTATTTATTAAGAACATTTTATTGTAGATCTGTTATACTGTCATACCGCCATTTCTGTACTCTAAGTGATAACTGTGGTCCTCGTGGAAACTCTTCATAGGAATATTTAATCCTTAAACTACCACAAACACCTTAGTGAGGTTTAAATATTAAACTACTAGAAACATCTTAAACACAGATAAACTTTATCATTGTTATAATACTTAGCAGCCATATTGTACACATCTTCTATGACCTGTTAACTACTAGATAATTTAAAATATCCTCTTACACCATCTTAACACAATAACTTGTAGACTGTGTTACTAACATAATTCTTAACGTGTTAGTTAAAAGAAAGAAAGAGATGGTTATCATATAGTTACAACACTATGTTGTAATTGGAACAATAATAATAATAATAATAATAATAAGCAACTAAAAGGCTGACTTAAAGATGCTCGACGCCAGCGGGCTGCTACGTTTCAGTACAGCGAGCTCGCGACGATGCTGCTCAGCCAACTCACCAAAGTAGATGTACTCTCTGATGTCGAGGTCAGCCTGGTATCCAACTGACACATAAGTACTAGTGCCATACCTGCGCAACTTTAGTGAGCCGAATCCGGTTGATCCTAGGCCCGAAGACAGCGGGTAACGGACTGTAATTGTATCAGTGTCTGGACTAAAGTTAAGAACAGTCACATCACGTCCCTCTGGCCCATCTTGTGTTTGCAAGACCATAAAACCCAACTCACCCACCATTGGACTAGCGTAGTTGTTGAACGTCTCAGTGAAACTGTTAGCTGGTAGTGACATATTTTACATCTGCATCCTGGTTTCAGTGATCAGTTATTATACTGTCAGAGTTGCCACGATAGGCATATGTACATATATAAAGTTTATCATCACTAGGTTTGTTACTAGTTGTAGTATTAAACTTCAGTGTGTACACTTGTTACCTATATAGTTAGAAACACAACAGCAACCAACTATGTAGTTTAACACCAACTAGACTTAATACTGTTACAACTCTAAGTTGTAATAGATCTGCGGTAGTGCTTAGATACTCTCACTAGTGAGCGTATTGAAAGACAGAGTCAGCTCACTACCACAGGTCTAATATAACCCCATCCTCGATTACAAAACTAATGGTGGGATGGAAGAGTTCCAAGACCACCAATTAAGCTTGATTGAGTAAGTCTCATCTTTATCGTGTTCGGTGTCAGATGTGATCTGACCATTATCATCATAGAGAATGTCATGTTTAACTGCACTCTATTAGTAGGATAAGTAATCTTGCGTCTTAGTCTATTCTCTGAGTCATAGAACTCAGATTCAATAGGGAACTCAAGAATAAAGTCACCCTTGCCACAGTTCTTCACAGAATAACTACCATCTTCGTTATAGTCCGTACGGTTAACAACTCTATTATTTTTGAACTCTGTCACAACGTGTACTGATGAGTCAGCGTCATTACGATAGACGATATCCTTACCAGAGAACTGACCGTCACTATACATTGTTGTCCTCGCGATCCTGCCACTGTTAAAATAGCTGGTTTCTAGACCCTGTTTACGTCCATCTATCTCGTAGTTCTCCCTCTTAAACTTGTCTCCCGCACGAGATTTATACGGACCGTGCTGCACGTCGTCGATAAAAACACGGCGTTCCTGAGACATGGGTTCGTCAATCAGATAAAACTTCACTTGCTCACATTGTCTTCTATCATTATAAGCGGTCATAGTAGTTGTTGATATTGTCTGGTCTCCAGACATCCACTGCCTAAAGTCGTTACTGATTTTGATGTTATCGTGTTGTCTAGTGTAGTTGGTGATCTTAACTATTTCGAACTCTGTAGGCTGTTGTTGTTGTTTTTGCCATTGTCCATCTCCATATGCAAACTGGATAGGGGTTGCCTCAATGTCAGTACTAGCGTTAGTATTACTGTTTTTAAACTCAAAGAGCTCGTCACCGTTGAGCAGTAAGTACTTGTTATCAGTACGCTCACGCCATACACGCATAAAGGCCTGATCTTCCAACCACATGTCAGATAGCAGTTGAATGGGGCAGAGTAGCCAAATCTCCCACTTGACCTCATCGGACACCTTGTTGCTGTAAAGCAGTGGTGAAGCGTACAGTAGTGCGTGCGTCCTCAGACGCTAGTACCGTCCACAACTTAAACAGCGACCTAAGCAGAGTTTCGAAGAAATTAAGATCACCAACTAGATCATAGAGGTTAAGACAGCCAACCATATCACTTCTACTAACTATACTTAACTCTTTGCCTCGCAAGAAGTAGACGTAAAAGCTAAGTGCTACATCCGTGGCATTGGGGAACAGTTCACTAAGCTTCAGTGCCTAGCTGTATAGTGACTGCTTATCGGTGAAACTCACGGTCTCGCTAAGTTCATATAGTAAACCACTGTCACTGTTAATTATGATCGGCAAGATTATGTTGTAGCTGATGTCAAGATCGATAACTCTAGTGATTTTGCTAGCATCAACGAGGTTAGTAGCCATTTTCCAAGAAGATAGTGTCAACCACAATCATCACTGTTATCGTCAGAAAGTCAGAATAACAATAACAAGCTGTACAAGTTGTAGTACCACACAAAAGTAACAAGCTATGTAAGTTATAGTAGCACACAAGAGTAACAAAACGTTTATGAGGTACAAGGTCAAAGCACAAACTATGGTTGCTAAAACTGAGCTATTGTAGCTGCGGTGAAACACACAGGATGGAGCTTGATGACCCACAGCAGATAGAAAGGAGTTTGGTGTTCGTCAAGGTAACTACGAAGAATGGGGATAAGATTGAGTTCGGCAAAGTGTTATCAGGCGTCTACGTCAGGGATAATGCAATTAGTAACAATTACAGAGCGGTATCAGTCGAGTCAGCCATCAAAAATCAATCTCAAGTCTGCTCCTTATCAGTGACTAGTCTATCTATGATAGGATATTGCTGGAGTACAGAACAGATCAAACATATTACATATTCTAACGGACTAGCGATGTTGTAGCCCAAATCGATATTTAATCACCTACATGACACTGAACACTTCCTAGCACTTAATTCTGCCCTTAACGAGAAGCCAGTCAAGTTCTTCGAACAAGTTTATGTTTCGGGCTGTGTTCAGAGCACTGACGAGAAGGCGAAATATTCACTGGAAAAGTACAAATCAGACACACCTGTTGTGCAACGATTTAGTGCCAAGATGTTGCTCGACAACAAAGTTCGGCTTCTGGATGCTGTTGTCGATCCTCAGTTGTGTCTTCAAGGCTACGCTGTCTGGAACAACAATGGTCTGATTGGTATTGTCACTGAAGTCGTACAAACCAGAACTGGTCTAATTGCCAGCTATGCTCCAACGGATCACATCTTACAAGTTTGTAACAGTTAGTCTAGTACAACACTCGATGTTTACTTGGTAAACATCTCACACTGTCAGGTGATTTATACACATATATAGTTATGTTCGTAATGATCATGATCGTAATGACTATGACGGTAATAGTATGATGAAGTGAAATGAAGATTACACTAATAGATGTTGATGATGATGTAACATAGACAGTGGTTAGTTACGTCTCCGAGACATAATTACTTTATAGGTATAATTATATAATATAGTCTGTAATATTTTAGTTATTAGTAATGGTTTGAAACTATATAATTATAACAGTGTAACTGTTATGTAACATAACGGTTTGAATAGAAACTAGCACAACTAGCTAGTGTTAGTTATTACTATAGTATAAGTACAGCCTTATATACTGTTAGAGTTACTAAATAAACTTACCCTCATTACAATAAAAACCATCATCGCCACTAATGTACAAGGAAACAATTGAGACGACAAACCTTGTTTGTCAGCAATGTTATAATTAGATAAGTGTTACCTATTAGTTCTCACTATCACTAATGTAGTTAAGACATACTATTAGTGTGGTTTGTACGCAGCAATCGTTATATACACTGACATGTAAGTGCTTATTACTACCTATTACTGGTCGACAGGCATATCAAAACTGAAATATAATTCGCAAATATAAGTGTGTGTATATATATATATATATATAAATAACACACACACACAAAAATGTATGAAGTCAACTACAATTCTGACTCAGATGGTGACTTTGAGCATGAGTTCTATGTTACATCTATCTATGACATTAACGAAAAGAAGCTTAGTGTCAGCCCCAAGTGTCATCTGACTGAGCCTGCGGCCATTAAGGCGGCCGCCAAATATGCTGGTCAGGTTATCATGTACCTTCAACAGCATCACAATCTCTATCTTGAGATAGTTAGATGTCGCAGTATACTTGGAGGGTGCAGGAGGGAGGACGATACCGAAAGCGACCTTGAGGCCGCTGACAAGTTGCGTATCGCTGAAGTCGAGATGAGAAGGGTATACAATGACACTGTCACACATCTCAGCGTTGATGCCAAAGCCAAGTTGATCTCACTTGGTATCCAGCAGGACATTCTTGATGTTCGCTGTGTTATCTCAATCGAGAAGTATCGGCCAATGGTTGTTATTATCCATGCTGTTTATAGCTGATCGCATCGCCAGTATGTTCGAAGACAGAGTTAACCCATTACAGTACCAACAAAGTACTACACAGCAACAAACTTTAGTAGTAGCTGTACTATGACAAACATATAACTAGATGTGTTTACAACTCTAAGTTGTAACTACCAATAAATATGTATTACATACTGATCTCTACACTGCGTGTAGAGTCTATATTTAGACAATACTGTACTTTGGTTGATGGTGTCGTCAACTATCGAACCAAACAGTTTGCATCCGTAAAGCAACTATAAACTACACACTTGCTTCTAATATGTAGATTTGTTGTGTTATCATGGTGTTGGATGAAGAGTGATAATAATTTTGATTTATTATCGGGAAGATAAAGCTGTGGTGGGTAACAGACATGGAGAATAGAAACAGCAATCCATCGTTACTACTGTTCAAACTACAAAGATTACCCGATGAACTACTTTATAAAATCTTCTCTCACTTACCCAAGCGATCAGTACCGGTAGAGTTGTTTGACAGTGCCTACTTTGTGCGGCGCTGGCAGGTACAACATGAAGTTGAAGCAGTGAGAGTGTGCAGTGACAAGCGGACTATGGTGTTGGTGGATGGAGTTTTGACCCGGACTATATGGAAAAGTGGGGATAAGGTCATCACCGATATATATGATGAGAGTGGTGAAGTAGTAAAGCGTGAGATGCGCCACTTGGAAGAGGACTCTCCCCTACTCCGCTGTACCGGTATGCATAAGGGACGACTCCATGGTGACTACATAGTCTGGTCAGACACTGGTGAAGTAGTAGACCACTACATCTTTGAAAACAACGAGCTCGCGCGGATAGTTACAGAGCTCAATGGCGAACAACGCTTTGTGCCAAGAAGAGGAGCTGCTAGCTGGAAATCCAGAATAAGTTCGGTGTTAGACCTGCTCCGTGCTCTTAAGTCTGTTATGACTGATGATTAGATCGGCTGGAAACCGGCTAATAGGGATAGCTATGTGGTAGCTCAACTACCACAAACTTTGTGCTTACTGTAATGTCACAATAACAGTATATTGGTTGACTAACATTATAGTTTAGTTGGTGTAGTAGTTGGTGTAGTAGTTGGTGTAGTAGTTGGTGTAGTAGTTGGTGTAGTAGTTACAACTCTGAGTAGTAGCATTTTTGTAGTAGTTACAACTCTGAGTAGTAA
>Ga0302315_10001982_pt1 | contig 19884 bp, 12 predicted proteins | sample III_Palsa_N3_1_FD_200532 | JGI IMG/M metagenome (GOLD analysis project Ga0302315, IMG submission 200532) | Peat permafrost microbial communities from Stordalen Mire near Abisko, Sweden - III_Palsa_N3_1 | ecosystem: Environmental > Terrestrial > Soil > Palsa > Peat permafrost | place: Sweden...
CGCAGCGGAGGGGGCGGAGCGCAGCGGAGGTCTGCACAAGCGAAGGCGGGGTCCCGGCGGGCGTTCTTTGCCCGATGGGGTGGCAAGCGCGGAAGATTGGGGATCCCCTTGTCGCCGCGCGATCGGGGCAGAGCCCCTTAGCGAGGCTTGTCTTCCTTATTCGTGCGCGTCAGCGCGCCTGATTTCAGGGTGGGCGTTGCGGGCGGGAACGGCCCGCTGAGGTGGGGGCGGAAGATGCAAAGTGGCTGCAGCCGGGAGGAAACGTCCTCCCGCTCAAAGGGTGCAAGAATGAACTTTGAGGCGGCAGAAAATGGCTACATCGCGGAACGTCATCGGGCTGTTTTTAGGTGCAGGGGCATCGGTCGAACTGGGAATGCCGCTTGTTTGGGAACTCACCGAAGAATTGAAAGCGTGGCTAACTCCTGAAAAACTTCGCGACCTAAATGACGGATGGAAGAGCCAAGGGACAGGCTACCCGAACGAAGTCATTGAAGACTTTGTCTCGGTTTTGGTCAAGGAGGAGATGCATTACGAGAGCCTGCTCGGCTATGTCGAAACGCAGGCCATCCGGCAATCGCCTCTGCGTCAGCAATACCTCGGACTCTATGCCCTGCTTGTCGAAATCGTGCACCATATCCTTCGGATGCGACACACGAACAACGCTGATCTGATCGAAGGCAATTTAGCGTCGCTTGTAGGCATGGCCACACTAGCGCAGGGGGACGATCCGCTCTGGGTGTTCTCTTTGAATCACGACATGATCGTGGAATGCCTGGGTGCAAAGTTTAGCATCCCAATCCATTCCGGTTTCGGGGGCAAGCCGATCACGTTTCCTAGACGCAATCCGGGCGGCACGAAGATCGGAGAGCTAAAAGCCGAAACACTGACAGAGGACGATCTTAAGCGAGGCATGGCCTTCCCCACGTCCGGGCGCACCGGCATCAATCTTCTCAAGATTCATGGCGCTCTCGATGTTTTCTCCTATCGCGACGGCAAAGACTTCGCGAAACTGGTGCCGGACGCACAGACCGTGCGAGACATCATCGACATGCTGCGCGTAGCGGAAGAGGAGCTGATTTTCGTCGACCCGGCACGGAGTCCCCCATTCAAGACGACAAACGAGATCACCTACGCCGACGATGAAGGGGTCATGCAGTTCCTTCGACGTTCTCTGGTCGCGGGAACTCACAAGTTCGACAACCGTCACTCCCAAGTGATCCCAAAGGAATTCCTGAAGCAGTTCGAGTCCAATATCAATTTCGTCTCAACGCTGATCTGCATTGGATATGGCTTCGGTGATCTGCACATCAACCAAGTCCTGCGCGACTGGTTAGAGCGGTCCTCCGAACGAAGATTGGAGATTGTCAGCCCCGGCGCAACGGTTGCGCCGTTTCTCCTCCATCTGAAGCCACAGGTCGAAATCCACAAAGAGCCCGCCAGCGACTACCTGGATCGCGCGGCTGGAATCGTCCGCACCCGCCGGGAGCTGTCGCAACGCCGATTAGGGCGATGGTTCTACCAGCACAGAAAAGCGCCTGAAGAGCAACAACGATTTCTTACATTCATGCACGAACGGCAGAACGATTCCTTTGGCGAACTGCTTGTTCGGATGAAAGCGCGGAAGGATGCGGGAGAGCGCGGACAGTTTGCGGAGTCACTGATGGCTCCCGGTGTCTTGGAACAGGAGCTTCAGCGTGAAGATGACATCTCTTTCGACACACTAGTGGAGGAGTTTCTTTCAACTGAAGACTCCTAAAGCGACGAAGAGTGCCAAGAGGTTCTGCGGAACCAGATTCGCGGTTGCTGGCGCGGAGAAGGTCGTACACCTAGTAGTGGTTGCGGGTTTCGGCTTCTATCGCTCACTGCTCGGATGCTTTCCCATCTGCAATGAAAAAGCTTGATGCGTTACTCGATTCGGCCACACAAGCCTAGCGACTTGTCGCATCGCGGCTCGGGTCTTTGGGCTTGATGATTTCGAACTCGTCCAGCGTTACCCCATAGACCTGCTTGAACACATGATTCGCAGAGGCCTCAGAGAGAAATGTGGCGGGATTCTCGACCATCCACTCGAAGTTGAAAGTGAATGGCCCATCCTCCAAAATCCATTGACGGGTCAGATCGTACAAAGGCAACGTCCCGAAAAACTGTTTGAATGTAGCCATCACCGCTTCCTCGGAACGGCCAGGCTGTTCCCTTGGAAACACCCCATGTTTGTCACCACGATCACTGAACAGTGACAGATTCTTTAGCCAGAGAGCCTGCCAATTCGGCAAGCTACGTTGACCGGACATGTACGTTCCGGCCCAACAAAAAAACTCAGGGTGCTCCAGCCTGTCCTGGCAGAACGCAACGAAGTGCGAGACAAACACTCGGATCGGAAAATTCGTTAGATCGTAGTTGAACGCTTCGTATTGCTCCATCAGTTTTGAGAGGCCGGGCGCGTATTCGAACCATTGGTTCACCGTGCTCAACGCGGCGATCGGATGGTCATACCCAACCAACGTAGTCAGTTCCTCGGATACCGAGATGTACTCCTCTTTGGAATACTCTGTAATTCTGTTCTTGAGATGTGGCAGTTGTGCCGCGGCCTGGCACAATAATGTGAACCGAACTCCCACATCGACATCACGAATGAGGTCCTCGAAAACCTCGATTGCAAGAGGAAACCCGCGCGTTGGGTTGATTGCCAGGTCACAGATGAGCAAGAACAACGCGACAAGTGGATCTTCCAGAGTTTCAGGCCACTGAGACTCGGACAATGCCAGAAACGCCTCGAACGCTTCTGAATAAATGCCAGACAGGTAGCCGGCATCTTTCCATTGGAAACATGACAAGGGCTGATCGCGTGCTCCGTCGAGAAAGTTGAGTTGGGTAAACCTTGCTTGCCCTTCGTAGATCGCCTGCAATCCAACAGCCGGGAGCCGGACCGGCGATCTCCAGTAGTAGCCTTCGACCTGCTCTTCTCGCAGTCGAAGAATCTCCGTGCTCCAGTCGGCGTCTGGCACAATCACGTTGTCGGGGTCTACGACATCAGAGAGCATCCCGAGTAAATGGCTGTACGCAATGAAGTATCCGTGGCCAACCGACTCGAAATGCGGTTCTTCGAACATCCAGCTGATGTTCGCGTGGGGAGAATAGGCGTAGTACTTGTAATACTCGACATCCAATGCATTGTTTACAGCAACATTTGCGGCCGCGAGTTTTGCTTGGGCTGAAGGCCCTTCTCCCCGGAGAACATCATCTGTATAGCTCCTCAGTGACTTCTTTTTGCCGATGGTGGCGAGAACGGCTCGGAGTTCTCCCAAGCTGGAATGGCACTGTGCCAAGTAGCTTAGGCTGAACACCAACCCTGAAGTCGAACCTACGTGTTGCCACCAATGCACCGTTTCATGGAGATAGGTAGAAAAGGCCTGAACAGCCTCGGGGGGAAGGTCGGCCAGGACGATTCCGTCCATGGGAACCATTTCCAAGAGTTCATGATTTCGTGGACTCAACCGGAGCACAAAGCGCATGGTCTCGTACACGCCATGCACGTTCAGATTGGATGCGAAGGTAGGCTCCGTCTTGAGACTTTCACCGAAGGAGTCAAGGAGTTCGTGGCGAAAGTTCGAAGACGCGTTCAACGACTGTGACATGAGCCCGCCTAGATCTTGTTTTTAGCCAGCCATTCAATCACTGCGTACCCTGCGTCGCAGTAGAGTGGAAAGAGTTGTAGAAGAGCGAAGGCCTCTTCTCGTTCCACCTTTCGACCGGTGGGATGGCCAGCGTCATTTCGCGTTTTACGGATCATGTCGAAGATGCCGGTCAGTTCTGCGGTGATGTCCTCTTTCCCGAGATCATGCGATATCGTCTGCATGATCGGGTCGAGGCGCTTGCGAATCTCATCGTAAATGCGCTTGGCCGGCTTTCCTTTGGTTTCGGCAGAAAACTTAGTCTGCTTGGCCGGGGTATCGAGCGCCGCATGTACCGCATCGCGCAAGGAGAGCAGTAGAGTCTCCGCACTAACGCCGAGCATCACGGCCGAACCGAGATAGGACGCACCGCGAAAGCCGGTGACAGATTCTGTGAGATACAGAATGAGTGTGGGCTCGACTTGGGGCACCTTGACTCTAAGGCGCTCGATGTACTTTCCCGTGTCATAGGGAGTGAACTCGCCTGACGCGAGACAGGTCTTCCCCCATTCGGTCACTTGGAAGTGAGGAAGTTCCGGGCTGCCTGCGCCACTGCCAATCCCCGTGCCTGGGATGACGATGCCTTGGATAATCAGTTCCCATATGACACCGCGAACGGCGTCAGAGATGAAAGCTGGAATCTCGTGGGCCCCCATCGGCCTCATCGGTGCATCCGGGTAGACTTTCCCGTAGACCGAGCGCGCAACCTCGGCCAGCTCCAAGTCCGAATTGGCAAAGGGGCCTCGCTTCAAGCGGTCGTAAATCCACTCTCGCATCTGCAAAGCGTCGACGGTCGTTGTATTCGGCATAAGCCATTTTCTCAGCAAGAGCCATGCTGGCGCCGAAGATTTGTACAGGGCTACCCTTCCTGCGGCCAAATAACGCAGCCGGAGAGCGGGTACGGAGCTAAGGAAGGCGGTTCTTCGTGGCGGAAGAAATTCCCGCTATGATTATCCGACCGACAAACCTCTCGTGGAGCCAGTTTGTATGCGTGTACGACGGTTGAAGATTACTCATTTTCGTGGCGTAGCTGAAGGCTCCGTTGATTTTACTGGGCACACACTGCTCGTGGGCGGCAACAACATTGGCAAATCTACGATTTGCGAGGCTCTCGATCTCGTTCTCGGCCCTGAAAGGCTATTCCGGCGGCCTGTAGTCGATGAGCACGATTTCCATTGCGGCCGCTATCTCGACAACGACGGCAACCCCGTCGAGATTCGTATCGAGGCGATCCTTATTGATCTGTCCGACGAAGCTCATCGCAGATTCCGTGGCCACGCACGCCGCTGGGACGAGAAGAAATGTTCCTTTGTTGATGAAGAGCCCGAAGGCGTGGACAAGGCTGATGGTGACGGCGTGATCTGGGCACTTCCACTGATCTTTATCGGTCGCTATGACAAGGACGAGGACGACTTTGTCGGCAATACCTTCTTCGATCATCCGACCGGTGAAGCGGATGAGTTAGACGATGAGCTTGAAAATAAGCTTGGCAGTGGGCGGGTGCCGTTCACTCGCGCTCACAAACGCCTGTGCGGCTTCGTCTTCTTGCGGGCATTACGGACCGGATCGCGTGCGCTAAGTCTTCAGAGGGGCTCGCTGCTCGATAGTGTGTTGCGCCTGGGTGGTTCTGGTTCAGTGGAGATGTGGCAGGACACCCTCGGTCGGCTACAGGCGTTAGACCCTGCTATCGGCGATATTGCACAGCTCAAACAGATCCGCGACGAGATTCGTTCGCGGATGGGCCGATTCGTGAATCTCGCAGATGGTGACGGGTCAACTGGCTTTTTTGCTTCTGATCTGACTCGGGAACATGTGCGTGAAGTAGTGCGGCTTTTCATTGCCGCTCAACCAGGCAAGCACCTTGTACCGTTCGCTCGCCTCGGAACAGGGTCGATAAATCTTCTGGTCTTCGCATTGCTCACCTTCATCGCTGAACTCAAGGACAAACAATCGGTGATTTTTGCAATGGAGGAACCTGAGATTGCCTTGCCACCGCATACGCAGCGGCGCGTGACGCGCTTTGTGCTTGCCGAGATGGGCCAGTCCGTTGTCACTTCCCACTCTCCTTACGTCATCGAACAGTTTGAGCCGACGCAGATTGTCATTCTTGATCGCGACCATAATGGCCAACTGACAGGCAAGCCAATTGACCAAACGGCGATCAAGCCTAAGAGTTTTCGAGTAGAGCGTCGTCAGTTTGCCGAAGCAATCCTGAGTCGAGCCGTTCTAGTGGTAGAGGGCTCGACGGAAGCATCTCTGTTTCCTATTGCCTCGACTGTGCTGGAAGAAAACCTGCCGTCAGACGACTACATGCACTTAGACCTTGCAGGCGTCACGATCTTCAATGCTGGAGGCGACGGTGCCGTACCGCGCTACGGGCCAACATTTTCCGCTCTAGGCAAACTGTCCTTCGGATTCTATGACAGGCCGAATTCACCGTTGACCGATGATGCTGTCAAGAATTTGGCGAAGTACACGCAATCCTGGGAGTCGCCGAAGAAAGGCATCGAGACGCTATTGCTAGATGAGATGCCGATCGCCGTTGTGCGGCGCTTCCTTGAGACGGTAAAGGATAGGTCCGACTATCCGAGCGAGCCGAAGTATCAGGAAGCAATGGATGAGCAGACTGCGCTCGGTCTTGCACTCAAAGTGCTCAAAGCTCGAAAGGGCGATGCGTACGGATACGCCGCCCTGCTGGTGGGTCATTGCACGACCGCTGAGGAACTACCAAAGACAATCCGCGAAATCCTCACGACTGTCCATGACAAACTGCAGGCTGTTCCTGAAGACCTCGCCGCTCCTGCACTGCTCGCGCCGGAGGCCCCCGCAGAATGAACTTCCAGTTGTGTGACCAACGCAAAGCAATCATCGCGGAGCCAGGTCACCTGCTGGTATTGGGAGGTCCTGGCTCAGGCAAGACGACTGTCGCCCTCTTCAAAGCGAAGCAAAGATTTTCTACACTCAAGCCAGGTCAGGAAGTACTCTTCCTGAGCTTTTCTCGTGCTGCGATCCGCCAAGTATTGCTCCGTTGCAAGGAGATCTTGAAGCCCGCAGAACGACGTGCAGTTGGGGTACAAACATATCACTCCTTCTGTATGGATATGCTTCGTGCTCACGGAAGGCTCTTATTAGGGCATCCAGTTCGCTTTATGTATCCCGGCGATGAGCGCCTTCAAAAAGCTACCTTTGAAGGAGATTGGGAAGCGGAGCGTCAACGGCAAGCGAAAGAAACGGGCATCTTTTGTTTCGATCTTTTTGCGCAGGGCACGGCGGAGTTGCTGGAGCGGTGCGCCGCTCTTCGCAAGCTGATCGGCGATAGCTTCCCGATGATTATTGTCGATGAGTTTCAAGACACGGACGACAATCAGTGGCGCATCGTGGCGCAGCTTGCGAAAGTTGCGGACATTTTCTGTCTCGCCGACCCCGATCAGCGTATTTTTGACTACCGAGATGACATCGACCCGTTGCGCATTGAAGGTCTTCGCACCACATTGGCTCCGCGCGAATTCGATCTGGGAGGGGAGAACCACCGGAGCCCCAACGCCGGCATTCTCAAGTTTGCAAACGCCGTGCTCCACAATCAATCACCGCTTCCAGATAGCTCCGACATCATGCAGCTTCGGTACTGGCCTCGTGCATTTGCATCGACCGTTCACGCATGTGTGATCTTCACGTTTTCGGAGCTGAGGAAACTTGGAGTTCAAAATCCAAGCGTTGCAGTCCTTTCGCGCAGCAACGCATTGGTCTCCGATGTCTCTGCCATCCTTGCTGAGACGCATGTCTACAACGGGCGCGAGCTTCCCATCATCGAGCATGATGTAGTCTGGGACGCTGTGCTTTCAGCCGCGGCGGCGGTTGTCGTGGCTTCCATCCTGGAATGGCCTACGGGGGCAGCGGAGGTGACGGTTGCACGAACCTTGGCTCTCATCGCTGCTTACTACAAACTCAAGAATGCAGAAGAGCCGACCAAATCTGCGGCGGAAGCGGCCCAGAAGTATGAGGCTGCGGCTTCTAAAGTGGCGAGTGAGGAGACACCACGCATTAAGGCTGCGAAGGAGCTATTGGCAGCCCATCAGACCGGTATACAAATGCTCGGAGACCCTGTTGCGGATTGGAAATCCGCACGTCGTGTTTTGCAGGAGATTTCTGCTTTGGGTGAACTGTACCGCGAGGTTCGACTTGTTCGCCTATTCCGGGCAACGGATGCGCTCGCCAGCGGATTGAGCAACAGGTGGCTTGCCACCGGCAGCTATAAAGGCGTCAGCGATCTGGTCAAAGGCATCCTGGAACAAGAGAAACTAATTGCTGTTGAGCGTGACCCGCGTGGTTGCATCCTCATGAACATACACAAATCGAAGGGAAAGGAGTTCGACGGCGTCGTACTCATCGAAGGGGCTTTCAAATCCCATTTCTTCGATGAGCGGAAGGAAGTAACCCCGTATGAACGTAGCCGAAGGCTTCTGCGCGTCGGGTTAACTCGCGCACGGCACCGAGTTACGATTCTTCGTCCCCAAGGTGCACGGCCCCTAGTCGATTCCGTCTGACTGCGCGACTCTAGAAAGTTTTCCCGTCAGAAGCCGTTCGCAGCATAAGTGCGAGGCATTGCGGACTTCACCTGATCCGAATACGTGGTGAGGATGCTTTGAATCACAGCCAGCCAATTATCGAGCCGCTGGTCTGTTAGTTGATTCATAGTGATGCAAAGTGCGAACAGCGCGACTACCGTGTGATGTGACGCACCATCTGCTTGAAAATTCAGAAAGTCCTCATGTATAGCGATCCGTTCCGGGTGGATGTAGGCTTCGAGGGAACGATAGCCACCATGTATATAGGTGTGGCTTGAAGGAAACAGGACCTTACATACGACGCCGAAAGTTGGCACTCCAAGTTTCTTGTCAATCCGTTCGCCTTTGGAAACTATATCGAGGCGTGTCCAGCTAAAATCCTGCTCGGTTTTTCCGATCATTTGTTTGATGGATTCGGTATGAACTCGGAACTGATCGCGCAGCTTTTCAGACATTGTGCCAACTGCTTCGGGCGAGACGGTCTCTGCAATACGCAACGATTTGGCGAGGGAGATTGAATCGAAATGCAGGAATGCGTTGACTTCGTCATCTTCCGCGATTTGGATGTATGCTCCGTTCACGATCGACTCGATGAGTGTGCGAACCAAAATGTACATTTCCTCGAAATAAGGCCTTTCAACGCACAGCATAAGAATGGCGTTGCTTGTGTTAATCGCCTTCATCGCGGTTCCGATCAGTACGGCAATCCGGGCCCCGGCCAAGTCTGCAAGCGGCAATTTCTCGTTGAAGTGTACGCAGAGCAGTCGCAGGGTCTCGGACGCGACCTCGTGCCCTTTCAGAAGCAGTTCCCGGCTGCTGAGGTTTTCATATTTCTCGTCCCACATAGTTTTCTTTCCGTCCAAAATCATGATGGGAACCTACAGCTTTACAAACATCTTCGGACCAAGCTGCAACTCAACGGCCATCCCGAGGTAACCCGATGTGCTTGGCTCGTCAAAGTATGTATACCGCCAACCGATAGCTCGTTCCGGGAGTATGCGAGAGGGATTTGCACCCAGGCGAACTCGCCATGTGAACGGTTTGAGGCGCGGACCGGCAAAGAAGTGCATCCGTGCAAAGAACCCATCTTTATTGAACTCTGCGGTTAGGAGGTGACTCCATTGTTTGAGACGGGCATGTTCGGGCACAACTTCAGGAAGGATTACATCTTCAACGATCCGAGCCGGAGGTTCACCAGTGCCGTGATAGATGAAGCGCTTGATTTCATCGAACTCGCTCTCAAATCCGGAAAACTGAAACATGGCCAGCACGTAGTGGAAGGCAATTTTCGCAATCGCACGGACGTAAGGCAACGAAATAGCAGCATTCATCTGCCCTTCGATCCGATGACCCTCGGGAACGTCGAGGGGGGCGTCCGGCATCTGGTTGAGCTTTTCACCGATGACTTGCCGCAATTCCTCTTCGTTGCTGTCGCCTGCGATGCAAACTAATAGTTGCAAATCGCGCCATTGAGGGTTCAGAGCTTCCAAGTCAGGAGCAATCTTCCCTGGCCGTATCGGAACATGCACGAGAGTGCCATCGTCTTTGCGGAAAACCAGTTGGTGCATCAGATAGGCTTCGGTATCGGATCTCATCTCCCACAACAACTCATGCTGGGACGCAGGATGCAATGCCTTGACGGTGAGTGGAGGTAAACCAAGTGTTGGCTCTACAAAGATGTTCTTTGGAGTGTTCCTTTTCCTACCCTGTACTCCAAGAATTTTTCGGAAGAAGGCTTCAGTGCCATTGCGTAGAAAGACTTCTTCGAGTTGTGAAAAGCGTCTCTGGCAGTTGTAGCAAATGTAATCTTTCAGGCGAACATCGCCATCGAAGTTGCCGAGACCTGCTGGAAGGTAATGCTCCTTAGGATGCAGCGGACTCGTACCAGGGCATAAGCCATCGGGGGTTGTATACACGCACCGATTTTCGCGGTTCTTTTTGTCCATAGAGCAGCGCTCCTACGCCGCAATCTGATGCACGTAATACGGCGATTCTTTCTCTAACAGGATGTGCTCTAGCCGTTCTCTGCCGAGACCCTGTGGCGACAGCCATTCCGAGAGGTACTGTTCCTGAATCGTGATAATAGTGCGCTGATGTCCAGTCGCAGCGACTTCAGGTGTCGGGTCATCTGTGATGGCCGCGAACGAATCGAGGCTGCCTTCTCCAGCCTTGGCCCAATGATCCCAAAGACAAGCAACTAGCATGTCGCGCGCAGGCTTTGGATCGAACTCAAGAACGAGATTCCTTTCCTTCTCGTCGGGGGCAAGCTCTCGATGCTGGTAGAGGTGTTCGGGAACATTCTCATAGAAGCCGCTGATGACGATGACAGCGTGTTTGCGCCCATATACTCCGCGCCAGTGGTCATCGAGGCTGTCGCGGCGCGCGTTGTAGATGCCTGGGAATCGCTTCTCGACATCGGCAGGCTTTCCGGACAGCCGACAGGTGTAACGCATCGGCTTGATGACTCTGTGGTCTTGCTCGTAAATCAGCACAGGCGCATAGCTGAGCGGGAAGATACGCGCGTCTTCGTTGTTGGGTTCCGTGCGTCTTAGATCGGCAAGGCGATCCAGAAATTCCTGCGCCTTCTTGGTGCCGATGCGGATGTCTTCGCGGGCCTTCTTGGTCTCGCGCTTCGCAAGCGACTCTTCGGCTTCCGCTACGCGACGCTTCTGCGCGAAGACGGCCTTTTCCCATTCACTGCGCTTGGCGTGGAGATACTGCGCGATGTACCCGGCGGTACGGCGGTCGATGTCCGCCTCCGGATTCTGGAAGTTCCGCTGGAGGTCGCGGGACATCTTGATGTCTTCGCCTTCGGCGCGGCGACGGTACAGCTCCTCAAATGCCTCGTAATCGATCTCTGCCTCGTACTTGCGAGAGAGGTGCTTGAGATTCTGGCGTACTCGGGCGGAGTAACACATAGCGCACCATTATAGGTTTCGGGAAGCGATTCACATATTTATGTTCGATAAACCCCTTTGTATCAATGCACTACAAGGAGGAGCACAACTCTCGGTGCAAGCCGCGCTTGACTTGGCACCGACGTGTAATCCAGCAGGCAAAGTTCATCGGAGTCGAGGGGCCAATACAGAAGGAAGGACCGATTATTCATGTCATGGCCCGCTCGTTCTATGAGCTATCGGTCGAGAGCCACGCAGGCCGCCTCAAGGTGACATCTCATGACTTCCACTAAACCGGGCGCTCAAGTCGGTGGATTTCGGACAGAAGTTGATCAGCAGAAACTTGGGCCTGCCCTTGTCATCACAGCAGGCCTAATCCTCGGGATGCGAACGATCAGGTGGGAAGCCACGCACAGTGACGGACTGGCGGGAGAAGAATGGGAAAAAGAAGTCGAGCACAGCGCACGTGTCGCGAAGAGAATGCTCACGTTTCTGACTACTCGTTACCCTGATCTCTTTCAGTCGAAGAAAGTGCCTTGGTATGTAGCGACCGATGAGGATTCTCCTAAGTAGCTCAGATCTATTCGTTCTCCCGGTTGCGTCGCTTTCTGCGAAGGAACATGTAATTCTTAAGGTATGGAAAGCCTCAGCAGACCGGGCAACGATGCATTTGCGACGATCGCCGGCTTCGTATTTCAGGTAAACGTCACGATCCAGCATTGGCTCAAGCTCGGTGCAGGCGAATATCTTGAACTCGAGGCTGGGGAGGACATCGACCTCGTGCGTCAGGAGCCTGAAGACCCTGGCGCGTACCCGGAATGGCTGGCCATCCAGCTCAAGCAACTGTCAGGCACATCACTTACCCTGAAAAACCCCAAAGCTTTGGAGGCAGTGGCGAACTTTTGCTGCCACCGGCAGGCCTACCCTGAATGGAGCATCAAGTTCCGGTTCATGACGACGTTGACTGTTGGGAAAGAGCAGGCCTGGGCCCACACCGGTTCCGCGATTCTCACTTGGGAAGACATTCGCCAGAACAAGTTGGAGTCGGTCAAACTCGGCCCCGCAGTCGAAGCGATCCGTCAGTTCCTGAAAGGCTGCGCACGCCCTCAGAGGTACTCGGCGCGGTCATGGGCTTGCCTTCAATCCGTCCTGGACGGAAACAACCAAAAAGAGCTGCTTGAGATCATCCTTCGTTTTGAATGGGTTACGGGGACGGGCGATCATCGCAAGGTGAAGGAAGAGGTCATCGAGACCCTAAAGGGTCTCGTCCCAGGGCAGACTACTGAGGCCGCGGAACGGGCCTTTGAGCATCTTTTCGCATCTGTCTTCGGCAAACTCTGCATGCCCGGTCAGAAGTTGCTCACTTCAGAGAATCTGGCGACCGCACTCGCGGGGACGTCGGCAGTCGAAGAAGACCTCATCGCCGCACGTCGCCTGCTTGCCCGCCTGGACGCCCTCGAAGGAAGGATGGGTGCGGCGGAGACGGCCATTCAGAAGCACAGTGAGATCATCCAAGCGGTCGTAGAAGGAATGGCTGAGGAAGGCGCGAAGGCACGCAAAACTTTTCTCACTCACGCCGAGTTCTTCTCGGCATTCGAGAACAAACAAGCGCTCTACGACTTCGAACAGCATCTTCAGGGACGACGGGCGATACAGGCTGATCTTGACGAATTCCTGAACGACCCCACGAAGCTGATCGCGGTACTTCCCGGACGCGGCGGCATCGGTAAGACCAAGCTGCTTCGCGACTGGTCCCGGAAGCAGGAAGCATGGACATCTCTATGGACTGCGCCCAGGATTGCTCTCTGGCACGAGAAGAGCGAATCAGAAATCCTGGATCACGCGACCCTTCTTGTTGTTGACGATGCGCATCGCTACGACTATCTCGAACGAGTGCTGGATATCGTGGCGCGGCGCGGCGATGCGAGTCAGCTCAAGCTCTTAATCTCCATCAGGCCGAGCGGTAACGACTATCTCAAGCGGACGCTCGCCACGATGATGGATGCAAGTATCGTGAAGCATTTTGAACCGCTGAAACCTCTCAAGCCCGAGGATGTCCTCGCAATGGCGGAGGAGGCTCTTGGCACTGGTCACATCCAATACGCGCCACAATTGGCGACCGTATCGCATGACGCGCCGATCATCACGGTTGCCGGTGGACGCCTCATTGCCCGTGAGGAGATCCTTCCGGCATTGCTGAATAACCACCAGCAGTTTTGCAGTGTGGTCATGGAGCATCTTGCCAGCCAATACGAGGGAGAGATCCTGACCAAGGGCGTGCTCAAGCGCGAATTTATGGAGGTGGTTGCGGCCCTGCAACCTGTATCGCAAAGCCAAGGCTCGTTCTATACGGGCGTCCAAGAGTATCTTGGCCTACAAGAAAGCCAGGTGCGTCGAAGCTTCGGAACGCTCGAAGACGGAGGCGTCCTGATTCGCAGCGAGGGTAAGGTCTCCATAGTTCCGGATATGCTGGCTGACCACATTCTGGAGCAGGCAGCCACCGAACCGGACGGAACGCCGACGCGCTTTGCTGACGACATCTTCGCAACATTCCAAAAGGATCACGTACCGAACCTTCTCAAGAACCTCGCGGAACTCGACTGGAGAATCAGCGTGCGCGATAACGGCTCGCGCTTGCTGGACGAGATCTGGGCCACCATCCTGACGCAATTTCGCCAGCAGGACTCGGCGGATCGAACTCTTTTCCTCCGTGCGCTCGAACCAATCGCTCAATATCAGCCAGAGCGCGTGCACGCTGTTGTGCAGTTGGCTATGGATGACCAGGCGACTCCCGCGTGGAAGTACGGCCTGCACTACTACACGCAAAAAGATGTCCTCAAACGGCTGCCAGATTTTCTCGGTGTGACAATTTTTCATCCGAACGTATCGCGCGATGCTTTCGACCGCCTCTGGAAGCTCGCTCACCACGAAGACAATGACATCAGTGGACCGGCCCAGCGCACCATGGAGCGTACCGTCGGCTATCACAAGTACAAAGATGTGGTTTTCCAGGAGCGGATGCTTGCCCTTGTAGATGAGCTTGCCCGGGACGCCTCAGCCTACCGGCACACCTTCACACCGCTAGACCTGATCGATCCGATCTTGGCGAGGGAGGTTGACGACCACGATTGGGTCGGCACGTCCTTCCATGTCGGCGTTCTCCTGCTGAACCACGGGCATGTCAAAACCATGCGGTACAAAGCCATCGCGGTCCTCGCTTTGGCGCTATACGCCAGTGACCCAATGGTAGCTGTCCGTGCCACGAGGTCGCTCGCCAAAGTGATCTCTGAATTCCGTCCGAAGATGCGGGATATGCCTACCAGTGAAGAACAGGTGTGGCAGGACGAAGAGAGATTCAAGGCTCTCGAACTTCTCGAAGGCAGGGTCGACGCAGGCGGCATCTCAATCCAGCAAACGTGGAAAATCCATCGCATTCTGCGCGCCGTTGAGCGCAGCGACCGACAAACCGACGCGGTAAAAGCTCGGGCTCGGGCTGTGATCGCAAAGCTCTCCTACCCGGAGCAGTTTCTTCTCTTCAATCTCCTTTGCACAGTGGAATGGGAGGACAGGTCCCCGGACGACAACTTCTCTCTTGTCTCAGACCAGCGCAGGGCGCTTGAAGAGGACGCGTGGTCTGAATTCAATAAGAGCTGTTCCGATCCAAGAGACCGCGTCCTGCAGCTCGAAGATATGCTTCGACTCGCCGATGATGCCCGCATCTCGGTCAGGAGCGTGGAACGAACGCTTACCGAACAGTGCCGGGAAGCAGATTTCCTGTCCTCCCTGTCGAGCCGCCTATTGGCGGGGGAACTACCTTTGTTAGAAAGGGCGGCTTCCATACCGCTAAATGCATGGCGCGAACGGGATCGAAAGGAGTTCCTGCGTGTCGGCTTGTCGTTCGCAAACGCCACGCGTGAGCGTTTAGCCCTCGCCGCAGCTTTAGTGGCCCCGTCGGAGTTCACAAACCGGCAAGCGATGGTTGAAGAAATCGAGATTCTGTCGGTTCTTGCGAAGAGGAAGGAGCCATTTCTCGTCTTGAACCTCTTCCACGGCATCGGCACCTTAGCGCGACAACCTCAATTCACCGAGGTGGCTGAATCGATGATCCGTGGAATCGACATAGGAACGTATCCCGGAGTAGCCGAAGCCTACTGTGGCATCGTTGGCCCTGGGCCGCTGAGCGTGGGATCTGACGTGTTGAGTCTTGCGACCATAGAAGAGATGCTTCGCAAGCTTGTTCGTGTGACCAAGTTGGATCAACACCATTTCGCGACATTCGTCTCCTACGTGTGCGGCCGCGCCCCGCTAGGCGTCGTTGGTCTGTTCAAAGCACGGTTGGAGTACGCGTCACAGCTTCCCACGGACGAGGAGCGGGCTGCCTACAAAGCTGTGCCCTCGCCCCAGCAATGGTCCTCCCTGAGCAGCTTGCGACAGTCACCGAAATATGCGGAATCTCTTCGTCAGCTGCTGGACTTGCTGCGTACGTACTCGGATTCTTCGGTGTATCTGGAGGAGTTTTTCTGGCGTATAGCTGCAGCAGACGATACGACGCTCAATGTGTTCTCTGAACGGATCACGTCCAACGTCGAACACTATCTGCGAACCGTGTTGCACTTGCTGCACGAAGGCCCCACCAAAGTCGTCTTCACCAACCCCGACTTTGCCGAAAAGATCCTCGAACGATTCGCTGATCTCGGTCCAGAAACAGAACAGAGGGCCGTTGATGCGCTGATCTCTAATACCGTCAAGCTCGGCGGTGGTGTCTTTGCGGCGGGAAACGGTCCCGTCGTGTTCAACAGTGGACTTGCGGAACGCGCACAGGCGCAACTGGCTGCGTGGCCGCCGAGCAGTCGACTCACAAAAGTCTATGCGCTCCTTGCGGGCGTGAAACCGATTATCTTTCCTGGGGTCCAGCACGAGCTTCTTGACGACGAAAGCGGCTAGTCGAGTGGTGCCTGCTGAATGGGGCTTTATGTGGGTGGGCGGCACAGTACAAGGCCGCACGATAGCGTGCTACGGGTTTTCACAAAGCGTCGAGTTGACGTCTGGAGATTGATGGCCTGACCAAGCCTCACGTAGTTGCAGGCTTCTTTCCATCGATCAAGGGGCCGTAGGTTTCGAGCAGAGCTTGGATCTTCCCCCCAGAATCAATGTGACCATGTCTCTTCAGGAAAAACGAGATCGTAAGCAGGACTATCGTTGTGACCGAAGTGGTCAGCTCGTAGAGTTCTTCTTCGCTGTAGTTGTTTGCAACCTCATTTTTAACAAACCGCCGTCCAATCTGATGCATGCCGCCGTGGGTATAGCTGTTGAGATGCTTCCATGCGCGAGTCTTGAAATCTTGGAAGAAATCATTCATGCCATACGCACCATCAAGCGTCGTCGCGATCTGCCCGAACTCTAGGTCAATTTTGTCCTTCTCTACGAATTTCGTGACCTCCTCATCGTTTGCAGGAAGGTTGATCCAAAGCGCCCGGTATGCGCCTTCAACCACAGGCCTGAAGAGAGCAGATGCAGAACCTTCGTGATTGTGCATCACCAGCAACAGAATTGATTCTTGGTATTCGATAAGGACTGAAATAAAGCCAATGACAGTCAACGTTCGGCTGTCAGTGGGAAAGCTGTGCTCGCCAAGGATTGGCTTCGCAGACTGCATCGCTTTCTCGCACAGTAAGAGATGGTGTTTGAGTTTTTCCGTCATACTTGTGTTTGATCTCCGAGAGATACGTCGCCAAGCTGAGTAAACCGTGCCGAGCGCAGCGGCGACGATTACAACTGTTTTGACCGTTTTGTGTTTCATATCGGAGGCATTCAGATATGCACATTGTCCTCTGCTGACTGTAGCGCTCTTTGAGCTTAGTATCAAAGCGAAGAATCTTACAGGGCTAGTCCTAGTCCTGACTCCTGAGTCTTCTTCACCATCTGAGGGTGGTCTACCCCGAGGTTTGGGATTGCAGGTTGTTGTATCCCAAGGTCCATAGCTGATGTTTTGGACACATCACGGCTCAGCCTTTCAGCGAGCGTAGAGGCATTGTTGGTAAAGATTTGTGCGTCCTGCGAAGCTCGGGAGACGGACACGTACGCGAACCTTCCGTTTATCAACTCAGGATGAACTTCTGTATCCATGTTCACTAGCACTCGCTCAGACGTTAACCCCTGAGAGCTATGAGAAGTGATCGCGTATCCGTGATCAAAGTGCCGCATCTCTTTCGGATCAAAAAAGACCTCTTTGCCGCTATCCATTTGGAGAGTGATTCGCCCGTCTTTATCGAAACTTGTTAACGTGCCGAGGTCACGATTGGCGACCTGAAGGTCACGATTCGGAGCTGTCACTTGGACCCGGTCGCCGACGGTAAATTCACGCTCGATCTCACGATAGGCGGAGATACCTCGTAATCTCGAAGGATCATATGTGACAAGCTCGCCATCCGTTTTGCGGACTGTAACAAGATTGTCGGGGGCACTCGCTGTGACAACCTGTGCATAGATGCCGCGCTCGATACCATACTCTTTGCTCCCACGAATGTAGTGAAGAACATCTCCTGGCTGATAGCGTGCCGCCCAGGCGCGATCTGCGCCCGTCATATCGGAACGAGGAGTGAGCACTTGGATCGGACGGTCCTCCTTTTCCAGCAATCCGACTGCCTGGAGCTCCTGACGGACTGCCTGATTCAGAGCTCGCCGTGAAGCGTTGTCGGGCGAGACAATGATCGTGCTCTCAGGGTGCGCCGAATAGATCTTCGCGATAGAGGCGATACGTCGTTCGGCATCGGAGATTTCGGTCACTCGACCTTGCTGTTGCAGCATACGGAGTCCGACAGTTATTTCGTTCTTTGATAGGCGTTCTACAGCCTTCAACAGCTCGGGATCTTTCTGCCGAACGATTAGGTCGAGCAACGCACTTTGCATACCAGACGCCTGCAACTGCTCGAAGGGCTTACCGGCGTCTACGCCCTGATGCTGCCGAACATCACCTATCAAGAGAACTTTGTCCTCTGAACTGATGCGCCGTAGGAAATCCCGCATCTGCTCCGTTGAAGCCAGCGACGATTCATCGACCATGTAGAGGTGCTTTTGCGTAGGGTCAATCGTGTTCCGAGTCCGGGCAAGGAATCGTTGTAGGGTGTCTGCAGCTACGCCGACCTCGCGAAGCTGGTGCGCCGCACGGGATGTCGGTGCAAACCCCTCCACCACGTATCCACTCTGTTCAGCGCCCTGACGTATAGCGGTCAGCGTGGTCGTCTTTCCGCTGCCCGCGCTACCTTGCAATCCCTGGATTTGATCTCGGGAAGTAAGGATCTGCTCGATTGCTTTCTGCTGTGCCCGATTCAGTTGCTCGCGAGCTTCAGTGAGAGGAATGGCATCCTGAATGGACATAAGCTGCGGAGCCCGGCCTTGCCCGGCCTGTACGGAACGGATGACCTCTCTCTCGGCCTGGATCATTTCCGCCGTTGTGAAGTGGCGTCCTCCTGAGTGCTTACTGCCGGAGACTTCGCGGAACTCACCAGAGGCTATGCGCGCCTCGAAGTTCGCGCGGACTTCCGGGTAAGTCATCTCCCCCATGCCACGACGCATGGCGTCTACAAAGATAGCGCGCTCGTCAAGAACGGCCTCGCGCTCGAAGCCTTTGTCACGGGCAAAGGTCAGCGCCGAGCTCGCCTTCTGTGTTCTTTCCTCAGTCGAGTTCTGGTGAGCTTTGCTCTTGCGGCGTGACAGAGCCTCGGCAACGATCGCATCTGCCTGATTCCCGTGGTCAGCGGCGATCTGACGGTGTGCCGCCACGACCTCAGCCGGCGACAGAATTTGCTTTCCATCGCGTGTATTGTGCGCCGCGATCTGAGCTGCTTCCGGTCCCGAAAAGCCGCTTCGAGCGACGGCCTCCACGATCTGCTGCCTGCGGGGGCTTGAGGCGTCAAGGTATTCCTGAGAGTAGCCCTTGATCTCCGGCGCACCGCTCCTGCCTGGCTCGATCTCATAGCCAAGTGTGCGGAGCTGGTAGGTGAGGTGAGTTTGGTAAACGGCAGTTGCAAACTGCTGTGTCTCGAAGAGGCTGCGAGGTTGCAATGCGCGCACAGTTCCGTCTTCACGCTCGGTCATATTGAAGATCACGGAATGGGTATGAAGCTGCGGCGCGGCGTATCCATCCACCGGTCGCGCGGTGTCGTGCTCGAAGGTGGCGGCAACAAACTGCCCGGTCGTTTCCGGCGCGTAGTTTCCGCCAATGCGGGCCTGGGTATAGCGCTCAAGCTCGTTGAGGGCGAAAGCGACGGCTTGCCGGTGGGCCTGCCGAACCTCGTCATCGCCGCCAACGAGAGCTGTCAGCGAGACGGATTTCGGAGCGGAAAAGGTGGCATCCCAACCTGCGCGATGCTCAACGGGTGTGACAGTCCGGCCGTCTTCGGTCTTGCATTCATGGACGGCGCGGTGACGAACGAGTTGTTCGCCACTCGCCGGGTGCTGCCCCTCAGCGAGGCGGGAGAACTCTGACGCGCCTACCGCGCCAGAAAGTCCAAACTCCTCCGCGAGCTTTCCACGCCATTCGCCTTGGATCGCGTCTTGCTGCTTCCAGTAGTTCTGTTCCGCGGCGGTGAATTCCTTGGCGTGGTAGGTTTGCGCCTGTGTGGAGGAAAGCGGTTTGGATATCGTCAGCATGGTTCACTCCTATCCGCGTGTGATGAGGTTCTGAACGTCGTCGTCGGGAGCCAGCGCGAACTCCGGCTCGATCTCCTTGACCTCGTAAATTCCGTCAGA
>Ga0302315_10001983_pt1 | contig 19881 bp, 15 predicted proteins | sample III_Palsa_N3_1_FD_200532 | JGI IMG/M metagenome (GOLD analysis project Ga0302315, IMG submission 200532) | Peat permafrost microbial communities from Stordalen Mire near Abisko, Sweden - III_Palsa_N3_1 | ecosystem: Environmental > Terrestrial > Soil > Palsa > Peat permafrost | place: Sweden...
AAGGTTTCCACGAAGCAAAAATTGTAACCCGGTTTTGGATCATCAGCATTTTGCTGGCGATAGTAACGATAATAACGTTAAAGTTGAGATAACCCCCGACCCCCTGAAGGGGGAGGGATAGAGGATAAGCCCCCTGACCCCCTAAAGGGGGAGGAATAGAAGATAAAGAATAAAATGATAAACGAAAACACCCATACTGCAAATCAAAAGCTCCCCCTTCAGGGGGCGGGGGGGGGCTATTGCCATCCTCGGCGCGGGCGAGAGCGGTGTGGGCGCGGCATACCTTGCCAAGCAGCAGGGCTACGATGTTTTTGTATCGGATTTTGGGGAGATAGCCGATAACTATAAAAAGCAATTGCAGGATTGGGGTATTCGGTTTGAAGAAAAGCAGCATACCGAAGCCGAGATACTAAGCGCTGTTGAAGTGATTAAAAGTCCGGGTATACCCGATAAGGCCCCGATAGTTAAAAAGCTTAAGGAAAAAGGCATACCCGTAATATCCGAAATTGAATTTGCAGGCAGGTATTGCGATGCTAAAATAGTAGGCATAACAGGCTCAAACGGTAAAACTACTACCAGCAGTTTAACCTATCATATATTAAAAAACGGGGGCTTAAATGTTGGACTGGCGGGCAATATCGGCAACAGCTTTGCTTACCAGGTGGCTACGGAGAAGTTTGATTATTACGTATTGGAGCTAAGCAGCTTTATGCTGGATGATATGTACCAATTTAAAGCTGATATAGGCGTGCTGCTAAACATAACGCCCGATCACCTGGACAGGTACGATTATAAAATGGAGAATTACGTGGCATCAAAGTTCCGTATCACCCAAAATCAAACCGCGGCCGATTATTTTATTTACTGCGCGGATGATCCCGAAACCTTAAAGGGTTTACAAACGCACACCATAGCAGCGCAGACTTTACCATTTTCCATCGAAAAAAAAATTGAAACGGGGGCATACCTCAATAACGACAATATTGTCATAAACACACACCAAGAACACTTCGAAATGTCAATCACAGAACTGGCCCTGCAGGGTAAGCACAACATCTACAATTCAATGGCATCAGGCATTGTAGCAAAAGTGCTGGAATTACGCAACGACACCATTAGGGAGAGTATGGGTAATTTCAAAAATATTGAACACAGGCTGGAGTCGGTGGGTAAAATATCGGGCATCAGCTTTATAAATGATTCCAAAGCCACCAACGTAAACTCTACCTGGTACGCGCTGGAAAGCATGACCACCGATGTGATTTTGATTTTAGGTGGTGTGGATAAAGGCAACGATTACAGCATGCTTAAAGAGCTGGTAAAGCAAAAAGTAAAAGCCATAGTATGCCTGGGTAAAGATAACGAGCGTATACACCGCGCCTTTGAAGATGTGGTAGATATCATTGTAAACACATCCTCAGCAGAAGAAGCAGTGCAAACCTCCTATCACCTGGCAACAAAAGGCGATACGGTATTACTTTCACCCGCATGTGCCAGCTTTGATTTGTTTAGAAATTATGAGGATAGAGGCAGGCAGTTTAAACAAGCTGTGAAGGAATTGTAAGGATGTGCAGATATGCAAATGTGCAGATGTGCAAATGAGAAGAATGAAAATAAAAAGAAGTAATAATTAATGAATGATAGTAAGCCGAATTTAATTGTTGATTTAACCTTTGGGTTTTCTTTAAAGATTATTTATTTCACTGAGATACTTGAATCGAAAAAGAAATTTAATATGGCTAATCAGTTATTCAGAAGCGGAACATCTATCGGGGCTAATGTCAGGGAAGCACAGGGAGCGGAAAGTAAGGTTGATTTTAGGCATAAATGTAAAATTGCTTATAAAGAGGCAGAAGAAACAGAGTATTGGTTGAAGTTATGCAAGCATGCCGACAACTATCCATTTGACGAAACAATGTACAATGAAATACAATCGATAATAAAAGTATTAGGTAAGATAATATCATCAACGCATTAAAACATAAAAAAATCTGCACATCTGCACATTTGCATATCTGCACATCAACAATATGAACAGAATATTAAACAACGCCAAAGGCGACCGCTGGATTTGGCTGATAGTAATACTGCTATCGGTTATCTCATTACTGGCGGTTTACAGCGCAATAGGCACTTTGGCTTATAAGCGTGGTGTAGGCGCGGAGTCTATTTTGATGAAGCACGTAGCCATGATGGTTGGCGGTTTGGCGCTGATGTATATTTCGCATAAGCTGGATTATAGGTATTACTCAGGCATATCAAAGGTGTTAATGTATATCACTATACCACTATTGCTTTACACACTTGTTTTTGGTAGCCACGTGAACGATGCCAGCAGGTGGATAGCCATACCGGGCACAGGTTTAAGCTTCCAAACGTCGGATTTGGCCAAATTGGCGTTAATTACCTACCTGGCGCGTACCCTATCGCGTAAGCAGGAAAATATAAAGAATGTAAAGCAATCGTTTATCCCGATAATGGGCTCAGTTTGTTTGGTGTTTATACTGATAGCCTGGGCCAACCTTTCAACCGCGCTGATGCTGTTTGGTGTTAGTATTTTATTGCTGATTATGGGCCGTATCAGCATCAAACAAATAGCGGTGACTGTACTGGCAGGCGCTGTTTTATTAACTGCGGTAGTAATGCTTGGCCCGCGCAGGCACATGTACATGACGCGTATAGATACTTTCATGCACCCCGAAAAGGCCGACCCAAATAAATCATTCCAGTCCGACCATGCTAAAATAGCCATCGCCAGCGGCGGCATATTTGGCAAAGGCCCCGGCAAAAGCAGCGAAGTAAACGCCCTGCCCGAAGCTTATTCGGATGAGATATATGCCATTATAGTAGAAGAATACGGCCTGTTTGGCGGTTTCGTATTGATTGGGCTTTACCTGTTTTTATTATACAGGTGTATAAAAATTGCAACCAAAGCGCCAAAAGCCTTTGGGACATTATTAGCTGCGGGCTTAAGCTTCAGCTTAACCATACAAGCCTTTGCAAATATGGCGGTAGCCGTAGGCTTAGGCCCGGTAACTGGCGTACCGCTGCCCTTTGTGAGCATGGGCGGTACATCCATACTGTTTACCAGCGTGGCATTTGGAATTATACTTTCGGTAAGCCGCGATAACGATGAGCCGAAAAAGGTAGTTGTTGGGGAGATAAGAGAAGAAGCCCCCCAACCCCCCGAGGGGGGAGCAAGAGGGCAAAGGTTAGCAATGAACTAATTGGTCCATGGTCGATAGTCCATGGCCCATAGAAGAAACAGGGGAAATAAAAAAATGGATTTTTACCATGGACTATCGTCTATGGACTATGGACAAGAAATCAGTGTAATCAAAATATAAATCGGTGGAATCAGGTAAAAGAATAATCATCAGCGGCGGCGGCACAGGAGGGCATATCTTCCCGGCTATTGCTATTGCCAACGCGCTGAGAAAGCTCGATCCTGCTACCGAGATACTATTTGTTGGCGCAACCGGCCGCATGGAAATGGAAAAAGTGCCCGCTGCCGGGTATAAAATTATAGGGCTGGATATACAGGGCATACAGCGCGGTTCGATTATAAAAAACCTGCAGTTCCCGGTTAAGCTGCTAAAAAGCGTGCGCAAGGCACTGCAAATTATAAAAGATTTTAAGCCTGATGCAGCAGTGGGCGTTGGCGGTTATGCCAGCGGTCCGCTGTTATATGCGGCCTCGGTAAAAGGCATACCGTATTTAATACAGGAGCAAAACTCCTACGCGGGCATCACCAACAAATGGCTGGGTAAAAAGGCGCAGAAAATATGCGTGGCTTATGACGGCATGGATAAATTTTTCCCTGCGGATAAAATTATTAAAACCGGTAACCCTATCCGTAAGGATTCGGTAGAGATTGCCGGCAAACACATGCAGGCGCTGGAGTTATTGAAGCTATCACCCCACAAAAAAACCATATTGGTAACAGGTGGCAGTTTGGGCGCACGTACATTGAACAACAGTATACTGGCAGGTTTGGATAAAATTATTGCTGCCGATGTGCAGTTGATATGGCAAACCGGCAAGTTTTATTATAAAAGCATTATAGAGAAGTTGGGCGAAGATTTTAACCCAGATATACGCATTATGGAGTTTGTAAACCGCATGGATTTAGCTTACGCTGCCGCCGATGTAATTATATCGAGAGCGGGCGCGGGTACTATTGCGGAGTTGTGCGTGGTAAAAAAGGCGGTTATCCTGGTGCCTTCGCCAAACGTTGCCGAGGACCATCAAACTAAAAACGCGCTGGCCTTGCTGCACGATAATGCCGCGGTTTTTATCCCCGACAGGGATGCAGAAGTAAAGCTGGTTGATAAAGCACTGGAGCTTTTGAATGATAAAAGTAAACTAAAGATATTAAGCGACAACATTGGCAAACTGGCTATGCCTGATGCTGATGAGGTAATCGCGAAAGAGGTTATGAAAATAACAATTAATAATTAATCTTAACCTTTCCTTCGCCAGAGTGCGGGGGAAGGTTTTTTTGAAACGAAGATGGAACTGAGCAGTATAAAACGGGTTTATTTGATAGGTATCGGCGGCATTGGCATGAGCGGGCTGGCGCGCTATTTTCATCATTTAGGCTGTATTGTTTGTGGCTACGATAAAACATCAACCGATTTAACCAACGAACTGCATAACGAAGGTATCCAGGTTATTTTTGATGATAACGAGGAGTGGATACCCCTGAGTTTCCGCAAGCCGGATGATGGTACCCTGGTTATTTTTACTCCTGCTATTCCCAAGGATTCGAACGTGCTTAATTTCTTCCAAAAAAGAGGTTTCGAGTTGTTCAAGCGCTCGCAGGTTTTAGGGTTGATAAGCAAGGGTAAATATACTATAGCTATTGCCGGTACACATGGTAAAACCACTACCTCAACCATGGTCGCCCATATTTTAAGGGATTCGGGTAACGATTGCTCGGCATTTTTGGGCGGGATATCATCCAACTACGGCAGCAATGTGCTGTACGGTAAAAATGATGTTGTGGTAGTTGAGGCCGATGAGTATGACCGCTCGTTCCTGACCCTTTATCCCGATGTAGCGGTCATCACCTCCATGGATGCCGACCACTTGGATATTTACGGCGACCATGCCCATTTAACCGATTCATTTAAACTATTCGCCTCGCAAATAAAAATCGGCGGTGTATTGATCCATAAAAAAGGTTTACCGCTGGATGCCGGTTACACCTACAGCATTAAAGAACCTGCCGATGCCACAGCAACCAACATCCGCATACAAAACGGCAGCTTTTACTTCGATTTTAAAAATAGTGATGTACAGATAACCGATATCCAATTGGGTATCCCCGGTTTTCATAATGTAGAGAACGCTACCGCGGCAATAGAAGCCGCATTACGCATAGGTGTTTCGGCTGAGGCGATAAAAAGCGCGCTGGCATCGTTCCGTGGCGTACACCGCAGGTTTGAGTACATCGTTAAAAATGATAAGCACATTTATATTGATGATTACGCCCATCACCCTGAAGAATTAAGGGCGGCCATTACCTCGGTTAAAAGTTTATACCCGGATAAGAAGCTGGTAACTATTTTCCAGCCGCATTTATTTACCCGCACCCGCGATTTTGCCGATGGCTTTGCCGAAGTGCTGGATATGACAGATGAGCTGATTATGCTGGATATTTACCCCGCCCGCGAATTGCCGATAGAGGGTGTAAATTCCCAAATGATATTAAACCGCATGAAACTGGCCAATAAAAGGCTAAGCAGTAAACAGGAAGCTGTAGAAATTATAAAAAATGAAAAACCTGCCCTGTTGTTAACCGTAGGCGCAGGCGATATAGATACACTGATTGGCCCTTTAAAAAATGCTTTAAGCGATGTTTAAGAAACGCATCTGGAAGTACATACTGATAAGCTTTGCCTGGGTAATTTCCCTGGGAGGCGTGGTTGTGCTCATGAGTTTCATCGAAATAAAAAAATCTGAGGTGCTTTGCAAGGATGTAAAAGTGTACATACCCGGCAACCAGTATTTTATCGACAGGCAGGAGATTGATAATATTTTACAGGTACAGCAGCACGCGCTCATTGGCCGCCACATGGATAACATCAACATCCAGGCGCTGGAAAGCAAATTGAAGGCTAACCCTTTTATCGAATCGGCCAAGGTTTATACGGATATGGACGGGATTATCAGGGTGGAAATCAGTCAGCGCCAGCCTATTTTAAGGATAATGAACCAGTTCGACCAGGACTTTTATGTCGACCAGCATGGCTTAAAAATCCCGCTGTCGCAAAACTTTACCGCGAGGGTATTGGTGGCCAACGGCTATATAGAAGAACCATTCGGCGGCAAGGTGGATACACTGAACACCGAGCTTGCCAAAGAGATTTTTAAAACCGCAGACTACATCCGCAAGGATTCGCTTTGGGACGCGCAGATCGCTCAGATATACGTAAACCAAAACCACGAAATTGAGTTGATACCGCGCGTTGGCGGCCAGCGCATACTGTTAGGCAACGCCGATTCGCTGGATACCAAGTTTAAAAACCTGCTGGTATTTTACAAACAGGCATTGCCGCAGGTAGGTTGGAATGCCTATAAAATTATCAATATAAAATATGCTAACCAGGTCATCGGCGTACGCAGCGATTCGCTAAAGGTTGATTCGGCAAGGCATGCCAAGGTGCTGGCGGCGTTGGCCGATTCAGCCAAAAAAATGATTCAAGACACATCTCTAACAAAAAATTAATATGGACAAAGTTCTAACACACGAAAAAAGTTCGCCAATTGTAGTAGGATTGGATATCGGGACTACAAAAATATGTGCGATAGTTGGGCGCCGCAGCAAAAACGGCAAAATCGAGGTATTGGGCATAGGCAAGGCCGAGTCGGCGGGTGTTACACGCGGCATGGTTTCCAATATCGATAAAACCGTGCAGGGCATTATACAGGCGGTTGATATCGCCGGCACACAATCAAACGTCGAGATAAAGATCGTAAACGTAGGTATCGCGGGCCAGCACATCAAAAGTTTGCAGCACCGCGGGCTAATAACGCGCCGCGACCTGAATACCGAAATATCCCGCAAGGATATTGATAAACTGGTTGAGGATATGTACAATCTGGTAATGCCCCCGGGCGAGGAGATTATCCACGTGTTGCCGCAGGAGTTTACTGTGGATAGCGAGCCGGGCGTAAAAGACCCAATTGGCATGTCGGGCGTGCGCCTCGAGGCCAATTTCCATATTATATCGGGCCAGGTTACCGCCATAAAAAATATTGTTAAGTGTGTTAACAAAGCAACTTTAGAGAGCCAGGAACTGATACTGGAGCCATTGGCATCATCCGAATCTGTACTAAGCGACGAGGAAAAAGAAGCCGGCGTGGTACTGGTGGATGTGGGCGGCGGCACTACCGATTTGGCCATATTCCATGAAGGTATCATCCGCCATACCGCGGTTATCCCTTTCGGCGGTAACAGCATCACCGAAGATATCCGCGAAGGCTGCTCGGTAATGCGCAACATCGCGGAGCAACTAAAAATAAGGTTCGGTTCGGCGTTGGCTGAGGAGAATAAAGAAAATGAGATTGTGTGTGTACCGGGTTTACGCGGCCGCGAGCCAAAGGAAATTTCGGTAAAAAACCTGGCCTTTGTCATCCAGGCGCGTATGGAAGAGATTGTTGAGCATGTGTATTACGAAATTAAATCTTCCGGTTACGAGAAAAAACTGATTGCAGGTATTGTAATAACCGGCGGCGGCGCGCAGTTAAAGCACCTGCCCCAACTGGTTGAATATGTTACCGGGCTGGATTGCCGCGTGGGTTACCCTAATGAGCATTTGGCCAAAAATGAAGTGCTGCCTAAAAACGTGTATGAAGATTTGCAGAGCCCCATGTTTGCCACAGGTATTGGCCTGCTGATAAAAGGCATCCAAAAAATGGAGTATGATGGCGTAACCGCTACCCCTGCAGATGTTAAGGTGGAAAAAACCAAGTATACCGAAGAGCGCAAGGGCGGCCTGTTTGCCAAAATACTGGAAGGCAGCAAGAAGTTTATTAAGGATGATATAAAGGATGAGGACTTTTTGAAGTAATAATACCAATACCCTCGTAGAGGGTTATTGTTGGTGTTAATTATTCACAAATGCTGAATTATCCACATATTGACAATTGTGGATAAAGCTTGTGGAAAAAGTTTTAAATTACAATGGTGAAATGTATTTATTGGTCAAATCACATATAGCTGAAAACAAGGATTATGCAGTTTGAGATGTTAAAAGAAAAGTCGTCTATCATCAAAGTAATTGGTGTTGGCGGCGGTGGTGGCAACGCGGTAAACCACATGTATAAGCAAGGCATTACCGGTGTCGATTTTATAATTTGCAATACCGATGCGCAGGCCCTGGAGCTTAGCCCTATACCTAACAAGGTACAATTAGGCGCCAGTTTAACCGAAGGTATGGGCGCAGGCTCGATACCCGAAGTAGGCAAAAACTCGGCTATCGAAAATATCGACGACATTAAACAGATGCTGGGCGTTAATACCAAAATGCTGTTTATAACAGCGGGTATGGGCGGTGGTACAGGCACAGGCGCAAGCCCTATTATTGCCAAAGCCGCACGCGAAATGGACATACTAACCGTAGGCATCATCACCACCCCGTTCTCTTTTGAAGGCAAACGCCGTAAAATGCAGGCCGACGCGGGTATGGAAGAACTGAAAAAATATGTCGATTCGTTTTTAGTGATCTCCAACGACAGGCTGCGCCAGATATTCGGTAACCTTACTTTAGGTTCGGCATTTGCGCAGGCGGATAATATTTTAACAACTGCCGCCAAAGGCATTGCGGAGATTATTACCTTACCAGGTTATATAAACGTTGACTTTAAAGATGTGCGCACCGTGATGAAAGACAGCGGCGTATCCATCATGGGCAGTTCGGCAGCCGAAGGCGAAAACCGCGCTTTAAAGGCGGTTGAAGGCGCATTATCATCGCCATTATTAAAAGATAATGAGATTGAAGGCGCGCGTTACATCCTGCTCAATATTAGTTCGGGCAGTAAGGAAGTAACTATGGACGAAGTAAGCGTAATTACCGATTACATACAGGAAGAAGCAGGTTTAGCTGCCGATTTAATATGGGGTAATTGTATCGACGAAAATTTAGGTGATAAAATATCTGTAACTATTATAGCAACCGGTTTCCAAACCAAGGATGAGCGCGAAAAAGAGCATAGCAGCAAGAAAATTGTATCCATGCTGGTGCCCGAAAGCGAGCCGTTGGTTAGGCCGGTAAATGAATTTATAAACCATGTTAAGGAAGATGCGGTTACCGAGCCTTACATGAAGGGAACTAAAGAAACAGCCGCCGCTAAGGCAACCCCGCAAACCGGCTTGTTTGATTTATTTGCCGCCAAAACCGAAGATACCAGCATGGTAAGGCATAACTTGAACGAAGAGGAAGAACCTGCTGCCGCGACGGAAGAAACCGAAATTGAAGCAGGCGAGTTTACCTTTAAAATTGCCGATTCGGTAATGAACTTTGAGCCGGTGGCCGAAGAAGTACAGGAAGAAATTGCCGCGCCCGAACCGGAACCAATTGTTGGCGCCGACGATAACAAAACGGAAGAAAGCATGGAAGAGCAGCTGCGCAAATCGCGCGAGCGTATTATGCGCTTAAAAGATTTGAGCATGAAACTGCGCAGCGGCAACATACAGGAAATGGAAAACGTACCGGCCTACAAACGCAAGGAAATTGCCCTGCAGCAAACTCCTGCATCTGATGAAAGCCAGGTTTCGCGCTTCTCGCTGTTGCCCGATGATGAAGGCAAAATAGAGATTAGAAACAACAACTCCTTCCTGCACGATAATGTTGATTAATTAATATAAACTATTGATATAAAGCCTTTGTATATTCGTGTGCAAAGGCTTTTTTGATTAATGATTATTTGATGTCGCAAATTGCGATCTCAAGTCTGAGAAGCTGTCAAAATAAAAAATACTATCATTTCGACGAACAGGAGCTGGATTTGCGTGTTGGAGTGAGGAGAAAACTTTTCGAATTTGCATAGCAATCGTGCATCCCCCGCATTGCAACTTGAAAAAGTTTTCTCACCTGCTCCGCGCTCTTTCCCACCTCTTGCAGGTTCGAAATGACATCCTTTTTATTTTAAATACGTTTTAAGATATTTAGAAATTGGAGGTCACAATTTGCAACCTCTAATCGCAAAGGCTTTTTTACATTATTACGATTGCTTGCCGCCTTTAAAACGGTTATATTTGCACAAAGTTTAATTTATAAATACTACCATTTTGGATTTATTTGATAAGATAACGAAGAGTATGGGCGGGCCGCTGGGCCAGCATCAAAAATGGTCGCACGGCTATTTTTCATATCCTAAACTGGAGGGCGAAATTGGTCCGCATATGCTGTTTAACGGCAAAGAGCATTTGGTTTGGAGCCTTAATAACTACCTGGGTTTGGCCAATCACCCCGAAGTACGTGAAGCCGATGCTAAAGCCGCCGCTGATTATGGTATGGCTTACCCGATGGGCGCGCGCATGATGTCTGGCAACTCTATCCATCACGAACAACTGGAAGACGGCCTGGCCGAATTTGTGGGCAAGGAAGCCGCTTATTTATTGAACTATGGCTACCAGGGCATGCTGTCGATTATCGATGCGCTGGTCGACCGTAATGATGTAATTGTGTATGATGCTGAATCGCATGCCTGTATCATTGATGGTGTGCGCTTACACATGGGCAAGCGTTATGTGTACCAGCATAACGATATAGAAAGCTGCGAAAAACAACTGGAACGCGCCACCAAATTGACCGAACAAACAGGCGGCGGCATACTGCTGATAACCGAAGGTGTTTTTGGCATGTCGGGCGCGCAGGGTAAGTTGAGGGAAATAAGCGAGCTTAAAAAGAAATTTAATTTCCGTTTACTGGTTGATGACGCGCATGGTTTTGGCACCATGGGCAAAACCGGCGCGGGTACGCACGAAGAGCAGGATTGTATTGATGAGGTAGATGTATACTTCGGCACCTTTGCCAAATCAATGGCCGGCATTGGCGGCTTTGTAGCGGCCGACAGGCAAATTATCGAATACCTGCGTTATAACATGCGTTCGCAAACATTTGCTAAAGCATTACCTATGCCAATGGTTATAGGCCTCAAAAAACGTTTCGAACTGCTAAAATCAAAACCCGAACTGCGCGAAAAATTATGGCTGATAGCTACAACTTTACAAAAGGGCTTAAAAGAACGCGGCTTTAATATTGGCGTAAGCAATTCGGTAGTAACCCCGGTAATATTAGAGGGTGATCTGTCCGAAGCAACCGCCCTAACCCGCGATTTACGCGAAAATTACGGCATATTCTGCTCCATCGTCATATACCCTGTTATACCCAAAGGGCTGATATTATTAAGGCTGATACCAACGGCGTCACATAGCCTGGAAGATGTGCAGCGCACGCTGGAAGCCTACAGCGCCATGGGCGAAAAGCTGAAAGCAGGGCATTATAAAAAGGATAACGTGCCTGTTTAATATCGGTTGAAGGTTGTGTGTTGTAAGTTGTATGTGATTTTCGCCGCGTCGGGCTGTCACCCAGAGGCACTCGAAGGGTGAGCGCAAAGGCTTGACCACATGCTTTACGTCTCTACAAAAAATATAATCTATAAAGCCTTCCGATATCCGGAAGGCTTTTCTATTTTTATCAAACCAATATTAATCGCATATGACAACACGCCGCCATTTTATAAAGCTTAACGGCATTACTGCCGCAGGTTTAAGTGTAGGTTTAAAGCCCAAATGGTTCATCACAAACAAAGCCTCGTTTGTTAACCAGCGCCCAAAACCGGCCGATAGGAAATTTACCAGCCCGGCTGTTGAAGATAAAATCAAAAGCATAAAAGCTACTATCAAAGACCCTGAACTGGCCTGGTTGTTCGAAAATTGCTATCCCAATACTTTAGATACTACAGTTAACTATTCGGTGATAGACGGTAAGCCCGATACCTTTGTAATTACGGGCGATATTAACGCCATGTGGATGCGCGATTCATCGGCGCAGGTTTGGCCTTATTTGCCGTTGATAAATAAGGATGAGGGGCTTAAAAAGCTGATTTTAGGCGTAACTAACCGCCAGGCCAAGTGCATATTGATTGACCCTTATGCCAATGCCTTTAACATGGGCCCAACCGGCAGCGAATGGGATACCGATGATACCACCATGAAACCCGAACTGCACGAGCGCAAGTTTGAGGTCGATTCGCTTTGTTACCCGGTACGGCTGGCCTACCATTACTGGAAAACCAGTGGCGACACCAGCTTTTTTGATGAACACTGGCAAAAAGCTGCCGAACTTATTGTAGCCACATTTAAGGTACAGCAACGTAAGGACGGGCGTGGGCCGTACCATTTTCAGCGCCAAACAGAGGTAGCCAGCGATACCGCGCCAAACGGCGGTTACGGTAACCCGGTTAGGCCTGTTGGTTTAATTTGCTCCATATTCCGCCCGTCGGATGATGCTACTATTTTCCCGTTTTTGGTGCCGTCCAATTATTTCGCGGTGGTTAGCCTGGGGCAATTGGCAGAGATGTTTGAGGTGATAGGTAAAAACCCGGCCATGGCCGCTAATTGCCGCGCTTTGGCAGCCGAAGTAAAAGCCGCGCTGGAAAAATATGCGATAGTGCAGCACCCGGTACATGGCAAAGTATTGGCTTACGAGGTTGATGGCTTTGGCAACCATTTATTTATGGATGATGCCAATGTGCCCAGCCTGTTAGCGTTGCCGTATTTAGGCGCGATGAGTATTGATGACCCCCTGTATCAAAACACCCGCCGTATGGTTTTAAGCCATGATAACCCGTACTTTTTTAAAGGAAAAGCAGCTGAAGGTATTGGCGGCCCGCACGTGGGTTTAAATTATATTTGGCCAATGGGCATTATCATACGCGCGCTTACCTCTAACAACAAAGCTGAGATAGTTACCTGTTTAAACTGGCTCAAGGCATCTAATGCCGGTACGGGCTTTATGCACGAGTCGTTTAACAAGGATAACGCCGCCGATTTTACCCGTAAATGGTTTGCATGGGCCAATACTTTATTTGGCGAACTGATTATTAAAACGCACGAATATCATCCCGAAATATTAGGCTGATTTTTAAGCAGATAGCCGGTTAAATATCATTACAGATAATATTAAAATCTATCAATAGTATTAATTGGGCCAATAATACTTGCATTTGGCGTAAAATGTGGAAAAAAAGCGTTTAAAGGCAGTATTTTTATGCATCAAAAAGTTTTTTTTTACATAAAAAGAATTTAGATTAGCTTTTAAGATAAAAACATTAAACCTCATTATTAAAAAGGAGTCACTCAAAATGAAAAAATTTACTGAAGTAAAGAACCTGGTAGCATCCCTGGAAGCAGATGCTGAAAAATTTTATAGCAAGGGAAACAGTGCAGCCGGCACCCGTGTTCGTAAAGGGATGCAGGACCTTAAAAATTTAGCACAATCTATCAGGCTTGAAGTTCAGGAATCAAAAAATAAAAAATAGACTACCCCCAAGCCTAAACTGAACACAAAAAAGATTTTAAATAGCCCGGCCAAAAGCCGGGTTTTTTATTGCGTAATTTTTTGAGTTTCTGCTATGATTTTTTCGGCAGTTGCAGGGCTAACCTGTACTAAAGGCAGGCGTACGGTATCGCCGCAAATGCCCAGGTGTTTTAAAGCTATTTTAACACCGGCGGGGTTGCCTTCAACAAACATTAAACGGGTAAAATCAATTAGCTGGTAATGGCCGGGTTGTGCGCCCTTAAAATCACCTTTCAGGCAAAGCCTTATCATATCTGATAACTGGCGCGGCAACGCGTTGCCAATAACCGATATCAATCCTACGGCACCCAGCGCTATCATAGGCAGCGTAATCGGGTCATCGCCTGATATAAACAGGAAATCCTCGGGTTTATCGCGCATAATCTCGTTAAACTGGTCAAAATTACCCGATGCTTCTTTAATGCCAATGATGTTTTTAAAATCGCGGGCAAGCCTTACCGTTGTTTCGGCACTTATATTGCTGGCGGTACGGCCTGGTACGTTATATAAAATGATGGGCAGCGGCGAGTTTTCGGCAATGGCTTTATAGTGCTGGTAAATGCCCTCCTGCGTAGGTTTATTATAAGCCGGACTGGCAGATAATATGGCATCATAGCCTTTTACATTAAACTGTTCTACATGCTCAACAACTTCGGCTGTATTATTGCCGCCAATGCCGGCCACCAAACTAATGCGGCCCGCAACAGCTTCGGCAGTTACAGCCCAAACCTTCTTCTTTTCTTCATGGCTCAATGTGGCGCTTTCGCCGGTTGTACCTAATGATACGATATAATCAATACCGCCATCAATTAAATAGTTTACCAGGTTTCTCAATCCGTCATAATCAACCTGACCGCCTGCATCAAAAGGGGTGATAATTGCAACCCCTGTTCCGTGAAATTTGTTCATCTTAATACTTAAAGGTTGCTAAGATAGGATTTTGAAGATTTTAGCAGATAAAATACTTCAATTATTTTAATCAAGCATGTTCAGCAGTTCATCATCGCTGATAATAGGTATGTTTAATTTTTGCGCTTTTTCCAGTTTTGCCGGGCCCATATTATCGCCCGCAACCAGGTAATTTAGCTTGGGCGATATGCTGCTTAAAATTTTACCGCCGTTTTGTTCAATAATATCCTTCAGCTCATCCCTCGAAAACTTTTCAAACACCCCCGATATAATAAAGCTTTGTCCCGATAACTTTTCGCTTTGCAGGTTTAGCTCCTTTTCTTCGGCAACAAATTGTAAACCCTGGGCTTTTAGTTTTTCTATTTCCTGCTGATGACCTTCGTTGGCAAAATATTCAATAATACTTTGGGCTATGCGCTCGCCAATTTCTTCGGCAGTCACCAGCTCATCATAACCTGCTTCGGCAAGCCTTTCAATAGTTTTAAAATGGGCGACCAGTTTTTTAGCAACGGTTTCGCCTACGTACCTTATCCCTAAACCAAACAACACCTTTTCAAAAGGCATCTGCTTTGATTTTTCAATGCCATCCAGCATGTTATTGATGGATTTTTCGCCAAAGCGGCCAAGCTGTTTAAGCTCATCGCTATGCAAATGCAAATCGTATATATCGCTGATATGCTTAATAAAACCTTTTTGATATAAAGTATCAATAGTCTCATCGCCCAGGCCATCAATATTCATGGCTTTGCGGCCTATAAAATGCTGCATTTTGCCTACTATCTGCGGCGGGCAGCCTTCATCATTGGGGCAGTAAAAAGCGGCTTCGCCTTCCTTGCGTTCCAGCAAAGTATTACAGGCGGGGCAATGCGTAATATAATGTATAGCCTTAGCCCCGGGCTGCCGCTTATCCAAATTTACGCTGATAATTTTAGGGATAATTTCGCCGCCTTTTTCAACATAAACCCAATCGTGCTCATGTAGTTTAAGGCGTTCAACAATTTCATCGGCATTGTGCAGGGTTGCCCTTTTTACGGTGGTACCGGCTAGCAATACCGGCTTTAAATTGGCTACCGGGGTAACCGCGCCGGTACGCCCAACCTGGTAGCTTACATTTAGTAATTCGGTTTGCACCTGCTCGGCTTTGTACTTATAGGCAATGGCCCAGCGCGGCGATTTGGCGGTAAAACCCAATTCCTGCTGCTGCGCGTAGCTGTTTACCTTAATCACAATACCATCAATATCATAACTTAGTTTATAACGCTCCTGGTCCCATCCGGCTATAAATTCAAGTACGCCGTTAATATCGCTGCACAATCGGCTGTGGTCATTTACCTGGAAACCCCAGCTTTTTGCCGCCTGCAGGCTTTCCCAATGTGTTTTAAATAACTGCTTATCGGTATATAAAAAATACATAAAAGCATCCAGCGGCCGTTTAGCCACCTCGCCCGAATCCTGCAATTTTATCGTGCCCGAGGCAAAATTGCGCGGATTGGCATAAGGCACTTCGCCGTTTTCTACGCGTTCCTGGTTAAGCCTTTCAAAAGCTTTAAGGTGCATGAAAACTTCGCCGCGTATCTCAAAATAGTCGGGATAATCTCCTTCGGCAAGGCTTTTGGGTATGCTGTGTATGGTGCGCACATTGGTGGTTACCTCATCGCCCTGCGTGCCATCGCCGCGGGTTACGGCGCGTATGAGCTTCCCGTTTTCGTAAGTAACACTCATGGATAAGCCATCAAACTTAAGCTCGCATACATATTCAAAATTATCGCCAATGGCTTTGCGTATGCGCTGGTCAAAATCCAGCAGCTCCTGCTCGTTATATGTATTGCCCAGCGATAGCATGGGCCACTTATGCTTAACAGTTTTAAACTCCTTGGTAATAAAGCCGCCAACCTTTTGCGAAGGTGAATCGGGGTAAGCAAATTCCGGAAATTGCTTTTCGAGCGAAATAAGCTCTTCCAGCTTTTTATCAAAATCAAAATCTGATATGGTGGGCATAGCCAGCACATAATAATTGTAATTGTGCTGTTTTAGCTCGGCAGATATGGCTTGTATTCGGTTTTTAGCTTCCTGTGGCGACATAGCAACGAAGATAGCTATGTATCCGTCAATAGTCAATAGCCATAAAACTTTGGAGGCGGCAATTGTAACATTTTTATTATCTGTAAACCCTTTTTAATCTTGTTTGTCATAAATCTTGTCATAAATCAAAACTTAAACACCATGAAAAACATCAAAAAAATCTTATTCGTTTTTTTAGCGGTTTCGTTATTTGCGGTAGCAAATAGCAACGCGCAAATTGTAGTTAACATACGCCCAAACCGACCTGAAAGGGTTGCACCGAAGCCACCACGCCCTTCGTCACGCCATGTGTGGGTTGATGAGGGCTGGACAATTCAGGGCAACAAATATGTGTACCGTCCGGGCTATTGGGCAGTTCCGCCACGCGGAAAAAAAGCATGGGTTGCAGGCCGCTGGTCAACCCGTGGTAAAGGAAATGTTTGGGTTGAAGGCCACTGGTCATAATCTGTACAATTCAATAAAAACAAACACGGCGATAGTGTAAACTACCGCCGTTTTTGTTTTTATAATAGGTTAACTACTTACCCTGTGTACTTGTGGTATCGCTGTTATTGTTGCTATCCTTGTTTTGTTTTTTCATCATGGCCAGTTTAATATATTTAACCGGGGCGCTGCCGTAGCTTAAAAACTTCTCGTTAAAATCTCTAAGGTTATACGCTTTGTCCTGGTCTTTTTTATAGGCTTCGCGCAGGTCCATAATTTCTTTGTAGCCGGTATAATAGCAATCCAACTGTACGCTGCTAACTGTTACGCGTTTCCATTTGCCCTCAGCTTCGGCTTGCTCCTGGAAGGCTTCGTGGGTAAGCATTTTAACTGCCTCCTGTTCCGTCATGCTGCCTGCATGTACGCTGTAATCCAATATTAAATTACAAACCGAACGCAGGTGCCATTTGTACCACATCAGCATCATTTCGGGGTCGTTGGCATCGTAACCATTATCCATCATCATTTGCTCGCCGTAAACTGCCCAGCCCTCTATCATGGCATTATCGCCAAAAATTGCTTTAATAAGGCTTGGCGATTGGTTTGCATACATCAGCTGTACATAATGCCCCGGTATAGCCTCGTGTATGCACAGTATTTGCAGGCTGTATTTGTTGTATTCGCGCAGCAAACTTTCCGATTGCTCAGGGGGTAAGGCAGCAATATTTTCTACGTTAAAATACGAATTTCCTTCTTTATCATACGGCCCCGGCGCGCTCATTGATGCAATGGTAACACCGCTCATGTAGCCCGGCTCTTTACGTACTACCAATGGTTTCGATGGGTCAATAGTTACCAAATTCTTGCTGCTTACAAAATTTGCCAGTTTAGGCAGCAATGTTTCAATAGTTAGCTCAAACTGGTCGGGTTTTACATGCGTGGCCGATATGGTATCAATCACCTGGGCAATTAAATCAAGGCTATCTGCCGGCATTGGTTTATTGCCAAAGTATTTTGGCCATAGTTGCTTGCTTATTTTAGCCATTTGCTTATGCACAAACTTTTTACGGTCCATGGCCGAGTTAAATATTTGTTGCGAGGTGTATTGCGATTGAATCTCGAACTTAAATTTATCGTCATAAAACTCCTTGCCCAGCCTGAAACTGCGCGGGTGGTCGTTCTTCAAATTCTTGAGCCAATCGGCAAAGCCTTTGATGGTTTGTGCCGATAGCTGCGCCCTGTCCAACATCTGTTTTTGCTCGGCATCGGGTATTTTTGATTTTTTTAGCGAATCGCCAAAATCCTTTTCAAATACACCGGCACCACCCTGTAACTGGTCAACGGCAAGGCTGGTTAACTCTGCAACCGGGTTTTTTACCTGTTTTTCGGCCTCTTTGTAATATTCGGGTATGTTGGCCATCTTTTGATAAAAGTGGCGCAGGCGTTTATCCAGCGGCGCGTAAGGCTCATTTAAAATATGTGCGAACGGTTCAATAACATTATACTCAGTAGGGTCCCATTCGTATTGTTTCAATAAGGTTAGCTGCCATTGCGAATATTGCAATTGATTTTGCATCAGCTCAAAATCCATCCGGTTGGCATCATTTAATTGGTCGGGGTTAAAATGCGATAACGAATCCAGTTGATTTTTGTCAAAATCAAGCAGTTTATCGCGTGTTTTTGCACTGGGTACCAGCAAAACGCTGTCGTATTTATGGTAACCTTCCAGCGTGCCCCAATCGGGATTTTGCTTCCATAAGGCATCCAGAAAAACATCTTCATAAACAGTAAAAGAGTCATCGTCGCGCCTTGCGTCGGGGTTTGCGGCGCCGTCTTTTTTACACCCGGCAAATAAGCTGGTGCAAAGCAGGAATAATAATATTTTTTTATTCACGGATGGAGAAATTTAAATCGAAAGTAAACTTAAAATAATTAGCCGAAATAATTAATCAAATATAAACGCAGCTTTAATAATTTAATTACCATTGCTATAAATTGGGCAAGTGGTAAACCAAATATTTTTACGGTTGTTACCTTAAAAAAGATAAAAATGGATACCAACGATAAAACATTAATAAAAGAGCTTAGCAAAGTATTACTTGGCGGTAACGCCCATGCCGATTTAAAGGATGCCCTGAAAGGCCTGCCCGAAAAACTGCGCGGCGTAAAGCCCGATAATTTACCCTATAGCATATGGCAATTACTGGAGCACATACGTATTGCACAATGGGATATGCTGCAATTTAGCAAGGATGAAAACCATGTATCGCCAAAATGGCCCGATGAATACTGGCCAAAAGAAACCGCACCAAAAGATGATGGTGCCTGGGATGATGCTGTTGAGCAAATAAATAACGACCGTGATGAATTTATTGAACTGTTGGAGCACAGTGATATTTACCAGATAATACCCGGCGGCCAGGGCCAAACCATTTTACAGGAAGCCCTGCAAATTGCCGACCATACCGCCTACCACGTAGCCGAAATTATTGTGATAAGGAGGTTGTTGGGGGCCTGGAAGAGTTAGGGGGTTAGGTTGATTGGGTTGAATGAGTTGATTAAGTTGAATGGTTATTAATTGCAATTAACTTACGAAGTTTTACAAACTTCGTAAGTTTGTTATTCACTATTTCCGCCTGCAACATGGAACTCTTAATTTTCGACGATAAAACTTTTGAAAATCTAATTTATGCCGAAAAAACGGTAAACGGCCGTGAGTTTCAAAACTGCGTATTTAACAGCTGCGATTTTTCAAACGCCAACCTTGCTAACAATAAATTTATCGATTGTACTTTTGATGGCTGCAACCTGAGCATGGCCAAACTGGACCGTACCACTTTAAATGACATTAACTTTAAAAACTGCAAAATACTGG
>Ga0302315_10001985_pt1 | contig 19861 bp, 19 predicted proteins | sample III_Palsa_N3_1_FD_200532 | JGI IMG/M metagenome (GOLD analysis project Ga0302315, IMG submission 200532) | Peat permafrost microbial communities from Stordalen Mire near Abisko, Sweden - III_Palsa_N3_1 | ecosystem: Environmental > Terrestrial > Soil > Palsa > Peat permafrost | place: Sweden...
CATATTTGGCAGCACGTCGGCCTCTTTCATTTCGTGGTACAGCTCTTCACCTTCGCGGCAACGCTCGCCGATACCGCAAAAGATGCTGACGCCATCGTGATGCCCTACCATGTTGTGGATCATCTCGGTTAGCAATACGGTCTTGCCGACGCCCGCGCCGCCGAACAAGCCCGACTTGCCGCCGCGCTCCAGCGGTACCAATACATCGATCACCTTGATGCCGGTTTCGAATATCTCGGAGCGGGTAGAGCGTTGCGCCAGGGGCGGCGGAGCACGATGCACGGAGCGCCACGTTACATCGGATAGCTTCGGCCCGCGATCGATGACGTTACCGAACACGTCGAACATTCGCGAAAGGGTTCCTCTGCCCACCGGTGCTTTCAATGGACCGCCGGTATCGGTGACCGACATGCCACGTGCTAACCCTTGCGTCGGTGTCAAGGCAATTCCACGCACGCTATGCGTGTCGAGCTGCGCCCATACCTCGATGGCGATTTGCGCTTGTTCGCCGACGCGCAGCAAGGTGTTGATGGGTGGCAAGCATCCCTCGAAGCGGATGTCTACCACGCTGCCGCGAACTGACAGGATCGTGCCAATGTTGGGACGAGGATTGGGATCAGTCACGAATGCTTGCGTGCAAGCGATGCTGTTCTCGTTGGCGATACCTACCACCAAACCCGTTTTACTTTTTAACGGCATGTTTCGCCTACGTGTCCAGGGTTGATCAAAATTTCCATTTGTTGTCCGCGATTACGTTTTGTTGCGCTTGCGCATCAACTTTCATAACGATCTCTTCCTGCGCTTAGAAGTGCCGATACCTTAAGCTCTAAGCGTGCGCGGAACAGGTAATCCCTTCCGTGCGCTGGCATGCTTAGACGCGATATTTCATTTCGTCATTGAAATCGCCAATGAAATACCGCGAGAACGTTTTCTGTTGATAAAAACGGATGGTAAGGCTTAGGGGGGCGCGCCCTTTGATGTGGATCAACATTGCTCGAAATAAGAACGTGCGGGATCAACGGCCTGTTAACCGCGTGAAGGATAAATTAACACCGTGGCTTGCGGGTGTTGAGGCAGGGCAATTGGAAGATCAAGCCGGATTTTGATCCAGATCAAGATGTACGCGCCCCCATCGCCTACCATCACCGCTGATAGCTGGACACATTCTTTTGCGACCGCGGCTCCTCCAGCCAAAGAGTGAATTTGCAAACAATTTACAGCGTTTTCCTGGGCAAGCGATGAACTTCGGAATTTCGCTGAACATCACCAATTCATGAGTTGATTATTGCGAGGAAAAAATGTTTAAACATATTCTTATTCCCACAGATGGTTCTGCAATGGCCAAAAGCATGATTCCTGATTGCGTGGCGTTTGCCAAGGAAATCGGCGCTGAGGTTACGGCTTTTCACGTGATGCCTGGACTTTCCCTCTTCGCTTATCAGGCCGAGATTTTGGTCGATACCCGAGAGCAATTCGCTGAAGAGTGCATTGCCTGCGCTGATGGGTATTTATCGGTAGTTGCGACCGCTGCAAAAGACGCCGGCGTGAAATACGACACGTGCTATGTGACCAGTGACTATCCCTACGAGGCAATCATTCAGGCGGCCAAGGAGAAGGGATGCGATTTGATTGCAATGGCTTCTCACGGCAGGCGGGGGATGAAGGGCCTTTTGTTGGGCAGTGAGACGCAAAAAGTGTTGACCCACAGCCTGATACCCGTGTTGGTATACCGGTAGGTGTTAAGGCTATGACACAAGCTTCGAACCAAGCCGCTCTGCACGATACGCCGTCCTTGCGACGCACCTTGCTTTATATTGAAGATAATCCTGCAAACCTGCGCTTGGTCGAGCAACTGATTGTTCGGCGCCAGGATTTGAAAATGCTGACGGCTATTGATGGTGATTTGGGGATCCTGCTGGCGCGGTCGTTCCAGCCAGCCGTGATTCTGATGGACATTAACCTGCCTGGCATGAGTGGCTTTGATGCGTTGAAGATATTGGGTGAAGAGTCGGCCACTGCACACATTCCGGTCATTGCCTTGTCGTCCGATGCTCGTCCGCGACAGATTGAAAAAGGTCTACGCGCTGGATTTTATCGATATCTAACCAAGCCTTACATAATTAAAGAGCTGATGGATGCGCTCGATATTGCATTGAATCGCGAGGAAGAATCTCATTCAAATAAATGAAGCCGATCAATTGTTTTTTCACTGTTTACCTTATTCAACGCAGAAAAATCGCCTATGTGGTTCGCCGCACAGATCAGAGCATGCATTCCGCGCAGGCTTAACCCTTAAATAAAGATCGAACAAATCATGAAAACGGACTCGCAACTACAGCAAGACGTAATTGAAGAACTTAAATGGGAACAGTCTGTGGATGCTGCACAGATCGGCGTGGAAGTGAGCGGTGGAGTCGTCACCTTGGCAGGTCATGTGCATAGTTTCGCAGAAAAATGGAATGCCGAACGTGCTGCTCAACGTGTTTCCGGCGTGAAGGCCCTGGCAATTGAAATTGATGTGGCGCTCCCTGGTTCTAGTCGGCGAAATGATACCGATATAGCGCGATCTGTCGAAAATATTTTGGAATGGAGCACCTATTTGCCGAGGGATCACGTCAAGGTCATGGTCGAAGGTGGTTGGATCACTTTGTCCGGTGAAGTGAATTGGGAGTATCAAAAGCAGACTTTGGCCACGGGAGTGCGATATCTAATGGGTGTCAGGGGTGTGAGTGACAATATCACCATCAGGCCCGCCGTGTCGTCGAATGTAGTCAAGTCGGACATTGAAGCAGCATTGATGCGGCGGGCCAAGGCCAATGCGCATAATGTATCCGTCGAAGTCCATGACGCCAACGTTACCCTTTCAGGAACAGTTGGCAACTGGTCTGAACATGAATTGGCGCGGCACACTGCTTGGGGAACGCCTGGAGTGCGCAAGGTGGTCGACAACATCACTATTGCATGGTGACGCAGAGCGACATAGGTGCATTGATTGGTTAAAAACTTTTTTTCGCTTTTCAGATCTCGCTGATTGGTTAAACATTTTTAAGGAAATATCATGGAAAAGCAATCGTCGGTTTATGTTTTTAACACGCACGTTGAAGCGGAAGATGCTATCCGCTTGTTGAGCGGAACCGGTTTCGATGTAAAGAAACTGTCGTTGGTCGGCAAGGGTTATCACAGTGAAGAGCATCCGGTCGGATTTTACACAGTCGGCGATCGCATCAAAGCCTGGGGCGGCATGGGTGCATTCTGGGGCGGCATTTGGGGCCTGTTGCTTGCTCCAGCAGTATTTTTCCTGCCCGGATTAGGTTTCGTAGCATTGGCGGGGCCTTTGGTGTCGGCCTTGGTCGGCGCGCTTGAAGGAGCAGTGGTCGTGGGAGGCGTGTCGGCGCTGGGCGCAGCATTGACCGATCTGGGCGTAGCGAAAGACCAGGTGATCAAGTACGAATCGGCTCTGAAAGCCGACAGATACGTTCTGATGATACATGGCGACGCTGAAGAAATCGAGAAAGCGCGGTCTGTGCTGGCAAGCTCGAAAGTGTGGGAAACGGCATAAGCGCGACAGCATCGATAGAATATTCGGCTTGCGAATCAAGGAGGCTATCTAGGTTTAAGCCGCACGTATTCGTGACGCCGGAATTCATCACCAAAATGTAGTCATTGATTTGCCAAAAAACAGGAGATTTTCATGACGTTGAAAATGCAGGCCGCGGTGGTCGAGATATTCGGCACGCCTTTGATTCTTCGGGAATGGGATGTGCCCACTCCGGGGCCGGGCCAAATTCTTGTCAAGACCGAAGCGTGCGGCGTCTGCCACACCGATTTACATGCCGCACGCGGTGACTGGCCGATAAAACCTACTCTTCCTTTGATTCCCGGTCACGAGGGCATCGGACGAGTGGTTGGTGTCGGGCCGAATGTCACAAACGTCAAGGAAGGTGACCGGGTCGGCGTACCTTGGCTATATTCCGCTTGCGGCCACTGCGAGCACTGCCTGGCCGGCTGGGAAACGGTCTGCGCGGAAGCGCAGTTTGGCGGCTATACAAAAAATGGCGGTTATGCGGAGTATATTCTGGCCGACCCGAACTATGTGGCCAAGATTCCCAATGCACTTTCGGCAGCGGCTGCTGCCCCTATAATTGGCGCCGGCGTCGCCACTTATAAAGGCATCAAGGAGACTGGCGCCAAACCCGGCGAGTGGATTGCCATTTTCGGTGTTGGCGGTCTCGGGCATCTGGCAATTCAATATGCGAAGGTCATGGGACTGCATGTGTGTGCGATAGACGTCGAGGATGCCAGGCTTGGTCATGCGAAACGTCTTGGTGCGGATATTGTCATTAACGCGAAGGATCCCGGCGCGATCAATGCCGTAAGGAAGGAAACCGATGGCGGAGCGCATGGCGTGCTGATTACCGCCCCGTCGCAAAGTGCATTTAGGCAAGGAATTGAAATGACGCGCAAACGAGGAACCTGCGTTCTGGTCGGCTTGCCGCCGGGTGAGTTTCCGGTTCCGCTTTTTGATGTGATAGCTGGCTGCATCACCATCCGTGGCTCGTTTGTGGGCACGCGCCTAGATATGGCCGAAGCGCTGGCTTTCGCTGCAGAGGGCAAGGTCAAGGCCGAAATCGAACTACAGCCTTTGTCGGCGATCAATAAGGTATTTGAGCGCCTCGAACATGGCGACATCGCGTCGCGCGTAGTGCTAGAATTCGGAAGCGCCTGATATTTTGCATCGTTTTTCGACCTACATCGCGAGGCTCCGATGAAATACAAGGACTATTACCAGACGTTGGGTATCGAGCGTACCGCAACCATCGACGACATCAAAAAGGCTTACCGAAAGCTCGCGCACAAGTATCATCCCGACGTTTCCAAGGATCCCAAAGGAGAAGAGAAATTCAAGGAAATTGCGGAGGCATACGCGACCCTAAAGAACGCAGAAAAGCGGCAAGAATATGACGATCTGGGGAAACGTCCGGCTGGCGAAAATTTTGCGCCGCCGCCCGAATGGCAGCAACACTATGGCGCCAGTGGTTCAACCTTCGACGACGTGGATATTTCCGATCTTTTGAATGCCTTCAGATCAGGTGGATACGCAGACGGATCAAATCGCAGGCAGGCACGCCACCCGGTCGCCGGCGACGATTATACGGTGACCGTTCCTGTCGCACTTGAAAAAATCTATTGCGGCGGCGAAACCGATGTCTCGCTAGAGTTGCCGGAATATGATGAAAATGGACTGCCGCATCGCGTACAACGTACATTTCGTGTAACGATTCCGAAAGGAGCGACGGACGGCCAACGCCTGCGTTTGCCAGGCAAAGGTGGACCTGGCTTCAATGGCGGAGAATTCGGTGACTTGTATGTTGCATTAAAGATCGAGGCTCATCCGATATTCCGCGTAAGCGGACGCGATCTGTTCTTTGATCTGTTGTTGACGCCGTCGGAGGCAGTGCTGGGAGCCGCAGTCGAAATTCCGACTTTGGGCGGAAAATTGGAAATCAAGATAAAGCCAGGCACTTCCTCCGGGCAGCGGCTGCGGCTGGCAAAGCGCGGATTGCCTTCCCCGCATGGAGATGCCGGAAATTTGTATGCCGTTATACAGATCATGGTGCCCAAGCAAGTCACTGAACCGGAGAGGAAGTTGTACGAGCAGCTCGCGGCCATTTCAGATTTTAAGGCCCGCGAGCACGTCACTGAGGAGCCGAAATGATGACTACTGTTTTTGATAGTGTTTGGCTAAGCGACTTCGATGTGTGTTCGGCCAAACACCTGATCGAGGTCTCCGGGTTGTCGAGCGAAGAGTTTGATGTGCTGGTTGAAATCGGCGTTATCGTGCCTATCAGCGACAACGACCAGACCAAAGCTTTTCAGCTGCACCACGTCGTCACAGCAAATACCGCCCGCAAGCTGCGCGATGACTTCGAGCTTGACTTGCACGGCATGGCGCTGGCCATGACCTTGATGCGGCGCATAGATGAATTGCAGGAAGAGCTCAACGCAGCACGCGCTTGAGTGTCGCCGCACTGAATGGAAAAGTGTTGTACGCCGAAAAATCTTGACTACACTTATTTCATGTTAATCGCCGGGAGCATCGGATTCGGCATGCCATGATTTCGATCTGATAAACGATAAAAACAGTTTGCAAGTGAGTCTCACCTTTTGTATGGACCAGTGCAAAGAAATATCATGCCAATCAATTACGTCAGGAAACTGACAGGCCGCGAACGTACGGCCGACGCCAACAGGCATCTTGGGTTCGCGCTGGCGTTTGTTGCGGGAGCCATCAACGCGGGCGGCTTTCTGGCGGTTCATCAATACACCTCTCACATGACAGGAATTGTGTCGGCAATGGCCGATAATGCCGTGTTGGGAACTTACGACTTGGTTCTGGCCGGCTTGGGAGCATTGTTATCTTTCCTCCTTGGTGCAGCATGTTCTTCCATCATGGTGAACTACTCCCGACGGCGTGAAATGCAGAGCGAATACGCCTTTCCGCTGTTACTTGAAGCGCTGTTGTTACTGTGTTTCGGTATCCTGGGGGCCAAGCTGGCCGATATCGACGGGTTGTTCGTATCGCTTACCGTGATGCTGTTGTGCTTCATCATGGGCCTGCAAAACGCCACCATCACAAAATTATCGAACTCGGAAATCAGGACAACCCACATCACGGGTATCGTGACCGATATTGGCATTGAGTTAGGTAAATTGATGTATTTGAATTCACCGCAATACCTTGATCAACCGAAAGTATTGGCAAACAAAGCACGCTTGATGGTGTTGATCTCGCTTGCGATTTGTTTCTTCGCCGGCGGGGTTACGGGGGCATTTGGGTTCAAGCATGTTGGTTATGTTGCTACGGTACCTTTGGCGATTGTTCTTGTTACCCTGGCAATCGTGCCGGCAATGGATGACTTGATGGTATTTTTGCGCAAGGTCTGGCAAAAGTAGAGGAGGAGTACTCATTATTTTTTGCTGATTGAGGCGCCAAAGGACTGCGTCACAAAGCGAGCGGATGGACCTCAAGAAAATAATTCATCTTCAGGTTAAATTCTTGTGTCATCAGTCAAAACTGATTGCATCCGTGTGATGCCGCACAGATCAATCATTCATCTGCGCTCATGCTGATTCAAAGGCAAATCGACGAAAACCACAGAAGGAGTAGCACTTATGTTACGCAGCATGAACGATTTTGAAAATTGCAGCATCAATGCGACCGATGGCGATATTGGTCACGTAAAGGATTTCTATTTCGACGATTTGACCTGGGTGATCCGCTACCTTATCGTCGATACCGGCAGTTGGTTATCAAGCCGCAAGGTCTTGATCTCGCCGATGGCGATTGAGACGCCAAATTGGGAGGACAAAACCTTATCCGTCTCGCTCACCAAGGCGCAAGTGAAGAGCAGCCCGGATATTGATACCGATATGCCGGTTTCGCGGCAGCATGAAATACGCACTCTCGGGTATTACGGACATCCATTGTATTGGGGCGGTGCTGGGCTGTGGGGAGCTGAAACTTACCCGAACCTGATGATGACCGGTTCCGCGGGCGCCATCGGTACGCCGCTATTAGAGCAACCTGAAGCGGAGGTACTAGCAGCGGCTGGCGTTGAAGCTGAAAAACATCAACGCGACGATCCGCACCTGCGGAGCTGCCAGGCCATTCTTGATTATCACATCGAGGCTACCGACGGCGATATTGGCCACGTGCAAGGCATCCTGGTTGATGAGCAGACCTGGGCGATTCGCTATCTCATCGTGAATACCAGTAATTGGTGGCTCGGGCACAAGGTTTTGATCGCGCCGCAATGGATTCATGCGGTGCGCTGGCCCGATATGACCGTGTCGCTCAATCTGACGCGCCAGATGGTGCAAGATGCTCCACCGTACGATGAATCGGTATCGCTAGAGCGCGAACAGGAAATAGGCATTCATGCGCATTATGGACATGCGGGCTATTGGGAAGCTGAAATGGAGCGCGAAGAGGTTTTATCGCCTGATTAAGGTATAGGCGGGTAAATTTCTCCGTCGCAGTTGGCAGTAATTTTGTGGGCGCCATGAACGTTTGGTTTCATTCCGTCACTGCCTCCTCGTCTGCCAAACCTTTCTCGGCCGCGTAGTGCAATGCGACATCGAGCGCATCCATGAATTCCCTGACCACGATCGGCTTCGTCAAATAGCGGAAGAATCCGGCTTCGATTCCCTTTTCGATGTCACGCGGGATAGCGTTGGCCGAAAGTGCCAGGACTGGAATATGTGCCGTTGCCGGGTCTTCACGTAAACTTTTCAAGGCGCCATAACCGCTGATTCCGGGTAAATTAATATCCATCAAAATCACGTCCGGCAGATAGGTGCGCGCTAGCTGGATACCCGTGTGGCCATCGATGGCAGACAATAATCCCAAATCGTTGCGTCGGGCAATTAATTGTTCGACCAACGCCAAATTGGCCGGATTGTCCTCGACATAAAGCAGTGTGCGTCGCGGCGACGATGTATGCCTTGCAATATGATCTCGTTCTTGTAGACCGATTTCGTCAGCACTTTCGTGCGGCAGCACCGGCGCTGAGGAGGCCGCCAGGTCAAACCAGAATTCGCTGCCGACCCCGACACTGCTGTCGACACCGATGAGACCACCCATCAACTCCACTAGCTTCTTGGTAACGACCAAGCCGATGCCGGTGCCTTCTTCGGTACTGGTTTCCTGGCCAAGCCGATTGAATGGCTGAAATAATTGCTCTATCTTGTCTTGGGACAAACCGGCGCCGGTATCCATGATACTGACCCGTACCCGGTTTTCACCGCTAGCCGCGCATTTGACAATGACGGTGCCACCGACCCGATTATATTTGATTGCATTCGATAGCAGATTGATCAAGACTTGTTTTACCCTGGTCCGGTCAGCATGAACATAAAATAGATTCTCAAAGCCAGGAAAGGTCATCTGTATTCCGCGCTGATCCGCTTGCGGCGCGATCATTGCCTGGCAATCCTGCAGCACGTCGGTTAGCGACATGGCTTCCTTCGACAACGTCACCTTGCCTGATTCGATCATCGCCAAATCCAGGATTTCATTGATCAGGCGCAGCAGGTACCAACCGGCTTGTAAAATCTGATCAATCGACAGTTTTTGTGCCGTTGACGGTGGCGGGATATCAGATGCCATTAATTGCGCGAAACCGAGCACGGCATTAAGGGGGGTGCGCAATTCATGACTCATGCTGGATAAAAATTCCGATTTCGCCAGATTGGCTTTTTCCGCAGCCGCCTTTGCGCCTTCCAGTTCGATGTTATTTTCCTGAAGCCGATGCTCGAATTGCTTGCGATCGGTGACGTCACGAGCCGCTGCAAACACGCCCTGCAACTTGCGGTCGCGATCATGAAAGGTAGAGGCATTGAACGAGACCACGGTTTCCGTCCCGTCCCGGGCATGGGCGGTCAACTCATAGTTCGTGATCTTGCCCTCGCGCAGCACGCGCCTGATGCCCACCTCGGCCCGCCCCGGGTCGGTAAAATAGTTTTTGAACGGAGCACCGATCAGTTCGTCGCGAGTGCATCCGGTCAGCGCCTCCATCTGCTGGTTGACGTCGGTCATGATGCCGCGCGGATCGGTGGTCATCAGTGCATCGATGTTCGATTCGATCAGGGAGCGCGTGTAGAATTGCTGATCGCGCAAACGCTGGTCGAGCAATGCCTGTTCCGCTTCAACTTGTTTTCGCGCCGTATTGTCGGTACCGATCAACAAATAGCCAATGATGTTTTCCTGCGCGTCACGCAGCGCGGTGACGGATACAATGGCGGGAAAGCGACTGCCGTCCTTACGAATGTAGGTCAGTTCGTAGATATCCTCGATCCCGCGCGATGCCTTGAACACGAGCGCCTCGAAGCCAGGCGTAATCAACGTTGACAGCTCGGCGCTCAACTCTTCAGCGCGCGCGATCACTTCTTGCGAATCGGAAATGTCGGCCGGCGTGATCTTGTTCACTACTTCGGCGGCCGCGTAGCCTAGCATGCGCTCGGCGCCGACATTGAAAATCTGAATGACTCCTTTCGCATCAGTGGCGATACTGGAGAAGTTGGCGCTGTTGAAAATCGCGCTCTGCAAAGCGCCGGCTTTGATTAGCGCTTCTTCCGCCCGTTTGCGTGCGGTATTGTCGGTACCGATCAGCAAATAACCGATGATAGTGTTTTGATCGTCGCGTAATGCCGTCACCGATACGATGGCAGGAAAACGGCTGCCATCCTTGCGAATGTAGGTTAATTCGTAAATGTCTTCAATGCCGCGCGATGCCTTGAATACTAATGCCTCAAAGCCCGGTGTTATAGGCGTATCCAATTCCAGGCTCAAGGCGGCCGCTCGGGCGATCACTTCTTGCGGATCGGAAATGCCCGCCGGGGTGATCTTATCCACCACGTCTACCGCCATGTAACCCAGCATGCGTTCGGCGCCAACATTGAAAATCTGAATCACGCCACGCGCATCAGTGGCGATACTCGAGAAATTGGCGCTGTTAAAAATAGCGTCCTGCAATGCTCCTGCTTTGAGCAACGGTTGCTGCCCGTCTTGCGGCGCCTGGTCGAGTATCAAGGTGGTTCCCTATTTCGTATATGACATCCACCACATTCTCATTGGCGGGACGCGAATCTTGCTATGTGTTCTTTGGAATTTGAATAACTCTTGCTGACAGCCGCCAGGCGGATGAAACTGGGGAAGTCCGACGCTTGCTCCTGCACTTGCGTTCGGCTAAATGACGATTCCGCTTCATTATGGACCTAAAACGACGCGCTGTCCGTTCTGTAGCACAAAGACTCTATTGACGGCAATTTATTGTTCAATTGTTAATGAATAGGCTGGCGTATTCGACAACAACGCTGCTGCCTAACCAGGGGCAAGCGACATAGCAACTAATGGCGCCCACGCAGCTCCTTGCGCGGGCCACCATTTATGAAATGAGTTTTGGTCTATTTTAAGGACTTTACCAAGGCTTCGAATTGCACCCGAATCGATTTGTCATGCGGTGTGACTGGCGGGACCGGGCGATCAATACCAAGTAATTGATAGACCGCCATTTGTGCGGCACGAACGGAATACTCGACGGTAAACACGACATCGTCTGGAATTTCGACGAACTGGCTGATAAAGGCTAGATTCTTCGATTCCTTGGGAACCGGAAGAGGTCGGTCATCAAGCGCACGCGGCATAAACATACTAGTGATATATGGCATTCTGCAGGGAATGCAATTTGCCGTTTTGACAGTCGCAAGATCGAAGCGCAGGTGACCACACAGCTCACGCAGAATTTCTTCGCCATTGCAGTCAGCCATTGGTTTGGCGACGAAATCGCCGATCCGGTCAGGGAAGAGCGCATAACCCCAGAATACTTGGACGCCATCTGGTTGATTTAGGAAATGCGGCTGATGTGCTAAAACAATTGACATCAGCCAATTCGAATCTTTGAACGTAACTAATCCGCCGGTGCCAGGCGTGTTGCCGCTGAATTGAATCATTTGATCGAAAAATGCAGGATCTTTCAATGTGACGGTAAATGATTCCCAAAAGGATAGTGCGATATTGCTGTTGAAGGCAGCGGGGTTGCCGAATTCCGGTCGATCCTTTGCCAGCTTTTCCCAAAGGGCCCAGCCGCCGCTGTCATTTTTGGAATGCTTCTCTGGTGCGCTGGTCATTGATCCAATGCTGGAGGCATCGGTCATCGAACCATTCTGGAAAAATACAAGATCACCATCGTCGACTTTGATCAGTTCGCTCTTGCCCTGATATTGGCAACGAATGCCAGTGACAACAAATTTCCCGTTCTCCAGTTTATGGTCGAGTTCGGTCGCGGTGCAATTCATTACAAAGCGAACCCCTTGTTCTTTCAGCCACGCCTGCAACGGACGAACCAGGGAATCGTATTGATTATAGACAGTTCGTTTGACGCCCGCTAAAGTCTCGATGCGGGAAAATTCCAGCATGAAACGATGCAGGTAACGCTTGAATTCGACTGCGCTATGCCAGGGTTGGAAGGCAAAGGTAGTTGCCCACATATACCAGAATTCCGTTGCAAAGAAAGCGGGCGACAACCAATCCGTAATGCAACTTGTACCTAGCGTGTCTTCATCAGCGCTGCTGAGTTTCAGCAATTCGATCCTGTCCTGCATGCTAAAGCCCATCGAACTGACCGGCACTTTGGCACGACGGCTGTCGACCAGCCTCGCCATCGAATTAGCGTTATGCAGGGCATTGAACTCGACGGTTTCATCGAACACGGTTTTATCCTTGTTGTTCAAGGATGGTATCGATTTATATAGATCCCATGTGCATTCGTAGTTATCGGTCGTCATCATGCGTCCACCGCGCAGCGAGTATCCCTTGTCTGCATCTCCTGAGCCATCCAGGCTACCACCCAGTACCGCTAGTGTTTCCAGGACTGAGATATTTGAGCCCTCCATCTTCCCGTCACGAATCATAAAAGCGGCGGCGGCCAATGAGCCGATACCTCCACCCAACAGATATGCCTTGGTGTTGTTCATATAGATTGAAGCCTTTTCCAGGAATGGTAAATTTTTAGTGTTAATGGGGGATTGTCGTTTGACATCGACATGATTAACGATATGGCGTTGGACCGCCGGAGTTTTTTGTTATGGCAAGTTGACCCCTGTATGACCCCTGTTGCGATTGCGATTTCGATCACACTGAGACCGATCTTGTTGCCAATGAAAAGACATGGATCTGAAAGAGCGGTGGTGAGTTTGTCCGATTTTTTTCCGGCGCTCTGTGCGCTAGCAAACATGAAGTGAGAAAGGTTTTTCCGTCACTCAAAAAAACAACAACGCGATTCTATGTACGACAGCGAACGGAGCGTGTGATTGTTTAATCGTAACCTCCACATCAACATGAAAGCCTGACTATCTCGGCACAGATCGTAACGGAAAAAAGTGAAGCGCTTCGTTACGTATCTCGCTGAAATGGACGTTGCCCAGTGTGCACCTTTGCAATCTGACGGTGCCGAATACGACCTGGCTATGCGCATCTTTTTTGCAGAAGCCTGTTGCATCGGACCGTTTGAACCACATTCGCTGTTTTTAATAAAAATTTCACTTACCCAAGGAAAATCATGAATAATCTCAAACAAATTTCTCTCGCTGCCGCAATTCTTTGTTGCGCAACTTCCAATGTCGTGTCTGCACAAACCATGGACTACAATCCATCCTGGTACATCGCGCCAAGTGTCAACGCGCTGTACCCGGATGATGGTTTTGGAATGGATGATCGCGGCTATGGCGCTGCTCTGCGCTTTGGCAAGCCGATTTCGGAAAGCTGGGATATTCAATTGGGAACGAGCTATGCCCGTTCCCGCGGCGACGGCATGACTTATCAGCAAAACCTGCTTGGTGGCGATGCGCTTTACATGTTTTCGCGCTCAACGTTTCGTCCGTTCGTCCTGGTGGGCGCCGGTTATCAGGAAGATCGCCTGAGTTCTGCCATGGGACAAACTTCGGGCTACGCACCGTATGTCAATGCCGGCCTGGGCTTTCAAGTCTCATTGAACGACCAATGGGCGATGCAGGCTGATTTCCGTCGTGTGCACGGTTATTTGCATGACACGGATTTTGCCATCGACCGCAGCAGCAACAATTATCTGAACATTGGTTTCACTTACGCCTTCGGAAAATCGCCCGCTCCAGCAGTAGCCGCCGCACCGGCGCCTGAACCAGCTCCAGTAGCAGTTGTCCAAGCACCGCCGGCCCCACCACCGGCACCGGCACCAGCGCCACGCTTTGAAAAGATCTCCTTATCGTCAACCGAGTTGTTCGCATTCAATAAATCCGAATTGAACATGCCGCAGCCGAAGCTGGACGAAATTGCAGCCGCACTCAATAACAACACCCAAGTCGATAATGTTGTGGTGACCGGCTATACCGATCGTATCGGTTCAGACAAGTACAACCAAAAGCTGTCGGAACAACGTGCGAATGCCGTCAAGGATTACTTGGTCAATAAGGGCGTCGGCGCCAACCGCCTTACAGCGGTAGGCAAAGGCAAAGCGAATCCGGTTGTCGTTTGCACCCAAACCAAACGGGCTGCCTTGATCGATTGCCTGGAACCAAATCGTCGCGTTGAAGTTGAGCAAATCACCATCGAACACCGCGTCAATTAATCGCGTGACATAGCCTGCAACAGGGTATAGGGAAGGGTGTCCGGCGTTTCATCATGCCGGACACCTTTTTTGCGTTAACGCGCCGTGTGGAATAATGCGAAAGAAATTATGGTTAATGCCCGAACGGATATAGTGCGAGACAGGAATTACAACGCCTGTTTGTGGTGAATTTTTCGGTTGATGGCTACCAAGAGGTCACTAATCAGATGATGTGCATGAATGTTGCTCAATTCATTGTTATTTTGAATCTCGCCAGTTTTTCCCGTTTGGACAGCATCACCATGATTTTCGAAGGTGGTCATTTGACTGATAATGGGTTTCCGGATGAGAAGTGGCAATACTTCCCATATATATTGGATATAGGAAATATTTGTATCAAATGCTTCCAGATACTCTCGCTCCGAAAAGACAAAACGAATGTGACTTTGATTAGGGTCGATAGAATCGGTTTGGTAGGTAGATGTGATCAAGCCTTTGCAATTTACCGTCGGGGCACGAAAATGCCGTTGCCAAATAGCATGTACCAGCTCCTGTTTGCCGGATTGCGATTCGTGTAAGGAGTAAAGTGCTATTTCTGTCATGTGCCTGCCTGCAACACAAATTTGATGAGCGTCAGCTGTAAGGCTTTACTCAATATAGCAGATAAGCGTAGTGTTTTTTGAATGATTTTGAGTCAGATATATTGCGGTAGCAATACGGGGTAACCGTCGAATAAAATGCCGACGGCGCGAACTTGCGTGTTACATTTGCAGAAATACGATTTTCGACTTATTTATGCAATAGTGGTTCGATCTGAACCATCGATCAAGAAATGTCAATGTTGGAAAATTCAAAGCAAAATCCTCTTCCAATCACGCAACAAGTGCTGGTTCACCAACGCACCTTGCTCTACGTCGAAGACAATCCAGCAAATATGGCCTTGGTCGGTCAATTGATTGCCCGTCGTGGCGATTTGAAGTTCTTGACAGCCATTGATGGCGACCTTGGTTGGCTGATGGCCCGATCTTACGTACCGGCAATCATATTGATGGATATTAATTTGCCGGGTAAAAATGGTTATGAGGTACTGAAATTATTACGCGAAGATCCTGCCACGAGGGATATTCCAGTTATTGCGCTGTCTTCCAATGCCTCTGCGCCCGATGTCGAGAAGGGCTTCAAGGCCGGTTTTTTCCGCTATCTTACCAAACCCTACAAACTCGATGAATTGTCGGAAGCGTTGGATGCCGCGTTGAGTTCCAATACCAAAGAATACCAAACCACGCAGGACTGACCCGGCGACTGAAACCTTGCGTATTCCGATAGCTCGTCTTCTTGCAACTTATCTTCCTGCTTCACATGCTGCGGCATGCCGACGCATGATTGATTCATAGCCTATCAAGGCTTTTCGCACAATCAACGCCGGGCCCGGCGTCAGGATCGGTTCATTGGGTTCTGTAATGACTTGGGCGATTTGATTATGAAGATCCGCGTTCAGTGATGGAAATGGATTGGCAAGCGTGTTCATGAGCTGATTCCTTGGCAAAAATGTCGGTACCCATAATTTACGCCGGACATGGATTTGCATCTGTGCGCCAACACGCTTAGCCCGCCTCCAAAACTGGGCGACGCAAAGGATTAACTTGAGGTTGGAGCGGGTAATGATGCTACAATGAAAATGCTTCATTTCCATCATTCGATGGAATGGAGCCAATCAAATAGGCCGCTGCGTTTTCACGATGACTGATGAAATTCAAAAGCGGCCGGCCAGTGGGAAAGCGGGCCCTCATGATGACGAGACGATGTCCCAATATGCACTGGAGGCGGAACAACTTCGGCACAGGGTAGCCGTCCTTTTGCTGGAAGTGGATGCACTGCGGGATGTCACGAAAAGCCGGGATGCGCTCGATAGTCTCGTCATACAATTGCGCCAAGCCAACCAACATTTAGTGATCGCAACGATGGGCGCGCAAGGCTTGCAAGCCGTTGCCGAGGCAGCCAGTCGTCGACAGGAAGAATTCCTGGCCATGCTGGCGCATGAATTGCGTAACCCACTTGCCCCGGTAGCCATGGCGACTGAGTTACTTGGGAAAATTACGGACGCCCATCCGCAACTGCCCAAATTGCATGGCATTATTTTCCGACAGGTCAGTCATATGACGCGCTTGGTCGATGACTTGCTGGATGCATCGCGCTTTAGCAGCGGTAAAATTGAACTTCATATGCACGCGATCCGGCTTTCCGTCATTATGGAAAGTGCAGTGGAAACCAGCCAGCCATTCCTCGACAAGCGTCATCAGAAACTGACGATCGACATGCCGGCGTATCCGATCATGATCAACGGAGACATGATCAGGCTCGCGCAAGTGTTTTCAAACTTATTGATTAACGCCGCCAAATTCACGCCGGAAAATGAGTGCATAGCAATTTCAGTGCGGCTGGTCGAAAATAATGTGTTGATTTCAGTTAAAGATAACGGCATCGGTATTGCAGCGGAAGCACAGCCGTTCATTTTTGAGTTGTTCACGCAAGGTTTTCATTCAATAGATCGCTCGCAAGGCGGGCTTGGTATCGGCCTGTCCCTGGTCCGCATCGTCGTGCAAATGCATGGTGGAACGGTCATCGTCAAGAGTGACGGGGTTGGATTAGGTAGTGAATTTATCGTGCAATTGCCTATTACGTCAACTATAGCAGTCGACGATGTCAGTGCTGCCGCGCTTCCGGCGGCAGTGAAGTATGGGCGAATTCTCTTGATAGAGGATAATACCGACGCGGTCCAAACGCTGAGCGATTTGCTGGAATTGGAAGGGTATGTAATCAGCTCCGCGTTAGATGGCGCCACCGGCCTGAAAATGGCGGAGGAAAATGAATACGACTTCATCGTGTGCGATATTGGACTACCCAACATGGATGGGTATGAAGTCGCTAAACAATTGCGCCTGAATGGGACGATGCCGGCACCTTGCTTAATCGCACTCACTGGTTATAATCGTTTGGAAAATCAGACGCGCGCAAACGAGGCGGGTTTCAATCATTATTTGGTAAAACCGGTTGCCATTGCCACCTTGGTCAAGCTGATCTCATCAGTTGCCGAGCAGTAGTCTTTCATCCCGCTTAACACGTGCCTTTTTCATTGTTGTCGTTGTACAGTAATAACAAATAATTTATGGCAACAATCAATACGCAGCGACATCAGATGATAAGACAGGCCGTTCTGCAACGACCGGGAGCTGTCGTAGACGTCACAATTGAATTGTGGGAACGATTGGCGTTGCAACTCATCGCGATCATTGGCGAAGGTGGTTTTCAGTCACTCTACGCAAGAAGCCTGCGCCTCAACAGCGTGGCCTTTCCATGGATGGTGCTGAGCCATCCATGGCAACGGACCGATTCGCGATTCCCCGATTTGAGAATAAGTTTTGAAGGACGGGACTCAACCGAAATCAGTGAGGCAAGCATTGCCCTGCTGATTACCTTCATCGACATTTTAGCCATATTGATAGGCGAGCTCTTGACGACCAGCATTCTACGTTCTGCCTGGGGTGATGACGCTTTGAATATAGCAGGCAAGGAGCATGAACAATGAATGACAAAGTAGTCATACGCCGCCTGGCGACAGGTGTGCCTGGTTTAGACGATTTGCTTGGCGGGGGACTTCCCGAATTTTCGTTCAACCTCCTGGCGGGCACTCCAGGAAGCGGGAAAACGACCTTGGCGCATCAAATCATGTTTTCATTGGCAAATCCCGACCGGCGCGCATTGTTTTTTACAGTGCTGGGCGAATCGCCATTGAAGATGCTGCGATATCAGCAGCAATTCCCGTTCTTCGACTTCGATAAAATCAATCATTCGATCAAATTCATCAATCTTGCCGCCGATTTGCTCGATGGCGATTTTGATCGCGTGCTGACACGCATTGCCGACGAAGTGCAAAATTTTTCGCCTAGCCTGGTATTCGTCGATTCGTTTCGATCGGTGGTTCAATCGGCTAGGGCGGTGGATCCGGGGGTATCGGGACTACAACATTTTGTGCAACAACTCGGCATGCAAATGACGAGTTGGCAGGCGACCACCTTTTTGATCGGCGAATATCTGGCACCGGAGGCTGAATCCAGCCCTGTGTTTACAGTCGCCGACGGCATTATCTGGATGTCGCAACTGGTGCATCGCGACGCCATGGTGCGCAAGATTCAAGTCGTCAAAATGCGCGGCCAGGCGCAAAGCCTTGGGGTACACACTTTTCGCATCAACGACAATGGGGTGCAGATTTTTCCACGGGCGGTTCTCAAATCGCCGACACAAGAGACTATTAAGATCTCCGGCGATCAGCGCTTGTCGCTAGGCGTTCCTGTGCTCGACGAGATGTTGGGTGGAGGTTTGCCGGTCGGATATTCTCTGCTGGCTGTGGGACCTTCCGGCTCGGGTAAAACCGTGCTGGCGACACAATTTTTGGCTGAAGGTGCGCGTATCGGCGAGCCGGGTGTAATTGCCGCATTTGAAAAAAGCCCGAATCAATTGCTCAGCTACCAACTCAATGAATTGGTCAAGAATGGCCACGTTGGGTTGATCGACACGCGTACCCTGGATTTATCGATTGATGAAATTTTGCATGATTTGGTTGAAATGATTAACCGCATGAAAGCGAAGCGGGTCGTGATTGACTCGTTGTCCGGTTTCGAGCTTGCGTTGGCAGCGGTATTTCGCGAAGACTTTCGCGAAGCGCTGTACCGAATGATCGGGGTTCTGACGGGCATGGGCGTCACGGTCTTGATGACGGCAGAACTTGAAGATCACTATACATTCTTGCGATTCAGTTCATACGGCAACGCGTTTCTTGCCGACGCCATCCTGATGCAGCGCTATGTCGAAATTTCCGGGCAATTGAAACGTGTCATCTCCGTCGTAAAAGTACGTGCCAGTGCGCACAGCAAAGACATTCGTTTCTTCGATGTCGCGCAAGATAGCATCATTATTGGTGAACCGCTGACCGATTATCAAGGCATCTTGTCAGGGCAACCGACCAGTGCTGCGTAATGAGATCGCTATTTCCCCATTTGCTCGCCAGATGGGTTGCTGCAACTGATTAACGACTTGTGTCATTCGTCAAACAACTTCTTTTGACGAACATCCGGACAGTCCTACGTTGAGTTATTCTTCAATACAGCGTCAGTTATAAACAATGTGGTAAGCATTCCCAGTTGCGTCAATCACGTATACGTGGCCGATGTGCCGTGCGATAGGACAATCAGTCCGTATGCCACCGCACAGACTGGTTGTCGTAACGAGAATAACGTGGCTGCCAACCTCACGGACATGCGCCATGTCATCCCCTAAACTCGATCCAAACGAAGAACATTTTCGCATTCCCAGCCACCTGGAAGGCTTGACGCTATTTTTACGTTATCTACCGTCAAAGACGAATAAAGAAAGCAAACCTAAGATCGTGCTTTACGTTCATGGCGCCACCTTTCCGTCGGCGTTGTCGATCGCGCATCGGTTTGATGGACGATCGTGGCGCGATGAGTTGGTTGATGCTGGGTTTCATGTCTGGGGCTTCGATTTTCTAGGGTTTGGTGCGTCAGATTCCTATGCGGAAATGGACAAGCCCGCCGAACAGGGTGTCGCGCTCGGTTGTACTGAAGGTGCGAGTCAGCAGATCGAGTGCGTTGCGCGCTTCATATGCGACTATCACGATGTCGCTAAAATATCGATCATTGCGC
>Ga0302315_10001986_pt1 | contig 19860 bp, 16 predicted proteins | sample III_Palsa_N3_1_FD_200532 | JGI IMG/M metagenome (GOLD analysis project Ga0302315, IMG submission 200532) | Peat permafrost microbial communities from Stordalen Mire near Abisko, Sweden - III_Palsa_N3_1 | ecosystem: Environmental > Terrestrial > Soil > Palsa > Peat permafrost | place: Sweden...
CTAGGAAGTACTATTCCCGAAGCCTTCGCTCGGCCCTGGGCCGCTGCTCGCCCTGATACATTCCAATAATACATTCCAATAATACATTCCAATAATACGTTCCAGTAACCGTCCTAGCAGTCTCCTTCGATAGCCAAGCAGCTTTACTTCTCGTCACTACGGTTTCACATTTTTTTGATGAGTTCGTCGCGGACGCGTCAGATCGCGTATATTCGATTTAAATGATGCTGGTTGTCAAAATATTCAAGCTTTATAGAAACACCTGTGTTACCAACAGGCCTTCCTGAAAGTCGGAAAGTGCGCCGAGATAGTACTCTGTGAAGTGCTCAAAGGTGCAAAGCAACTTTAGTAACATTTCATACGAAGCGAGAATTATCTGCAATCCTTTAACGAACTTAACCTCAGCGAACCTATCATGCGTGCGATCACCGAATTGGGCTATGAAAAGCCAAGTCCAATTCAGGTAGAAGCGCTCCCAATCTTGCTCGGTGACCCTACCGACTTCGTTGGATTAGCTGCCACCGGCACCGGTAAGACGGCCGCCTTCGGGATTCCACTTCTCGAGCGAATCGATCCGAACAAGCGTGCGGTTCAAGCCCTTATTCTTTGCCCAACTCGTGAACTTGCCGTTCAGGTTTCCGGCCAGATCAATCTTTTGGGTAAGTACAAAAACATTAAATCGTTTCCGATTTACGGCGGCGCTGGATACGGCGATCAAATCGCTGCAATCCGACGCGGAGTAAACGTGATCGTTGGAACACCAGGACGCTTGGTTGACCATTTGAACAAGGGCACTCTTCGTCTCGACGAACTTGAAGTTCTCGTTCTCGATGAAGCCGACGAAATGATTTCGATGGGCTTCAAAGACGATCTCGAAGCCATCTTGGAACAAACTCCTCAAGGCAAAAAGCCTGACGATCCGACTTGTAACATCTGGCTCTTCTCGGCAACCATGAGCTCTGAAGTTCGTCGCGTTGCAGACAAGTACTTGCGCACGCCACAACAAGTTCAAATCAATCGTAAAGAAATGCTCTCCGGTACCGTTGAGCAACTTTATTACATCACTCAAGAATCCAACAAGCCTGAAGTTCTCTGCAAGCTTCTCGACGCAGCAGAAGATTTTTACGGACTTGTGTTCTGTCAGACCAAATCTTTGGTGACGGATCTCGTTCGTTACATGGCTGATCGTGGCTACAAAGTCGATTGCCTTCACGGCGATATGGACCAAAAAGCTCGCGAAAAGACCATGCAATCGTTCCGCGATCGCAAAGTCACTTTGTTGATCTGTACCGACGTCGCGTCTCGCGGCTTGGACGTGAAGGACATCACTCACGTGATCAACTATTCTTTGCCGCGTGAACTCGACAACTACGTTCATCGCATCGGCCGTACCGGCCGTAGCGGAAAAACCGGCATCGCGATGAGCTTGGTTACCCAAAGTCATCGTCAGCTCGTTGGCCGCATTGAGAAAATGACCAAGAGCCGCATGACCGAAGGAAAAGTTCCTTCACGCCGCGAAATCGGCGCAAAGAAAATCGCAAGCTCCCTGACTCGTTTTACTGCAGATACCTCTTACACGCGCGCGCTTGAAATTTTGACTCCAGCTTGGAAAGAAGCTGTTGCTGAAATGGATCCAACCGAAGTTGCAGCACGTTTCTTAGCAATCGCGAATCCCGAAGTTTTTGCTGACAACGAAAAGCCAGCAGCAAGCGGCGGCGCTTATTTGGGTCGCAGCGCAAGCACAGACTCTTACGGAGATCGTAGTTCCGGTGGTTACGGCAATGACCGTGGCGATCGCGGCGATCGTAATTCGGGCGGCGGATACGGCGGCGGCGAACGCGGTGGATACGGAAGAGACCGTTTCAATAGTCGTGGTGGCGAAGGCCGTGGAAAACCCGTCTTCAACAGTTATTCTTCGAACAACCCGCGCATTCTTCAAGTTGGATCAGGTTCTCCTGCGGTCGTGATTGCAAACCCAGTGAAGGTTGCAACTCCGAACAAAGCGGCAGCAGCTCCAGCAGTGAAGCCAGCGGCTCCAGTGAAAGCTGCAGCTCCGATGAAAACGCCTCCTCCATTCAAGGCTCCAGCTAAGACAGAGTCCGCTCCGAAAGCAGCAGCGCCGACAAAAGCAGCTCCAGCTCCAAAAGCTGATGCCGCTCCGAAGCGTGAGCTTGCATTCAATCCGAAGGACTACTCGGAATTGCCGAAGGGCAAGAAGTTCGAAAAGAAAAAAAAAGACAAAAAGCCAGATCACAAGCTCGCGAACAAGGGCAAACCTAACTTTTCCTTTGATCGTCCATTGAGCCGCGGAGCGAAGTGATTACCCGTGGATAAAAACACGCATTCGCCTAATGGCAACCTGGATAAATGGGACATCGATTTCATTGAGCCGCCAAACCTCCACCAAGCACCATCGGTTGGAAGTTTGATTCCTAAGCTCTTAGCGATCAATGAGTTTCTGACCACAGGTGAATGTATCCAAATTGTCCGTCAATGCATCCACAAGCGTGGATCAGTGGCAGGCGACTTTGCATCTGCTGAAATTATCGACGAAGAACAAGCAATTCGCTTGGCGAAAGAGAGTCTTAAAAAATGATTTCCGAGCCAACCAAACCTGCAAATTCTTACCGACTTACTTTAAACCTGACTTCACCGCGCTCACGCATCGATCAAGTCTTGAGAGAAGAATTGAAGAAGCAAAAAGACAACCTCGCGCTCGCCAATATGTCGAGACTGGGGTTCAAAGAGCTCTTTAAAAAGAAACGTATCCGCATCAAGGGTCAACCTGCTGTTCCATCGTCGTCACTTGCGAAGGGCACGACCTTTGTGGACATCATCGGCTTTGAGGTCGATGCAACGACCGCGGCTAATGCTAAGACCTCGAGTATTTCGGAGACTGAAGCTGTATGAGCGAAGAGAATACTTCAGCCAGCACTTCTACCACTTCATCTTTATCAGGCGAAGCATCTGCCGCTCCAACTGTTTGTTCACTCTGTCGCGCGCCAAAGATTGCAGGAAACTGCGATCTCTGTGATTCGTCCGTTTGTAAGAACTGTCTTCACTTTCTAGAAGAGTCGACTTTTTCGTTCTGGGAAGAAGTTCCAGCCGAACTGACTTTCACCAACTATTGCTCGACCTGCCAAGTGGAGCATGTTGATCCGGGTCTTGAAAAATATCAGGGGATCATGGACCAGGCCAAAGAAGTCGTGTTCGCCTTTGATACCCAAAGACGCGCGCTACCGATTCTTAAAAAGTCCAAAGACAAAGTTGTCATCGAAAACTGTGTTGATCGCGACGAAACCATTATGCGCTTAGCTTTCAGAGCCGTTGAACAGGGCTATACTGGAATTATCGATGCAACCGTCACCGCAAGAAAAGTTCGTAACGAAGGCTATCAAAAGTCGGCTTGGACCGGAGTTGGTCTTCCTGCGAACATCGACATTGAACGCCTCAATCGCACCAATCAAGAAATCTAATTCGAATTATCCGGCGATTTTCTCAACACAGATGATTTAAATTGCGATTATTAGTCAATCTTCTGGCGCTTATTCGCTGTCTTTGAGCAATCTCCATGGTCGCTCCTTGATAGTTCTTCATATTTACGGCAACGCATTTTACAATTAGTGCATGTCTAAATTATTTAAATACATTTTACCCGTCGCATTCTTGATCTCACTCTCTGCTCAGGCAGGCGTTAGTCCTCTTGGACTTTCGATTGTTCCGCCCCTTGAGTTGCCGCCAAGTAGTTTCACCGTCGTGGGCGCGCGCTTAAGCGTGATTTATGGCGAGCATGTCAATATGTACGGGCTTGATGTGGGCGCGATTGGAAACATCACGGATCAAAACTTTGTCGGGATCGCGGTCGCTGGGGGATTCAACTACAACAAAGGAACCGCGACCATCATCGGCCTTCAGGCTGCGGGGATCGCAAACGTGAACCAAAACAAGGCGGATATCTTTGGTCTGCAAGTGGCGCTCGTGAACGTCAACGAGGCGGAGTCCGTTATCGGTGGGCTCGAGGTGGGACTCGTGAACAACTCGTCCTACACCAACATCATCGGAGCGCAGGTTGGGCTTTATAACAAGGCTCACGTCGTGAATGGTTTTCAGATCGGTCTTGTGAACGAGGCTGAAACCTTGCATGGGATCCAAATCGGGTTGGCCAACTTCAATCACACCGGTCTGTTTTCTTTCGCACCGTTCTTGAACATCGGATTCTAACTCAGTTAGTCTGGCACCCCAATTGCTCTTGGCTCACGTCCATTTTGGGGTGAGCACATGGGTTTCAAAAAAATAACGGGGTTACTCTGCATTCTGAGCTTCGCGCTAAACGCCTCGGCAAATGATAGCGAGTTAGTTTTGCGTCTACACGAGCGAGTCACACTCGAAGAGTTGGCAAACTCCGTGACGGACGTGCGTTCAACTCAGTATGGCAGATCCTATTCAGCTGATGAAATTCGAGACCTGTCCGCACCGACGGATTCTGATTACCACTCGCTGCTTCAAGCGCTTGTGGTCAAAGGGTTCGATATCATCCATGAATCTCCGACCCATCTTTGGATCACCGTAAAAGCGCCTATAAGTTTGAATAGTAAGACGTCTCTCTGGAGCCAAGAGCTTTCCAATATGCTTCTGAGCAAATTTCCACTCGTCGAATCGGTGATCGGGCTCGATCATTCGCGCCAGGCTCATACACTTCTCCATCTTAATTCTTTGGTCACTTCTTTTGTTGCTCCTTTGGTTCCTCCAATCCAGTTCGGTCCTCTCGGTCCTGAGTGGATTCGTTCGAGCTACGGGTTTGATCCGATTTATAAATCGGGCATCACGGGTAAGAGTCAGGTCATTGCGATTGTTAGTTACGGAGGATTTTATACTTCAGATGTGGAGGAGTATTTCTCGTTCCAGAAAATTTCTCCCGCACCGAGAGTAGATGTGATCGAGGTCAATGGTCCTGTTGCCGTCACTCGCGAGGCAGCAACTGAAGTCGGGATGGATACGGAGTTTGCGGGAATGATTGCGCCAGGAGCCCATCTTCTCGTTTTCGAGTCTTCGCACAATGATGACGCCGGCGATGTAGAACTCTTCAATGCGATCTTAGATGACGGACGCGCAAAAGTCGTGAGCTATAGCTGGGGCAATTGTGAAACGGCAGTTTCCCATCAGCATCTCCTCGACATGAATAAGATCTTTGCACGTGCGGTTGCACAGGGTGTGAATATCGTCGTCGGGTCTGGAGATTTTGGTGCTGAGGGTTGTCCCGGTGATTCGGGTGTTGTCGCGGATTGGCCAGCTTCGAGTCCCTATGTTGTTGCGGTGGGAGGGACTACTATTCAAGGCCTGGATCGCGGAGAAGTTCAGGAGACCGCATGGGCGGACTCAGGCGGAGGAATGAGCGGACTGTTTGAAAAACCCAGTTGGCAGAAAGATATTCCTTATGAGAGGCGGGCGTTTCCTGATGTCGCGTTCAATGCAGATGCGAGCAGCGGTGAGCCTGCTTGGATTCACAGTGGAAACGAAGAAGCGCATTGGGCAACGATGGGTGGAACAAGCATCGCGGCCCCTCAGTGGGCTGGGTTCCTCGCTTTGGTCGGAGATGCGCGAAAGGGTAAACCTGCATTGGGTTTTTTGAATCCGAGAATTTATAATTTAAAAGAAGAGCAGAGAAGCTCACTCTTTCATGACATTACTCAAGGGAGTAACGACGGATATTTTGCGGGCTCAGGTTGGGATGCGGTTACGGGGTGGGGAAGCATGCGGGCCTCCCCACTCCTCGAATTTCTGAAGGGACTTTAAAGTCTTAATCGTCGATTAAGGCCATAAAGAGAGTTTCAACTGGGCGGGACTCGTCTTTGATGTGCTGGCGCAAATTGCCGACAGCCTGAGAGTGAATCTGTGAAACTCGGGACTCCGAGACATCCAAGATCTGAGAAATTTCTTTCAGGTTAAGACCGCGGTAGTAGTAGAAGTTCAAAACGCGTCGTTCCTGTTCATTGAGTTTCTCGAGCATGCGGGTCACGACGACCTTTGCTTCACCACGAACTGCCTCGCGAAACGGATCAGCCAGGTTGCTGTCTCCAGGCTCAAAAGTTTCGGGCATGTCCTCAAGGTTGACCAAAGTTTGGCTTCCGAGGTTCGTTAAAAGTTGCTGAAATTTTCCAAGAGGCATTTGCATTTCGTGGCTCACTTCCGATTGAGTTGCGCGGGTTCCTGTTCGAGCTTCGACTTGGCTTCTCGCACTGACGACTTCACTCATGCGGTCACGAGCGCTCCGTGGAATCCAATCTTGTTTTCGAAGGTCATCAAGGATCGCTCCACGAATTCTAAACTCCGCGTAAGTCTCAAACTTGACGTTACGAGTAGGATCAAACTTTTCTGCGGCGTCCATCAATCCGATGAAGCCCATGCTCATCAGATCATCGACATCCACTGAAGGAGGAAGATCGCGGGCCATCTTGACTGCGATGATTCGCACCTTTAAACGGTATTTTTCGATGAGTTCACCCTTCGTGAGACCCATGGAGAGCTTGCGTGCGCGGCGGTTTCCAAAGCTCGGGGCTTTGCGAGGTCCCGACCGGCGATCTTTTTCATTGAGTTGACTGATCTTGTAAGCGAGTCCCATAGAATTCTCCCCTAAGAAATTACGTTTCCAAAAAACCTTGTTATAGGCTGCTTAAGAGCAAGGTCGGTGCCGTTCGATAAAGAGGGGAGTGTCGCTTGAGACACAGATATAAAAGATTGGGGAATAACTATTATTTGCGAACGGCGAGTGTACAGACTTCTTACACCTGTCACCCAAACGTGCTGTGAAACATGCTGGGGAACGTGCTATGATTTTGGTATGTTTCGAATCCAATCCGAAAGTGAATTGCGGAGCTGCTTTAGAGACCTTGATCAAGAGAGTGTCTTTCTGGATCACGAGATGAAGTTTCCTCTCGTGGTGAAAGACTACCTGACTTGGATTGAACCTTCTGGAGTGCGGGCTTATCTCGTGATTCAGGATGAGAGTTTCAAAAGCCCTTTTGGTCTCGTGTTTAGACGGGATCAAACCTTGGGGCCTGCCGTTGCGGCGATGTGTGATTGGTGCCACGCGGTTCGTTCAGGAAATGAGATCGGTATTATGACCGCGACTTCGAACTCCAAAAGGCGAGTCGGTGTTTCGCTCTGCCGTGACCTGAGCTGCGTCACCAAGATCCGCGAGGAGCCAGGGGTAAACGACTTCCTGAGCAGCACTTCGATCCAGGAGCGTGTTCGTCGCGTGATCCAGAAAATGGCGAGCTTCGCGCGCCGGGAATTGATTTAAATATAAATAAATCTTAACAAATGAAGGCCGCCGAGTTTCAAATCTGCTCCCAGGAAGATGAGACGAAACAGGGCCTATTAGAAGGTTTCACCTTTCGCCAATGGTTTTTAACTGGTGAATATCAAAGGTTTTTTTTCGGAATCAGGACCAGATTCTAAAAAACCCAAAGAAATCACTCCACCAACTCTTCAAGTTTGACTATTTTAGTCGGATAATAAGAAGGTGATGAGAAAGACTTTAGCGCTCACCTCCTTAATACTGCTCGCGGGATGTAACTCCCCGTCGGACTTGGCCACGGGCCAAGTGAACTCGGCTGCGGCCCCTCATCAAATGGCGGAGACTGGCAACGCCCCTCGGATCTCAACGGTTCAGATTCGTGATCAGAGCCTCCTCATCGGTGGAGCAAATCTAAGCGGTGTGGATCAGATATCGCTCGAAAACGATACGGTTCAGGTGGATCTCAAACCAGCCTCCCAAAACGATGGTCAGCTCGTCGCAGATTCTGGTGCTTCGTTTAAGTCCTTGGGTTTGATTTCCGGGACGGTTTATTCGCTGACCCTTGTGGACTCGACTTCTCAGCAAACCACAAAAATTGAAATAACCTATCTTCCCCAAGAATAGGCCCAAGAATAGGCCCAAGAGTAATTTCCACGCTAGCGCAGTACCTGGCTAATCGCGATCAGCGACCAGCTTGTCAATCCGTCCAATTAGTGCCAGAACTGAAGAATATCATGAGAACAATTCTTCTTTTGTCGTCGCTCATCTTGCTGTCGTCCATCAACTGTTTCGCCATGGATTTATCCGTGCTTCCGGAGTCCCGCGATCAACAGTATAGAACCTTCGGATTATTCATCGACAATCAAACTTCGGGTTTGTTTCTTCCAAGCGGCAATAATGTGTGGCTTGCGCTCGGTGAAGAAGTTGCCTTGGTTGAAATCAAAAACTGGTACGGAAGTCCTCAGCTCGTTCTTTATGCTTCCGTCAACGCAGGTGACCGATTGAAGCCGGGTGGTTCGACGATCTTGATGGAAACGATCGATATTCGCGCGGGTCTTTCCTACGAATTTTCTCTCGATGAAAAGCAACGTATTGCCGTCTCCTACATGCATCAGTCCGGACATACATCGGACGATGTACAGGACGACAGCATCATTCATCCCAATCTCGGCAACGAAGAGCTTTTGATTCGTTACTTCCACGATATTCAGGACAAGTTTCGCGTAGGTGGAACTTTGAAACCTTATCTCAGTTCGGATCCCGGGATCGATCACTTTGGCGCAGATCAATTTGTGGAGTGGTTTCCCTGGGGAACGGCCACGAGTTTCGATAAGTTTACGCCGTTTATCGCGGGATCACTTGAGGAATACGGTTCTGCCGCGGTTAACATGACCTACCACCTTCAAGCCGGCGCTTATATCGGCAACCATTTACAGCCGGTGTACAAACCCAATGTCCGCGTGGTTGCGGGTTATTACAACGGCGTGGACCCGCGCTTGAAGTACGCGCAGTTTTTAGGCGGCTTTCAACGCTTCTTTTACTTCGGGGCAGAACTCGGTCTTTAAGTTTTTTGGCGGTGGCGCAAAACTTTCTTCGACTTCTCTCGTATCACTCTAGGTCAAACCTCTTAAAAAGGCGGGCCTATGAAACAACAATCGATCTCAAGAAAACTTTTTGATCTTTTTCGCTTGAGTAAGTGGGACAGCGGGCGCCACAAGCAACTCAAGCTCATGAATAAGATCGGTCGCTTTCGAATGCGATGTGATCTTTGCGGTCGAGTCTATCGCGCGACTTCTCTTTTTTTTCGATCGTGCCGAACTTGCAGGCACGAGTATGAACCAGTCCGAGGTTAGTTAAGAAGCGCCATGATGTCCGCGCGCGTGAGAGATGCTGCTTGGGCCCCTCCGGCGAGGATGGAATTGGAAAGCTCTTGCTTCCGTTTTTGAAGACTTAAGATGCGCTCTTCTACCGTGTTCTCTGTGATCAACCTGCAGATGAGCACAGGGTTTTCCTGCCCGATTCGGTGAACGCGATCAGCAGCCTGATCTTCGACTGCAGGATTCCACCAGCTATCCATTAAGTAAACGTGATCAGCCGCGGTGAGGGTTAAGCCCACGCCTCCGGCTTTGAGTGAAAGCAACATCACAGGTGGGCCATTCGGATCTTGGAAGTTTCTGACGACTTCCTCGCGATTGTTGGTGCTGCCGTCGAGTCTCAGGAAGGGCAGTCCCATCTTTTCGAGTCGAGGTTCAATCAAATCGAGGAACGAAGTCCATTGAGAGAAGACGAGAGCGCGATGACCTTGAGCAATGGAGTTCTCAAGACTTTGCGCAAGGAGGTCCACTTTCGAAGAGCTTTCAGCTTTTTGACCAGGGACCAGGTCCGGATGACAGCAAGCCTGACGAAGTCGGAGAAGAAGCTCGAGAGCGCCCAAAACAGAGCCGCCTTCTTCGAGGGTTTCCATCACTTCTGCGCGCGCGGACGCGAGAAGCGTGTCGTAAATTTCACGTTCCGTCGGAGAAAGTTCGCAATTGAGGACGACCTCGGTGCGTGGCGGAAGTTCTGGTGCAACGTCCTTCTTTAAGCGACGAAGAATGAACGGGCGAATCCGAGAACGAAGGCGACTGGTCGCGATCTCGTCGCCGCGTGAAATCGCGGAACCAAAATCGTCTTGAAATTCACGACGAGAACCAAGCAGGCCTGGATTCAAAAATTCAAATTGACTCCAAAGATCTTCCATCCGATTTTCAACCGGGGTTCCGCTCAAAGTCAGACGGAAACCGTCTTTCACGTGAAGACCGAGGAGGTGAGAGGCCTGTGCGATTTGGGACTCAGGATTTTTGATCATCTGAGCCTCATCCAAAATCGCGCCGTCCCACTTCTGACTTAAGAGTGCTTCTTTATCTTGTCTAAGAAGTCCGTAGCTTGTGATCGTGATGTTGGCGGTAGGATCGATCGTTCGATTGCTGCCGTAGTAGAGCGCAACTTTTAAAGACGGACGAAACTTCTTCAACTGATCTTCCCAGCTATGAAGAACGCTGGTCGGAGCAACTACGAGCACATGCTCTTTTACACCGAGAACACAGAGGGCTTGAATCGTTTTTCCGAGACCCATATCGTCGGCGAGAAGAGCGCCCATTCCGTTTTTCTTGAGGAACTGAAGCCAGTTCACGCCTTGGCGTTGATAGTGACGAAGTTCTGCCTGAAGATCCTTAGGAAGAGGAGATTCTGCAATCCCTTCGAAGTCCTCGAACTTTCTCTTCAGTTCATCGAGTGCTTCGTTAACGGCAGGGACTTCAGCGACGTCCTCTGCTTTAGCGTTGCGAGCGCCTTTGGAGCCCGCAAGCTTTTCACGTTGTGCGCCCGTGAGTTCCTGATTGATGTTCGCAAGTTCAGGCAGAAGGTAGGCGGGGAGATGGCCGTTTCCTTTTTCTCGGAAGGCGAGAAGTCTTTGAATGCGACTCCCGTAACGGGCAAGCCAGTCCATTGGGAGAGGCGCGTAGCCCCCGCCAAGAATCGGAACATGGGTTTCGTGACGTAACCAGGCTTGAAAAACTTGCGCAGTGTCGGCCGCGTCCGAAGGATGGTTCGAAGAATTGAGGGCCGAGGCTTTAAATGTAATATCGAAATCGAGCCCTTCAGTGGAGAACTCGGGGACAAGAGTCGGGCGAAGCGCAAACTGTTGAACGCCGTCACCAGCCTGTTCCCAATCTTGGGCGCGGCGGACAAACTCAACGGCAGACATTCCACGGAACTCGGCACGATGTCCGAGTGAAAGGTGCAGTTCGGCCTGAAGTTTTCTCATCAAAAGCTGCTCGGCTTGTGAGTCCCGAATCGCATACTCGGAGCTATACACCAGCGACGGAGTCACGGTCATCACGTGCTCTCCGGTTTTTTCTAAATTGAGCACAATCCGTGGCGGAGATTGAGAGACCTCGTAAGAAACATGCGGAATTTTTTTGGCGAGCATTCGTACGGGAAGCTTTTTTTCAAGCGCCGGAATAATTTCAGACAGAAGCTTGGGCATTTCGGCCGCGGAGAACCAACGGCCTGGCTTTTTGAGCATTTGTCGCTCGAACGAAGTCAGGCCAGGATCTTCGAGTACGCGAAGCGTCCGGATCCCACCCACTTCGGTGAGCAGAACTCCGTTTTCAAAAACTTCGGTGATCGTATGATCTTCCATCCCGACAACTCGAAGGCCGGGACCGTCGTCTTGAACTTCGGCGTGAAGGCCACGCGTTGGTGGGCCGATGACCACTGGTCTTTGGTCGAGTTCAAGTGGGCTCACCTGACGAAGAATCGGCAGAAGTTTTAAAAGCGTCGCACGATCGAGTCGTACCGCTGGAGACGACGCAGTAACGTTCGCTGCTTCACCAAGCGCGCGATCGATTGCGAAATCTTCTTGTGTGGCGGCGATGCGCCCACCGTTCTTGATTTCGGTGAGGCGACCAGATTGGGCCCCGCCGATTAAAGCGACGAGAGATCCCGTCAAAGGCACATCGCCTAAGAGTCTCTGAAAGAAGAGGATGCTGCCTTGCTTGATAAATTTGTAGCGGAGGGTTGGCGTGGCGGCCTTTGAGCCTTTCTTGCCACTCGCACTTCCGGTGGAAGCCGAGCCTACGGTCTCCAGTTTCAATCCGCCTTTGAGCGCGACGACTGCGGCCGCGACATGGGCGCAGGGTTCGACGCGACCTTCGCAATCGCAGAAGTAGTCTTCGTCGTCTAACCAGAGATTGACCTTCAAGCTGACAGCCTTATCAGGCGAGCGGACCTTCAATACCACTTCGTTGCCCGTCCAAGAGTCAATTTGGACGAGGTTATCCCGAGCGAGCGCGACGGCCTTTGTCCAGATCCCAGGGAGACTGGCTTTCTGGATGGTTTGGAAGAACTTTTGAAGGGCAGGAGATTCCATAATTTGGCTGCCTAGCTTAACACAAAGAGGTAAGACTTAGAGATTATTTGGGAGAATAAATGGCTTCGTTTTGTACCTATTTTAATCAAGCTCAATGTCGCTCCTGCGAGTGGATCGAGCTCGATTATCCTAAGCAGCTTGAAAAGAAGGAGGGCCTTCTGAGAGGTGCTCTAGAAGGCGCTTTAGGGCCAATCCAAAGCCAAGAGCAGAGCCCAGCAGAGGGGATTCAGCTCGAAATTTCGGTCGGATCGCCCCAGCGGGAGTTCCGAGACCGTGCCAAAATGGTCGTGACCGGAACCGTGGAAAACCCTGTGATCGGTCTTCAAGGGGAGTCGAGCCTGGATGAGGGAAGGGAACTCCTCTCATGTCCGATCCATCATCCGGCACTTAACCAACTGATCCAAGCCATGCCCGAATTCATATTGAACTATAATCTTGCTCCCTACCGAATCGCCGAGCGGCGGGGGGAGTTGAAGGCGATCATCGCATTTCACTCTCACAAGAGCGGGCAGATGTATCTTCGGTTTATTTTGCGTTCCAAAGATTGTGTCGCGCGAATCAAGAAAATGCTCCCAAGCTTACTCGAAAAATTTCCGTCGCTTGTCTGTGTCTCGGCCAATATCCAACCTGTCCCACATGCAATCTTAGAAGGCCCCGAAGAAATTATTTTGACCGAGAGAACTTCGATTGATCATGGTGATTTGAAACTCGCTCCGCGAGCTTTTGTTCAGACCAACGGATTTATCGCCGATCAATTATATCAGACCGCGTCTGCTTGGATTGCTGAGGCGACGGGTTACCAGGGGCGCGGTGATTCTCAGACTAGTTCTTTAAAAATGCTCGAACTTTTTTGTGGTCAGGGAGCATTTAGTTTCTACGCGGCTCGGAGTGCGACACCGCCAACGGAAGTTTTAGGAATTGAAATCAACTCGGATGCTGTCCAATCCGCCAACGAAACCGCGCAACGACTGGGGCTCGGCTTCATGAAGTTTCGGTGCCACGACGTAACGAAGCCCGCTGAGCTTTTAAATGAAGTTCAATCGTTCGCGGCAGATTTGATCTTAGCAAACCCGCCACGCCGAGGACTGGGCGAGGGGGTTGAGCTTCTTTTGAAGGCCAAACCTCGGCACATCCTCTACTCTAGTTGCGAAGTAGAGACACTCGCATCAGATCTGAAGATATTGGCGAAGGACTATGCCGTTCATCGAGTGCAGCTCTTTGATATGTTCCCGCACACGAAGCACTTCGAAACGCTCGTGTGGCTCAAGCGCAAGTGATCTACGTCCAGCAGGTTTCGGTTTCGGCGCATGTTTGATTTGTCGATCTTTGCCTAATTCCGGTTTTCCGGTTTCCGTGCGTGTCTGATTTGTCGATCTTTGCCTAATTCTACTTTTCTACTTTTCGCTCGGAGTCAGGTAGGACCTCCGTTCAAAACCGGAAAACCGGAATTAGGCAAGGGCGTCCGGATTCTTTTAGGTCCAAAAGTAGAAAAGTAGAATTAGGCAAAGCCGCGCAAAACGGGGCTCGTTCTGCGCGGCCTTCCCGAGGGAGTCGATTACAGTCCGATTGGCGTGATCCCACCTCCGCCGCCACCACCGCCTGAGCAGCTATCAGCGAGATGCGCGATGCCATCGAACTCACCCGTGATGGTGACACCACCGCTTGCATCCGAGACGGGACAAACGTAGTTCCCCCAGACTTCGACATCGGCGCTGTTGTTATCACCCGTCGTTCCTGCCGAGCAGGGAGTGCCTGCTTGGAAGATCACGGTCGCGTTGGGGTTGGTCAGAGTACAAGTCGTTCCGAGAAGAGCGCGAGCGGGAGTTTGATCGCCGACTTCGTCAGTGGAGAAGCTCACCTGCTTGATCGTTGCCGCACTTGCATCGACAGTCCCAGTCATCGTCGAGACATTGATGGTGTCAGAGAAGCCAGTGAGTTCGATTTGCATTCCGAAGTTCACTGATGAAGGTAGGCCATAATTGAGAGTTGAGTTGATGACGTAGCTTCCGGTTCCGTTCGCACCAGGGGTGTAGAGGGGCAAGACAATGTTGTAGCCCCCGGAGTTGGTTGCGAGGTAGTTCACTGCATTGAGCCGGGTGTCCGTCGTTGCAGTGCCGGTTGACGCTGAGGTTTGTCCATAGATGAACACACTCCCTGGCATGGCCGGCACCGTATAAGCGAGGGTCTGCGACGCGGAGACAGAGACCGTCGTATTACACGCGTCTTTTACGAGTAATCCGATGTTTCGAGTTCCCAGATCGTTGACGTAGTCATTTGAAACGGCGGTACCACAGGGGCTGAACGCCGTGTCTTGAATCCCATCTCCGTCGAGATCCCAAGCACAGAGATAGGGCGCGGTTCCGTTCGCTCCTGTTACAACGGTAGATGCCGAGAAGTTGTAGAGGTTGGTACCAGAGCCTGCACTGACAGAGATGCCGGAAGGAGTAAGGCTACTCACCGTGAAGTTCGGATTGGCGCAAGTGACGCTCGCTTGATAAGTCGCGGTTGCAGTAGTCGAAGCCGCCGTTCCGTTTGCGGTAAGGGCGAAGACAAAATCTCCTGCCGCCGCGAGAGTCACAGGATTGTCGCCCAAGTTTAACGTGACGTTCGTTGGAGTTCCTCCGATCACATCGATATTCGTCTCCGAAAGATTGAACGTTGTTGCGGCTGGAACATTCGTTCCATCGAGATGAAAGTTATACGCCACGCCCGAAGTCAACGAGAGCGAAGTGCTGGTGTTCGTTCCCGAGTAGATCAGAGCGCCAGTGGAGCTGTAGACGCTGAGGGCGACCCGCCCAGTGACGGGCCCTCCGGGCGTTCCAACTGTTCCCGGGACAACGTTGGTCGTCGTTGAATCGCCGCTGTCACAAGAGGTGAGCAGGAATATCGGCGGCGCGAGCGCAATAAAGGCCGCAATGTAAGGGATCAGGCTGAGATGAAATTTGCTACGATTTGGCTGAGACATTTGAGTTTCTCCTTGGTTGGTCATTGAAAGTTATTGGAAGTCATTGGAACTCTGAGGGAGCAAAGAGGACAGGTGAACTCTGCCCTTGGATGGAGCGCTGTGCGGATCGAATTGTCGGCTTGTCATCTAAAACTGCCGCGTTTTCGATCACAGAAACTTGAATCGTGTTGCCACTTCCTAATACGGCTACGTTTTGAACCACGAGGTGATAACAATCGTAATCGGGGCTTGGGCTACTCTCGTGAGTGAGGGTGGTTGCTCGAGTGAGATAGTCTTGAATGGAGTTCATAGAAACAACAGTCGGCAAGCCCTGTTTGATCTTTTGATAGTTGGTGATTCCGTCTCCGAAGGGATCCAGTTGAGTTCCATCGGACCCGGCAAGAATGGGTAAAGAGTTTTTAAATCCCAGTAAGTCCGGAAGAAACGTTCCGTTGGTGCTGAAGGTACTGAGGGATGATCCTAAGTTAAACGCTTCGCAGTTGTTGAACCCACTCTTCGACGTCGATGGATAAGTGATGGAACCGTCGGGTTGAGTAGTTGGTTGTAAACCATCACAAATCGCATAAGGATCTCGTCCCGACGGATTACAGCTCGGGTCATTGCAGACTTTTGCTTTCATCCGATACTCGACAAGATCACGGACACCATTTCCGTCGGAGTCCGATTGCCCCACCAGACCCGGCGGAACTCGAAACTGGTCGGGCATTCCACCTCCGCCGCTATCGTAGAGAAGTTTTCCGTTGTCCCACCAAACAGCATTCTGGTTGTCGACCCAGGCATCCGAGAGGACGTGACGAACGTTGCGATTGGGCGGCGCAAAGTTTTGATAGGCAATGTCGGCACCCGCGCCAAATTGAAAGTACTGCCCATTTCCGGCCGCTGCCATTTGAGTGAGAAGAGTTTCGGCGGCGGGAATTTGAACGGCTTGGTAGTAATAAGCAGTATCGAGTTCAATTCCCGAAATAAACGGCCCGAGCGTCGGATCATTTTTGATCCCCAAGATCTGATTGATCACCGGAAGAATGTCCGTCGTAAAAGTTTGGGTATAAGTCCCTGTTCCCTGTGCAATCGTCGGTATCCCATCACTGACAAACACCACGTGATAGGAGGTGAGCACTGGGGGTTGTGCGGGAATTGCCGCTTGTCCCTGAGCATCCGCGAGAATAATCTGCTCCGCCAAGGCGAGCGCAGCCTGATAGTTGGTGAAGCCCTTATCCACCGGAACAGGAGCCGCGGCTGTTCCTGAGCCGATCCAATCGGTCGTGACACTTTGGAGAAAAGTTGCTGAATCTGAGTTAAAAGTTGTGATCCCTGTTGGCTGGTAGGCCGTGTCGTTGAAATCAATCATACTAAACGAAGTGAGATTGTTCGGATCAGGAAGAAGCGTGCTCACAAATTGAACGAGTGGACCGTAGCGGCGATCCCCGTTGGGATCGGTGCCCGTGACATCGTTCGGAGTCAGGGGATTTGGAAACCCCGGCTGGTTCGACTGCGAATGATCCAAAATGAAGAGATATTTAATATTTTGCTGAGAAGGGTCGGGGGGCGTTGTACAAAAGCTCGCATCGACGGTGACATAGTTCAGGTCTGCAAAGCTCGTGGGTTGCAACGGTTCGAGGTCGTCTTGGCAACCGATCATTACAGTAGCTACGAACATCATAGAAGCTACGAACTTCGGCGAGATAAATTTCATGGTAGCACAACCTGTTGATCAAAATCATGAGAGGCATCGGTCGCCCAGTAGTTGAATTTCAAAATCAATCCATTGGAATTTCCCTTCAGGACAGCGAAGGCGGTATAGAGCGAGGGTGTGTTGGTCGCAAGATTGGTCTCGGTCAGGTAAAATGCGATGAAGTTGTCTTGCCCTCCATTTAAAATCGGAATGTTGCCTACCTTAAGGATCTGAGTACCGTCCGGATAAACTTGAAAGTTGTACTGATAGGCGAAAAGCTGGTTCGCTTGCGATGTAGCGCTTTCGTCAGTCGGTAGATGCTCCTTACATTTGTCATAATTAGTCACTCCATCAACGGCGACGTTGAGTTTAGAATCAGATTTGTCTTTGGGGTTGAGCCCACAACGAATTTTAAGATAGTCGGGAATTCCATTTCCATTATTGTCGAATTTTGTCGAGTCCAGCCCGAGGTACTGCTTTTCACAATCACGAAGTCCTAAAAAGGCGGCCGCCCCATTTCTTGTGTCCGTAAAAGTAAAGGCGTCGTTCGACGTACTTTGTTGAAGAGCGGTAGGGCAAGTCAGAAGACTCTGCTGAGAAAGGGTGACACCCATCAAGGAGAGAAGAAAATCACTGAATCCCGTATTGACGGAATAGGCAGAGGGACCCTGCAAAAATCCGTATGTCGGAGCGAGCTGTTGCTTGACGGTATCGGGCAGACCGTCACGTGCCGTCATCAGTTGAAGCTGTCCTTGCGATGCTTTTACGGAAAAGTTACTGACAAAAAGATCTTTAAACACGTTCCCAGCCGCTGGAACGTAGTTCATGATTTGCATCGTGACTGTTTGGGGAGGAACTACCGCCTGTCCGGGTTGAAGGCTCTGAAGGTTTTCGGAGTTACAACCCGAGAAGAAAAATAGGACCAAAGCGACGATAACAAATCCAAAGAAGAGTTTTAGAGTTTTCATGGCCACGACTTCCAGGTATTCAAGCTCTGTTCAGTTGGATCGTTCCAGTCATTAAATTGGATAATGTTAGTTCCTGCAGGGATTTGTTTGGCCCCGACTCGATAGAGCTTCTGACTCTGCAGAAGTTCGTTTTGCAGGATGACGTCAATTCGAACAGTGTTGGAGCTGCTTGCCGTTGGGAGATTTGAAACATCCAGTTGATAGCAATCTTGAACATCCGATGTGCTCACCATGTTCAGGGTGTAGACACTGGGTGCGACATTCAAAAGTTGGTAGAGAGGTGTGTTCGCAGGAAGAGAGAATTTGATCTTGTCATAGATGCTCATTCCATCCAAACCAGGCGAGGTCACGGGCGGAGCCGTACCCAACTGGAAAGGCACGCCGTTCTTAAGTTCGAGCCAATCGGGGATGAGATCTCCGTTGGAGTCGGGATTATTGATTCCCCCTGCGTCGTTCAGTACCATCTTTTCACAATCGGAGAGACCATCGGGATCGCTTGATCCAGTGACTCCATTGCAGACACCCGTTGTGAGGTTGGTAACCAGAGCAGGCAAAGTATCCGTACAGATGCCGAGGGCGTTTAAGTTTTGGCAGGGGACGTTTCCTTTTACTTGGTTCAGAACTAAATCTGAAATTCCGAGCCCAAAAGTATCGATTTTGAGAGGATCAGTTCCGTAGATCTTTTCTTGGTCATCTGCCAAGCCATCCAGATCAGAGTCAAGGTGGGCACTCCCATCAGGCTCCATAACGACCGACGAGTTCGTAACGAAGATGTCACTCAAAGTATATTTGATGTGCTTGGTGCTCGGGATAAAGGACTGATAGTTAATGTTGGAACCCGAGAGAGCATTATAGGGAATCCCGTCTCCCGCTTGCGCCATCTCTGCAAGTAAAGTCTGACCGCTCGTATCGACGTTGCCAGGATAGTAATAGTAGATGGTGAACAAGTTCATGCCCGCGACGTATTTGCTATTGGAGGCGAGGCCCATGATGGTGCTGACTTCACCTAGGATTTGATCAGTCGGCTCTTTCGTGATGGTGATGGGGCCGGTCACAACGATATTTCCATTCGCATCCGTTCCCACGCCTCCGATGCTGGTGATGGGTGATCCATCGCTCATAAAGACAACCGTATAGTACGAAGCGTTCTGAAGGCCGGGAGTGGGGCACCAGGTTCCAGGTGATGCCGATCCCAGGGGGAGGGCCGCGCAATTCTTAGTGTTCTGAATGTCGGTATTAATGATCGTGTACGCCGATCCGAGAGCTGCAAGATAGCTCGTATCACCGCTGTCGTTTGGTGGACTATTGTTGGGGTACACCCCACCGGCATCGGTGAGGACATGTTGGTAGAATCCGGGAATGTCTGATGTGAAGCCCGCATTGCCAGCAGGAAAAGAAGTTGCCTGGGCATTGAAATCAACGAGCGCAAAATAAAGAGAAGGATTGGTCGGATCGTTGGCCGGTAGGTTGCCTAAGTAATTGAGTAACGTTCCAGAGGTGTTGATGTCGCCATAACGGGTGTGACCAGTGGGATCGGTCGCATATTGTTTGGAGATGACGATATCTCCATTGACCAAAGCGGGCGCACCCGAACCGTCACTGGCCATGAGATAATTTTCGGCGTTGCTTCCCGAGTGATCTAAAATAATAAGCATCTTCTGCACAATCGTCTGATTGACTGCAGGATCAGTGCAGAAATTGACTTTCACATCCGCGACAGGATTTTGAGGATCCGAAGCGGCGTTAAGCGGAATCAGTGGCGAGTCGTTACATCCGGTCAAAAGCCCAGTGATGACACCGGTGAAAAAAATGAACAGAAGCGTAACTTCGGCGATGGTGTTCTTGCGCGTGAACATGGTCCAAAATAATACGAGTCAGTTCAGTTAAAGTTTCGATCTCGCGAAAAAAAATATTAAATAAAAAGTAAATAAGAAAGTTTGACAGAAGTGGAAATTAGTCATTACGATTTCCACCGTGAGAACAAAAATAAGTTTTACCAGTTTGAGTTTAGGGTTAATTTTCTTGAGCCAGATCGGAGCGGGGGTT
>Ga0302315_10001989_pt1 | contig 19831 bp, 12 predicted proteins | sample III_Palsa_N3_1_FD_200532 | JGI IMG/M metagenome (GOLD analysis project Ga0302315, IMG submission 200532) | Peat permafrost microbial communities from Stordalen Mire near Abisko, Sweden - III_Palsa_N3_1 | ecosystem: Environmental > Terrestrial > Soil > Palsa > Peat permafrost | place: Sweden...
CCCGACAAACTCGCTCAGCTCGGCGTCACCGCACCCGAAGTCATCGCCGCTATCCAGACCCAGAACAACGTCAACCCGGCCGGCCAGATCGGTGCTGAGCCTATTCCCAAAGGTCAGCAGTTCACCTATACCGTTCGCACTCAGGGACGCCTGGTCACGCCCGAGGAGTTCGGCAAAATCATCCTCCGCGCCAACGCCGACGGCTCGATTCTGCACCTTAGCGATGTCGCCCGCATCGAACTCGGAGACCAGGCGTACGGCATCTCCGGCCGGTATAACCAGGCACCCTCCGGCGTCATGGCCATCTACCAGCTTCCCGGTTCGAATGCCGTCCAGACCGCTGCCGCAGTTAATGCGCGCATGAAGGAACTCTCCGCCACCTTCCCTTCCGGCATCAGTTACGACGTTCCTCTCGACACCACCAAGGCTGTCACCGCCGGCATCCACGAGATCGTCCTCACACTTCTTGAAGCGCTCGGCCTCGTTGTCATCGTCGTCTTCATCTTTCTCCAGGGCTGGCGCGCCACGCTCATCCCTCTGCTTGCCGTGCCGGTCTCCCTCATCGGAACCTTCATCATCTTCCCTGCACTCGGCTTCTCCATCAACACGCTGTCTCTGTTTGGCCTGGTGCTCGCCATTGGTCTCGTCGTCGACGATGCCATCATCGTCGTTGAAGCCGTCGAGCACCACATCGACGAAGGCATGGACCCCAAAGCCGCAACGGAAAAAGCTATGGAAGAGGTCGGCGGCCCGGTCGTCGCCATCGCTCTTATCCTTGCTGCCGTCTTCATCCCGACCGCCTTCATCCCCGGCATCACCGGCCGCCTGTATCAGCAGTTCGCCGTCACCATCGCGATCTCGGTGCTCATCTCGGCCTTCAACGCCCTTACCCTCTCCCCCGCGCTTGCTTCGCTACTGCTCAAACCCAAGCAGGAAGGAGCGAAGAAGGGCCCGCTTGCCAGAGCCTTCGGCCTCTTCAACAAATTCTTCGGACGCACCACGGACAGCTTCGTTCATACCTCGGACGTTCTCATCCACAAGTCATACTTTGCCATGCTCGGCATCGTCCTCATCGGGATCATCGCCGTCTTCCTCGGCAGCAGCCTGCCCGGCGGATTTATCCCGACCGAAGACCAGGGCTACATGTTCCTCGCCCTGCAGCTTCCCGACGGTGCCTCTGCCCAACGCACCGATGCGGCTCAGCAAAAGATCACTGCCGCCCTGCTGAAGACTCCTGGCATTGAAGGCGTCATTGCTGTCACCAACTTCTCTCTCCTCACCCAGGTTCAGAGCACTAACGCCGGCTTCTTCTTCGTGTCTCTCAAGCCCTGGGAGGTCCGCAAGAGCAAGCAGGAACAGCTCGAATACATCCAGGGCAACCTGCAGAAACAGCTCGGCGGCAACCCGGACGGCATTGCTTTTGCCTTTCCTCCGCCCTCCATCCCGGGCATTGGAACCTCCGGCGGCGTCACCATGGTTATTGAAGATCGCTCCGGCTCGGACGATCCCGCAACCCTGACGAAGAACGTCTTCGCCTTCCTGGGCGCTTTAAAACAACGCCCTGAAATCGGTGCCGCGGTCCCGTCCTACGAGCCCGCCGTGCCGCAGCTTTACGCCGATGTAGACCGCGAAAAGACACTTCAACAGCAGGTCCAGCTCTCAGACGTATATACCACCATGTCGACCTTCATGGGCGGATATCTCGTCAACTACTTCAATCGTTTTGGCCGGCAGTGGCAGACCTACGTCGAGGCCGAAGGAACATCCCGCACGGACATTAAGAACATCAACCAGTTTTATGTTCGCAGCGCCAACGGCAGCCAGGTCCCCCTTGGCTCGCTCGTCAGAGTGAAGCAAATCACCGGTCCTGAGTTCATCTTCCGTTTCAATGAATTCAACGCCGCGCAGCTGAACATTACCGGCGCTCCCGGCTACAGCTCCGGCCAGATCCGCGCCGCGCTCGAAGATACCTTCAAAAAAACGATGCCCGCGGGAGCTGGCTTCGATTACTCCGGCATGTCCTATCAGGAGCAGCAGGCGGAAAAGGGTATTCCCTCCTGGGCAGTCTTTGGACTCTCCCTGATCTTCGTCTTCCTCATTCTGGCCGCTCTGTATGAGAGCTGGACTCTCCCCTTCAGCGTCCTGCTCAGCACTCCGGTTGCGATTCTCGGCGGTTACATCGCACTCCACGCCAGATCGCTCGAGAATGACATCTTCGCCACGATCGGTCTGGTCATGCTGATCGGTCTCTCGGCCAAGAACGCCATCCTCATCGTTGAGTTCGCCAAAGCGAACTACGATAGCGGCCAGAGCATCTCCGAGGCCGCTCTTGGCGCAGCCCGCCTGCGCTTTCGCCCCATCGTTATGACGGCTCTGGCATTCATCTTCGGCTGTCTCCCGCTCTGGACTGCGACGGGCGCAGGTGCTGCCTCTCGCCGCATCCTCGGCACCGTCGTCGTAGGCGGCATGTTCCTCTCGACCGCCATCGGCCTCATCTTTATCCCTGTCACCTTTTCTGTAGTCGAGTACCTCTCGCACCGCTTCGTCAGGGGCGGCAAGGGCACGACGATGGACTCGAAAGCTGACTTCGATCCTGTAGCCGCCGGCAAAGCTGCCGGAGGCGGACCAAAGACCCCCACTCAGGGAGGTCACGCATGAGGAACTTTCCGATGTCGCTCAAACGTACCTATGCAATAGCTGCCGGAGGCGTTCTCATAAGCGCTCTTGCAGGCTGCACCGTCGGACCGAAGTACAAGCGGCCCAATTATCAGGCGCCGCCCGCATTTCGCGGCGTGGACGAAGCGGCTATCACCAGCGCATCCCAGAACTCTCTCGGCGATCAGCAGTGGTCTGAGGTCTTTCGCGAACCGGAGCTTCAAGCCCTCATCCGGACCGCGCTCACCAACAACTACGACATCCGCATCGCCGCGCAACGCGTCCTCGAGCAGCAGGAGCAGGTCAGGATCACCCGCTCCCAGGAGTTTCCCCAGATTACAGTCGGAGGCACCGGCCTCGGCGCCAGTATCCCATCCACAATCGGCGGCACCAGCATCGCCAGTCCGCTCGCCGCCGGCAGCTTTGATCTCGGCGCCACCTGGACCCCCGACTTCTGGGGTCTCTACCGTAAGCAGACTGAAGCTGCCCGTGCGAATCTGCTGGCTCAGACCTGGGCTCAGCGAGCCGTCCGCATGACCCTGATCCAGCAGGTCGCCACCACCTACATCCAGCTCCGCGCTCTTGATCGCCAGCTTGAGATCACAAAGCAAACCCTCAAGGTGCGCCAGGATTCCGTCAATCTGACCGAGACGCTCGAACGCGGCGGCTCCGTGCCGCTTTCGGACGTGCGCCAGGCCGAGCAGCTCCTCTACACCGCCACTTCCCAGCTCCCGCAGCTCGAACAGCAGATACAGCAGCAGGAGAACGCCCTCAGTCTACTGCTCGGGGCGAATCCTGGCCCGATCGCCCATACCGATCCCAATGCTCTCACGCCGCCACCACAGGATCTTCCCACCGGTATTCCCTCACAGCTCCTCGAGCGCCGCCCGGACATCCAACAAGCGGAGCAGACTCTTGTAGCCGCCAACGCGCAGATCGGTGTCGCCCGCGCTCAGTTCTTCCCGCAACTCTCCATCACTGCCTCAGGCGGCGTGGGCGGCGACCAGTTCTCAAACATCTTCGATCCATCCGGCAAGACCATCTACGGCATCGGTTCCCTCGCGCAGCCAATCTTTGAGGGCGGCAAGCTTCACGGCCAGCTTAACCTCGCCAAAGAAACTCAGAAGGAGATGGTCCTCAACTACCAGAAGACCATCGCTGGAGCCTTCCGCGATGTTTCCAACGCCCTTATCGCTCTGAATAAGCAGCGCGCCTACCGCGAGCAGCAGGAGAAGCTGGTCGCCGCCGCCCAGGATGCAACCCGTCTGGCACGCCTCCGCTATGAGGGCGGATCCACAGCCTACCTTGAGGTCCTCACCACCGACTCCAACCTCTTCTCCGCCCAGCTCAACTTGGCAACCGCTCAGCAAGGCGAAGCCCTTACCCTCGTCCAACTCTATAGCGCCCTTGGCGGCGGCTGGCAGTAACGGGACCTTGAGGCCAACGTCACCGCAATTTAAAATTGCGGTGACGTTCTCATCTATTGATGAATGCATCTGGATCATGGCTCGACCAAGTTGAGTGTGAATTGTTTGTCGCCAAGCCATAAAAAAACACTCCGCGAGCCGATAATAAAGGTGAAGTCCTTCCAAAGGGCCGCGAAAATGGCGGTATACTCGCTAACTAACGGGGAGTACCATCTCTCCATTTCAGGTTGAACCAACGTATCGCGGGCCCCATAAACATAGAGGCCGGCGCCTGAGAAGACGCCCGGTAACCAGTCAATTGACAACACCACTCCCGCAAATGAAAAGACTCTCATGATGCAAATGAGAAACGGAGGTAGTGGAGATGAAGACAAAGAGCATCCCAGAGATTGTGATCCTTCTGGTATCCCTCTCTGTCGTGTTGAGCACGGCTCGCGCGGCGCAGTACAAGTACACGGTGAAGATGCTGAACGGGTCGCGTTTTCCGAGTTCAGAGGATATGAAGCATGGCAGGATGTCGCAGTGAGTCAGACCGATGAGGGAATCAAGGCTATCCTGGGGAATTCCGTCATGATCAACACGTATAGAGAAGGCAGTTTGTTACCACTACAATACGCGTATGACGAGAAGAGACTACATCTTCACGGACTACCCTCAAAGGCAAGCGGGTATGAAGGCAATGCGTCAACCTGTTTCTGACCCGCGTCCGCAAATGTCAGCCGTAACATCACCTGTTGTTCGAGGACTTATCGCGCGAAAGCACAAACTGGTGGGGCAAGCACAATTTGTTCGACCCGCCCGCAAGTGTTTTCCAACACCATGGTTGAGAACTCATAGGAGAGAGTCATGGCAACTACAGAAGTCGCAGTAACACGAATGAAAGCGGCGGAGGTTCCTAAGCCCGGAGCAGATTTCCGAATTGTCGAGCGCGAGATTCCTAAGCCGGGTGCAGGACACGTGCTCATCAAGGTGCAGGCCTGTGGTGTGTGCCACAGTGACGTGCTCACGAAAGAAGGCGCGTGGCCCGGAATTCAGTATCCCCGCCAGGGCACGAAATCGCGGGCATCATCGATGAACTGGGTGCCGGTGTTTCCGAGTGGAAGAAGGGACAGCGCGTCGGTGTCGGCTGGCACGGCGGCCAGGACGGCACGTGTCTCTCGTGCCGGCGCGGAGATTTTCGCAATTGCAGAAATTTAAAAATTCCAGGCATCAGCTATGACGGGGGATACCAGCAATACATGGTGGCTCCCGTGGAGGCACTGGCGGCGATACCGGACAGTCTAAGTGACGTTGAAGCAGCACCGCTGCTCTGCGCCGGAATTACCACCTTCAACGCGTTGCGGCACAGCGGTGCGCTCCCCAGTGACCTTGTTGCGGTGCAGGGTATCGGCGGTCTGGGGCACCTCGGAATTCAATTTGCGAGCAAGTTTGGTTATAAGGTCGCAGCCATCGGGCGCGGGTCTGAAAATGCGGCGCTCGCAAAGAAGCTCGGGGCAAGCGTGTACATCGATAGCAAAGCGACGAACGCAGCAGAGGAATTGCAAAAACTGGGTGGGGCTCAGGTCATTCTGGCGACGGCCCCAAGCTCTAAAGCGATGTCTGAGCTCATCAACGGTCTGGGCCCCAACGGCAAGCTCATGGTGATCGGTGCAACATTCGATCCGATTGAGGTAACACCGGTACAGCTCATCAGTGGAAGTCGAACGATTCAAGGCTGGGCCGCGGGAACACCAACAGATTCCGAGGACACACTGCGCTTCGCCGAGCTTACCGGCGTGCGTCCCATGATTGAAACATATCCCCTCGAGAAAGCGGCTGAGGCCTACGCGCGGATGATAAGCGGCGACGCACAGTTCCGCGTGGTTCTAACGATGTGACAACGGTGCAATCCGTTCGATAATTACGCAGTAGAATCGTGAATTTGCGTGAGTTCTAGAAAATGACTATTCCGCGGTCGGCCGCGCATCCGGAAGTTGAAACTGGGCGCCGCATTTGTAACCCCGAATTAGATCGAGTCCGAAGGACATCACAGATAAGCGGCGACCACCGAAAGCGACATAACGAAAGGAACTTTATTATGCGATCCGATATTGTGCCCGGCGCGCTCTTTCCCGACTACAAACTCACTGACCATACAGCCAAGCGTCGCACTCTCTCAGAACTGCAGAGTCAGCATCCCATGGTTCTCGTACTCAGCCGCGGAGGTTACTGCCCCAAAGACCGTCGGCAGGCAGAACTCCTTGTCCAACTGCACCGTGAGCTGGAAGTTGCATATTGCCGTCTCGTCACGATCAGCACAGACAATATCACTCTGACAAACGAGTACCGCACAGGCGTCGGTGCCCACTGGCCGTTCCTCTCTGATGCGGGACGAATCGTTCAAAAGGATCTCGACATTGCCGAATACACGGATCCGGTCAACAATCCGATGATTCCACACGTCATCGTTCTGGAACCAGGCCTCGTCATATACAAGATCTACAACGGCTATTGGTTCTTCGGCCGCCCGACCCTCCGTCAGGACCTCCGTGCTGTCCTCCAAAAGTGCCAGCCAGATTGGGACATCACAACCCCGGAAATGAAGATTGCATGGAAAGAAGACCGCAAAGAATTTTTTTATCCATATGGCAAGACCTATACTCAAACGCTCGGCGAGCAGGATTAGAGTCGGTCTTCCATCGAAGACGCCGCGATCTGTTGGCAGGTTCGGAAAAACACTATTCCGATTAGGATTTGGTTGAACCAGGTGAGTCACGACAAATCGACCGCTGACATACGGCAAGTGACTGTAAGAAGAGACACTTTTCGTGCAACTTTGTAATCTGAGGCTGATCGTCGACGACCGGCATTCATGGCATATAACTGCCGTCGCCATGCTTCATTGCAGTTCCCGATTGCGTAGGGCCGCTGGTGTCCAGTCAATCACAACAACAACTCCGTCCTTCTGCTTGTAGACGCTTGCTCTCCTGAAGGAAAGCCAGGCGCGCGGCTGCACCTTTTGCTCAGGCACAACGACGGTCTCAAAACTTCCGGCCATAACTACGCGCGGACACTTGATCTCCGTGGCACTATCTCCGTTATCAACGGACCAAAATAAAGGGGCTTCTGTGTAAGCGTTGAAATATACCCGGCACGCACCTGTCCATAACAAACTCATCCTCTACCTCGAATCATGTGGGGTTCTATCGATCCAGAACGTGAACGCTATCTTTGGAGCGGCGGCCTCAGGAGGGGCGGAGCATTACGATACTCCGCCCCAGCCCGATGCCGGCTGGCTTTGCCTCCAATCGAGATCTAGAATTCAAGCCTTAGAGCAATTTGGCCAGTCCGGTTCCCCGCGTTTTCTGCCGTCTGCGCGGCGGTAAGCACGCCAAACGAGCTTGGACTGCTTATGTCCGTCGCTGGAGGCGCATAGTTGGTATGGTTCAACACGTTGGTGAAGGTCGATTCGAAGCGCAGACGCCAGTTCTCCCTGACCGCGATGAGTTTCGCCAACCCAGCACTGACTGCAATAGTGCCGGGTGCTTCGAGGATTCCGACGCCAGCATTGCCAATCCTTCCCGCATTGAGCGGAGTGTGGGCAAACGCGTTGAGGTTGAAATAATTGCCCGGCGAGCGATCGGCAGGAATTGGATTGCCGACCCTGTCCGGCCGAACAATCGATCCGTCTCCAGCTGGATCTGTGTTGGTCTGGTCAGCGGATACGCTGTCAGTCGGAGTCAGGTACGGCCCCGTTTCCAGCAGCGTGATTGTGTTGACATTCCAACCACCAAGGATGCCGCCAACGACAGGTGAAGAGTTCAACCACTGCCGCCCCTTGCCGAATGGCAGCTCATATGTTCCCGTTATCAGAAGCCGTTGACGCCGCGTTCCTACAACGTTGCCACGGTTTGCACTGATGTCAAAACGATTGAGATCCGCGAGTCCGTAGCGAGTCTCACCCTGGAATGCGGTGGGCGCATCGCCCTGAGCATCGCTGATGTTGTGGGTCCAGGCGTAGTTGGCCTGATAGGACAACCCTTTCGCCATTCTGTGCGTGGCTTCCAACTCCAACGCCTGGTAGTTCTGGCCACCCAGATTGTTCGTTGAGAAGATGACTCCCCAGTTCTGAAATGGTGCGTTGGCGAAGTTGTATGGCATGGTGCTGGGTTTTGTCTGATTCAGGTTTTCTGAGACATTGAGACGGTAGGAGTTCATCCCAACATAGCTCACACGCAACGAGGTGTTGGAGCTAAGCTCATGTTCGACCGTGAGGTTCCACTGCGCCGATTGTGCATCGCGGTAATGCGGATCGGTGGCCTGCTCAAGCTCTCCACCACCAAACTGCAGTCCTGCACCCGGCGGGGTGACATGGGGGAACGTGAAGATTGGCACTCCGTTGTTGTTGTTCTGCCAGGTATTAACTGCAGCCTGCGGATTACTCTCATTGTTGTTCTGGAGTTGCCCCAGGGCCGTCACGGTAAAGATGCCAAAGCCAGCGCGGATAACAGTTTTATTGTCCTTGAAAGGACGGTACGCAACGCTGACACGAGGATCGAAGTTGCGCAGATACGTCTGCCGAAGACCTGTCGAAACACCGTCCTGACCATTTGTCACCACAGGAGTACAGGTGGCTGGATTGTAGTTGGGATTGATACCAGCCAAACCACAGGCATTGAACGAAGCCAGGAAGTCGGGAGCCGGCTTGAGACCATTCAGAAGAATATTGTTGACGATCACCGCGCCCTGTCCATTCGCTCCCTGCCCACTGTAGTTGGGATCGAAGTTAGCCTGAATTCCGTTCTTGTCGACGAAGGGAGGAAGCAACTCCCACCGTAAACCGAAGTTGAGCGTCAAACGATCGTTCAACTGCCACTGATCCTGCCCATAGATGCCTGTCTGAGCGCCGCCCGCATCATCTCTTGGTCCCGTCACTGCAAAGTAGGTCGTGTTCGGAGCGCCGAGCAGAAGATCACCAAAGGAGCTTCCAGTAAAAGTATTTTGATTGAAGGTGAATAAACCGTAGTCATCGGAGGGCGTTTCGATCTCAGGTACAGCGAAGCGCACCCAGCGAATATCCACACCGGCGCGAAAGGTGTGTCTACCTCGGCTATAAGTGATATTGTCTGCAATCTGTTTGGTTGTGGACAGAGTTGGGCCGACGTGGTCTCTACCAATTGGCGTGAAATTCGTTCCATCGGAGAAGACAATGCTCGGAAAGCCCTGGTCTGTAGGATGGTTCGAAACATTTACACCCTGATTGCCGCCAACTTGAAGATTCAACGCCTGGAGAGCTGCAGCTCCTTCAATTGCGAAATTCGGAGACAAAATTGTATCTGTGAAGCCATAGCGAAACTCGTTCAGCAATCGACTGTTGATCTCGTAGTTGTGAGAGACCAGGAAACTCCGATCATGCTCTGAGTCCACGTCGTTTGGCAACAGTGGGTTTACAACGTTGACAGTAAGGTTTTTCCGGTTGAACCGGGCATACACCTGCTGCTTGGAGGTAATAACCTGATCAATTCGGGCATCGAACCCGTCGGTATTCGATGGAATCGGAACCAGTGTCTGGTAGTTGACGCCGCCGAGAGTAGTGGGCAGGTTCGGCAGCGGATAGTACGCATTCAGCAGTGCCGTAGCAAACGGACTGATATTCGGTATTGTGAAATTTTGGTAGGGCTGTCCCGTGAAGGGGTTAGTCAACACTGGATTGCCATTTGCATTCGTTGGAAGAGTAGACGCAAGTTCACTTAGGTTTCCCGACCTTTCGAGCGCAGTCGGCACAGTATATTGCTCCGCTTGCGACGTGCGTCTCCTGTTGCCCTCGTAGTCGAAGAAGAAGAACGTCTTGTCGTGACCATTATAAAAGTGCGGAATCGACAGCGGCCCTCCAATGCTGCCACCAAATGTATTGAAATGTTTTGGGGCCTTCTCTGCAAAGTTAAACACATGAGCATCGAGTGCATCGTTTTGGAGATACTCAAAGAGACTTCCATGATAGCTGTTCGTTCCGCCTTTGGTAGTGAACGTCACGTCACCGACCTGCGAGAACTCTGCATTGTTATTGAAGGCCGTGACCTTCAATTCCGCGATCCCTTCAGGAGAGGGATAGGGGTTTGCGCCAGCAGCGCTGTTGAAGACGTTCGTCGTTGAGATGCCGTCGACCGAGAAGCCAACCATATTTGAGGTTGCGCCACCGATGGCAATATTTCCCTGACTGTCCTGTTGCACGTTCGGAGAAGTGGCCAGCGCTGCTAAAGGGCTAGTGGTCGAAGCGCGAAAATTCAGCGGCAACTGTCCAATATCGCCAGTGCCCTTTGAGTCTCCGATGACTCCATTCTCTGTGTCGATCTGGTTCGCGGCGGAGTCAACCTCAACTGTGGTCGCTTGTGTGGCAACCGTCATCGTGAGGGTGAACCGTTGATCCTGTCGCGCTGCAACGGTGATGCCGTTGACCACCGTATCAGCGAATCCGTCGTGCTGTGCATGGAGGCTGTATCTGTTAGGAAGCACATTCTCAAATGCATAGCTGCCCGCAGCATCTGCCTTTACCACCCTATCGGTATTTTCATCGATGCTATGCAAGGTGATCAGAGTATCTGGTATTGCTGCTCCAGTATTATCCTGAACAACCCCACGAATGCTTCCGAACGTAGACTGCGCTTCGGCACGAGAGGCGCTCATGAAGAGTAGACCGAACAAAACAACGAGAGTTCCTAGTAGATGATTTGGCCGAACTACTCGCGGACGAAGCACAGTAGCATGCTTTCTGTTTCTTTCACGCGATACCGCAGCCTGTTGCTCAAGAAGAAGTACTGCCTCCAAATGTAAACACATCAAAGAATGCGAAGTGAGGGGTGAAACGTGATGTATGGTTCCTCCGTGAGAGGCCATGGTAGTTCTCCAATCTGTCAGCACAACGGCTGCCATGTCTCATGAAAGATCACATCCCATAACTACGACCTAACTAGGAACGAAACTTTTATGGTTTGCTTACAACTTTCTTGATCCCAGGCAGAGCAGCGAGAGAGATTTGCGACAATTCAGCGGTATCCTGATATTCAGAGATGAAGTACACGCACGTGACCAAGCACCTGCTGCAAACCATCGCAATCGTTCCCGTCGTCCCATTGCTCACTGGCGTCATCTATCTGAGTCACGGCAAGGCATTAACCGCAGGTCTCATCGAACTGGTTCTAGTGATGTTGATCGCGTTCCAATGGGGATTTCTTGAAGCGGTGGTCGTGTCAGTATTGGCGGTCGCATGCCTGGACTACTTCTACATGCCACCCATCTTCTCTCTTTACGAACGGGACCCTCAGGACTGGATCTCATCAGGGATATTTGTCACTATCGCTTTGACGGCTGGACACTTTGCGGACCGCATTAAGCGAAAGGCAATTCAAACCGAGAGCGAACGGACAAGACTGGAGAAGCTGTATCTGACGAGCCGGGACATCCTCATGTTGGACCGGAGTGATCAAGTGGGCGCGCAACTTACAAGGCTGATTGCTGACACTTTTCATGTTGATGCTGTGGCCCTATGGGACGCACGCGAAGCGCGGATGGACAAGGCCGGAAAAGATGCCATTCCCGATGATGAAGTTCGTGCAACTTATTTTCATGAGATTTATGAGAACGATCTGGTCTCCTGCAAATTCAAGCGTGTGTTGAGACTAGGGACCAGGCCTGTCGGAGCGATTTACATCGCAGGCGCTTCTCATGAAGACCACTTAGATCCCAGGTCCGTGGACGCGATTGCTTCCCTTTCGGCGATCGCCCTTGAAAGAGCGCATTCTTTTGCCGCGGAGAGTAACGCCGAAGCTGCAAAGCGGAGCGAGCAGCTCCGGTCCACCGTTCTCGATGGTCTGGCCCACGCATTCAAAACGCCTTTGGCTACGATCCAGAGCGCAAGCTCGGGATTGCTGGAAATTAACAGTCTTGAATATCCAGAGAGAGAACTCTTGTCTCTCATTGATGAACAAGCGACACGTCTGTCGAAGCTGACCAATCAAGTGCTGCAGACTGCTGAATTGGATCAGCGACAGTTAGAGGTAGATCACGAAAAGATCTGCCTGGATCAATTGTTCCGGTTCTTTAAAGCGGAAGCCGTCCATACTTTGACGGATCATCCTTTACGGATCATCGACGAGACAACTGATAGCTATGTATGGGCGGATACCCGTTTGTTGGAAATGGCTCTTTTGCAATTTCTCGACAACGCTTCAAAATATGCAAATCCCAGATCGCCAATCACTCTTCGCATTACAGCAACCGACACCGAGGTCGTGTTCAGCGTTCAGAATGAAGGGTCTTTCGTTCCCCCGGAAGAAAGGTTGCGGATCTTTCAACGCTTTTATCGTTCCCCCGGGTCTCAACATAGGGCGCCCGGAACAGGCATCGGCCTGTCTGTTGCCAAACGAATTGCCGAGGCACATACAGGGAGAGTGTGGGTTGAAAGCGATTCAGAAGCAAGTACATCATTTTTTTTCGCGCTGCCGCGCATAAGCAAGGACACCTGACATGGACGACTCACAAGGACGATTACTGGTTGTAGAAGACGACGCCGCACTGCGACGCAGCCTGCGCACTACCCTCGATGTCCTGGGATTCGATGTAGGTGAGGCCAGCAACGGAGAGGATGGCCTCGTCCGTCTGCGCATGGTCGACTATGAGGCAGTGCTGCTCGATATTAATATGCCTGGAATTGGGGGAATAGAGACCTGTCGACGTATCAGGCGCGTCTATACGAAGATCCCGATTCTTATGCTGACGGTCCGCGACAGTGAAGACGACAAAGTCGAGGCGTTGGAGGCCGGTGCTGACGACTACGTGACAAAGCCATTTCAGACACGTGAGTTGACGGCTAGAATCCGTGCCGCTATTCGCCGATTTCGTGCACCGGAAACTCCTGCAGAGATGTCGATCACAAACGGCGCCATCATGCTCGATCCTGTCCGGCGGCGCGTCGAACGAGCTGGAATCGAGGTACACCTGACGCCGCGCGAATTCGACGTCCTTCAGCTTCTGATGGCGCACGCCGGCAGGCCGATTACGCATGCTCGGCTGGTTGCTGCCCTACGTGTCCCAGGTTTTGGAAGCGAACGCGCGTATCTGCGCGTTCTCATCGGTCAGGTCCGTAAAAAACTCGAAGACGACGCCGCAAACCCAATTTACATCCTGACAGACAGCTACATCGGATACCGCTTTCGCGAGCCATAGCCTGCGGGATTGCTCTTGATTCCTGCTGGTAAAGCGATTCATGTGACGGCCGTGGGTTTCCTGCGCTTTTCGATAATGCGCTGGAACAGAGCTATTTAACTTCCATTGCCGATTTATCAGGCTCGACACGCGGATTCCCAAAAGGATGCACATACCCCAGCCCCACGACTGCGGCTACCGTCAATGCTGCGACAGTCCACCGACGCATCAAGCAGTCTTCGCTAGTAGGGAGTCTACGACGGCCAGATGATTATGCCCGCAAACGACCTTCATGCTCGGCTCAGTGCTGGCATACGCGACGCCGAACTGAAACAGCTCGTCTGGAATCAGATTATTTTCAGACAGGATTACTCCCTGACAGCAGGAAAGAGCAAAACTGAGGCTGGCGAAGGCTCTGCCCGGTGACGAGGCTCCGAGCGTTCATCGGTAGGTAGTTCAACTCCCGGGCGCGTTTCAGGACACGTTGGCGAGTGGTGTCTCCAACATAACGGTTGTCGCGAAAATTATATTTCTTTCGTTTTCAGGATTTTAGTCTGATTATTTCTCCGAAAAAATCATTTACCCATTGACAATTAATGGAGCCGATAGTAATAATCTCCGCGCTATGAAACCTGCCAATTCTTGCTGCGCTAGTGACGCGCGTCAATTGCGTCCGTGGAGGCTGTATGAACTTCGTTCCCCGTCATCTCTCGATCATTCATCATCTGTTCAGTCGTGCGACCCTGATATCGGCTAAACCGATTCCTGCGGCCGGCTGTACCGTCACCTGCACGGACAGCCTTGTAAAATCATTCCCGTTCAGTCACTGGTTGCGATTTCCTTTGGCGAGCCATCGCTTGTCATCGCAGCGGATAAATCGCTTCATTCCCGTCCCTGGCCGTTCCGTATGCCCTTCGCGCTTCTTGCTGCTGGCTACGCGCGTGGCAATCCTTGCGATATTTCTCGTCGGTCTGGTTTCGTTTGCTCAAACCAGCGGCACAGGTTCAATCGAAGGCACGGTTGATGATCCTGTAGGCTCAGTGGTGGTCGGTGCTACGGTCACAGCCACAAACACCCTGACCGGCGTCAAGACAGTGAGTATCACAACCGAGGCTGGACATTTTGTGATCTCCCTGCTCCAGCCGGGGCCCTATACGGTGACGGTCACAGCCCCCACTTTCGAAACACTCAAGCAGGAAAACGTGATTGTGGATGCGCTTCAGGATGTGAGGATCAATCCAAGATTATCGATTGGCGCGTCCACACAATCGGTCACCGTAACAGACCAGCCAACCATGCTGATGACAGACGACGTCAAGCTTGGGTCGTCCATTGACAATGACACCTATGACTCACTTCCACTGGCTATGAACGGAGCAGCCAGAGATCCCTCCGCTTTCGCCGGACTAGCCGTGGGAGTAAACAGCTATAGCGTCCAGCCGGCCGGCCCATCCACCGGGTCCTTCAATGGTGGCCAGACCTATCAAAATGAGACCTACGTTGAAGGCCTTCCTATGACGAGCGCCGGCACGGAGAGCGACACGCGCAATCTGGCTTTTGGAATCTCCGTTGAGGCGGTGGAACAGTTTCAAATCGCCACGACGGGCTCTGAGGCAACGTACGAAGGTCAGGGCGTTTCAAACTACATCGTAAAATCCGGGACCGGAAAGTTCCACGGTGGGATCTACGAGTACTTCCGCAACACTATTTTCGATGCCAAGAGCTTCTTCGCTACCACAGTGTCGGTGGAACACCAGAATGAGTTTGGCGGCTCGCTCGGCGGCCCCGTCCTGAAGGGCAAGTTGTTTTTCTTCGCCAATTACGACGGTTATCGTTTTGATTCGGCGTTTGCTCCTACTCCACAAAATATTCCCACGACCGCCGAGCGTACAGGCGACTTCAGCGCCTTCCCGTATCCCATTTACGATCCAACCACCTGCACCTCGACGAACGCCGCCGGTGTCTGCACCGGCCGTGCGCAGTTCTCCTACAATGGGGTGCTGAATGTCATTCCCCCCAGCCGCCTGTCCGGCGTTGCAAAGTCCTTCCAGTCATACCTTCCATCTGTTTCTAACGGAGGACTTACCAGTAATTATCTGGCGACATTGCCGAACCTGGTAAACAACGACAGCGGCACGGCCAAAGTGGACTACAACATATCGGCCAAACACCGGTTATCCGGAATCTTCAGCAGAGGCAAATACGCGAATCCCACCGTCGGCAGTCTCGCTGCCGCTACCCTCACCACCAACTCCACATTACCTGTGCCATATACCGACGGCAGAAGCGTGATCGAGTACGCGACTCTGGCCCAGATCCACGAGTCATATGTCATCCGTCCCAATGTGGTGAACGACTTTGGCTACGGATTGAGTCGTCTGTTCATACCGCTGACGAGCAATACCGGCGGCGGCGATTACCCCAGCAAAGCAGGGCTCACCGGTCTGCCACCCGGCATCGCAAGTACGGGATTTCCTGACGTTACCTTTACAGGGAACGAGATTCCTGTGAGCTGGGATGGAACCAACTCGCACGCCTACGACGAGACGCAGACTACGTACACCGCACAGGACAACTTACTCTGGACCAAAGGGAAGCACCAGATCACCGTGGGCTTCCAGTGGCAGGCGCTCCAGGACAACGAGAACGTCCCATTGACCGGCACACAGGCCGGTTTCACCTTCGGCCCCAACGAAACCGCGAACTTCAACTCCACCGGAGCGATCAACACTGCTACCGGCCTGGCTTACGCGAGTTATCTCCTGGGAGCAGTCGACAGCAGTGTCGTAACCCAGAATTCCGTGATCGAAACCGGTGCACGTTACAAAACATACGCTCCGTACGTCCAGGACAATATTCAGTTCACCCCCAAACTGACCGTGAACGTCGGGCTGCGCTGGGATCTGTGGACTCCGTTTACGGAAGTGCAGAACCGCACATCCTTCTTCAATCCCAACATTCCCAACCCGGTGGCAGGCGGCATCCTGGGAGCGCTGCAGTTTGCGGGACACGGTGTCGACAGTTGCGGTTGCAACACCACAGTGAAGACCCACTACTATAACTTCGGACCCCGTCTGGGATTTGCCTACCAGCTCGGAACCAAAACGGTTATCAGAAGCGCCTACGGCATGTTCTACGCGCATGCCGGTGGCGTAGGTGGCCGCACCGACGGACGCCAGGGGCTGGGTCAGATTGGATTTGACAACAGCGGCGGCCTCAGCAGCACGGTGAACGGACAGCCCGCCTACTACTGGGACGGCGGCTATCCCGGCAACCCCATTAATCCGCCCTTCTTCAATCCAAGTTACGGAATCGGTTTCATCTCCGCTACGTCACCAGGAGCTGCGGCAATTGGCTCAGGCCCCGGCACCGCGCAGACCCTCGCGTATGGCGATCCTGAAAAAGGCGGCATCGCTCCCCAATACCAGAATTGGCTCCTGAACATTCAACACTCCTTCACGCCAAACATGACGTTGAGCGTCGCTTACAGCGCCAGCGTCGGCCGCCATCTGCCCGGTGCTGGTGTGGCCGGACCTTTCACAGATCAGATTCCGTTGCAGTATCTTCCGCTCAAATCGCTGCTTACGGCAACGCTGACCCCTGCGACTGCCGCTCAGGCGCAGGCTCTGGGGTTCACGGTTGCCACCCCGTTCCCGAACTTCACAGGAACGATCGGCCAGGCGCTCAAGCCCTATCCACAGTATTCGAGTCTTAGCGATCCATGGCTGGACGTCGGGAATTCTTCCTATAACTCGCTGCAGATATCGCTCAACAGAAGAATGTCGAGCGGCCTGACCTTTATGGTGAACTACACCTTCAGCAAGGAACTCGACAATCTGTTGGGCGTCCGGCTTCCCGGCGCGGACTATCTGGAATATGCTCCGGGCACCATCGATCATGCACATGTACTCACTTCAACCGCCGTCTATAAGCTGCCCTTTGGGAAGGGACAAAAGTTGAGCAGTGACAATCCTGTTGTGAACGGTCTGATCAGCGGTTGGCAGTTCTCCGGCATCTTCACCATAGGCACGGGCGCACCGTTGTCGATCACCGGAACCTGCACTGGAGGCGGCATCATCGACGCCTCCTGCTACCCGAACTATACGCCGGGCTTTAGCGGAAGTGTCTGGCAGAATGGCAGACCATCCACGGCCGCTGCCGGCGCCACAGCCTTCCTCAATAAGGCGGCCTTTACGGATGCGCCGGCTTACACGTACGGAAACGCTGCTCGTGGTGCCCCCTATGGACTCTTTGCACCACACACGGCGGATATCGACGTAAGTGTTCGCAGAGAGTTTCCGATCTACGACACATTGAAGCTCTCAGTGCAGGCCGACGCTTTCAATGTCGTCAACGCGGTCTATTTAGGAGCGCCGAACACGACTCTGGATTCAACGAGTTTTGGATACCTTACATCCCAGGCCAATCAACCCCGCAAGTTGCAGTTCAGCGCCAGATTTACGTTCTGACGAATGCTCGCCTCGCTGTAAATGTCGAGAGCAGGCGCAGGGCGACATGCGCCTGCCCTCGACATGGTTTTACCAGCCAGGCTTCGCCACGAAAGAGGATCTAAGCGGTGGAAAGGAAATCTCGTTGAAAAGCAGAGCTTCCATGCGGATTCTTTTCACGCTTATCGCAGGTGTCCTCTCTGTTTTCCTGCATATGGGGCCAGCGGCATGGGCTCGCACCACGGACGACGTTGCGGCGCGCGACGCAGCCGACCTGTTGAAATTTGAGAGGAAGGCAATGCTGTCAAAAGATCTGGGAGCAACCCATGTGCTCGTCACGGATGGCCTGCCGCTGGCCACCTGGGAGATGGACCCGGAGGATCCCTACCCAATGTGGTTCGTGCATCATGCGAGCCTCCTGAAGATCTTCCCACCCAAAGAGATCCAGCCCTACGTGGACATGAAGTACGCTGCAAGACTCTCCGCAATTCTCGGAAAGCGTTGCGAAGTCCTGAGAAAATACGGCCTCAAGGCAATCTGGAGCGCGAACGAGCCTGCGGTTATGCCCGAGGCATTCTTCACTGCGCATCCTGAACTGCGTGGCCCGCGCATCGACCAGCCCAATCGCTCGCGCAAACCGTACTTCGCGCCCAGCGTGGATGAGCCCGAGATGTTGCGAATATATCGCGAGTCCATGCAACTCCTGCTCAAGCAATGCCCGGAGGTAGAGATCTTCAACTGGGTCACCACCGACGCGGGCTCGGGCTTTGACTGGACGCCTTCGCTCTACCCCGGCATCAACGGCAACAGCAACTACAGGGACCGCCCTGTGGCAGACCGGGTCGCCGGCTTCCTGATCAACGCCCAGCTGGCCGCCCGCGAAGCCGGCCACACCATCGAGATCAACCTGAATCCCATCGCGCCTCGACAGTGGATGATTCCAACATTTTCGCCGGACGTGCTGCAGGCCATCGTGCGGGAGCTGCCCCGCGGTCTGGCAGTCGAGGGGAGAGAGGGGCCCGATGGCCGGCGCTTCGCGACTGGATCGACAGGCAGCTCCGGAGGCGGGACGTTTTACCCTGTCGTCGGCATCGTCGTCCCGTCGATCAGCGGAGGAACTAGCCAGGCGCTTCAGGAAAACGGAGGCGCTCCGGCGCGAGTCGTGATCAACCTGGGTGACAGCGCGGTGATTGACTTCAATTACCGCCTGCTCAAGGCCACTCGCGGCACGCCAATGCATACCCTGGTAGAGCGCGTCACGGCGCTTCGAGCCTTTGCCGTGAGCGAGGCAGGCGAAGCGCAGGCCGACAACCTGATGGAGTCATGGAGTGCGCTCAATGACGTGCAGCGCAACCTGGAGGTTCTGGACTTTGGTGGAATGCTGCGGTTGGGTCATGTCCTCAACCGCTGGGTCACTCGTCCCATGGTGCCGTACCCCGAGGAACTGAGCGCATCGGAGAAGAAAGACTACCGCCCATTTCTCTTCCAGGCAAAGGGCGAATCACAGGCCAACGACCTCATAGATATCCAGGCGATGCGCATGTATGAAGGGTGGGGCGCCAGGCTGCTCTTCCAGCGCACCATCGAGCTCACCGTGCCCCGAGTGCGCAGGGCCCTCAGCCTGGTAGAAGGCATCCGGGATGCAGCGAAAGACGAGGCCGCCCGCAGACAGTGGGAGCTGATGGGTAAGCGGTTGCAGGCGCTCATCTATCTGCTCGAGTCGGCCGACAATATGGTGGCCTACCAGGCGCAGCTGGATCGCGTAAAAAGCCTGGGCGTGAAGCCCGAGGAGAACCCGGTTCTGGGCGTTCAGTCCGGCTGGGATCGCACGGACCTGATGGAGACCGCCCGCAGAGAGATCGACACGATGGTGAATCTCAACCGTCTGCTTCAAAGCGCGACCGAACCCATTCTCGACCTGGCCCCGACTCCTGAGGAGGAGACAATCATGCGCCTCGGCCCTGATATAACCACGCAGATCAGACACAAGATCGATGTGATGAACGCGCATTGGCGCGACTACGACCGCATGTTCACCGTGCCGAATCCATGAGCCCCGAAGTCGGAACTCCTTCCCGCAATCCGTCAATCATTCATAACCCGTCTTCACCAGGCTTTGCC
>Ga0302315_10001993_pt1 | contig 19815 bp, 19 predicted proteins | sample III_Palsa_N3_1_FD_200532 | JGI IMG/M metagenome (GOLD analysis project Ga0302315, IMG submission 200532) | Peat permafrost microbial communities from Stordalen Mire near Abisko, Sweden - III_Palsa_N3_1 | ecosystem: Environmental > Terrestrial > Soil > Palsa > Peat permafrost | place: Sweden...
TCGAACGATCGTTTCGCCATGCGGGATACTACTTTGACGGTGCCAACGTGGGGCGCGATTGCCATTGGTTTTTTCTACTCTCTTCACGAGGGATTCGCCCAGCTAGGTATACGCGGATTTGCGAGGTATTCAGCCACAACATTATGCGTTACAGGCGGCAAGGGGATTCAGGGACAGTTTGTACTATATAAAGCTTGCGGGAAACATCGCTCTGGTATGGGGAAATTTAATAGAAACATCCTAAGGCATGGCTTCGCCAGCCGCCTCGTTATGGCAGGTGTGGGCATTAGGGCTGTGCCAAAACCGATGGGGCATAAGACAATCCAAGCGGTGATGGTCTATGCCCATCTTGTAGCTTGGTACCAATTGGAAGCTGTACGGCGACTCTGCGATACTGGGAATGCACTGAGAGCAGCAACTGCCCCCGACCTGAATGAGATACGTTGTTTTGCGTCAGTCAGAATGAACTAAGTCGCTGTTTTTCAGGAGATAGCGATGAATGCCCGGATGGTGAAATCGGCAGACACAGCGGACTTAAAATCCGCAGACCATAAACGGTCGTGGGGGTTCAAGTCCCCCTCCGGGCACCATGAAATATTGTGTTTTGGAGTTCTTAGCTGCTGGCGGAGCAGGCTGGGACTTTCAAGGGCATTTTGCTGCCATTCGGGCGCGAAGCTTTGTCCAAAGGAGTAGTCGATCTTTTTTTCGCAAAACGAGGTCATTTTTGCCAAGATTGCCTTCAGCCTGAAACGTAGGATTGGCGTCGTAGAATCCAGAACGAATTCAGGAGAAACACGCAATGCCCATGATCGATGTTTATGCCGCGTCTGACCTCTTTCCAACTGGTACGGACCGTCAGCTTGCGGAAGAACTTACGGGGGCTCTGCTTCGCGCGGAGGGTGTGGCTACTCCATCAGCAGCGCACTTGGCGAATACGGCTGCTTATATTCATCGTCTCGATCCGGCAGCAGTGCATACGGCAGGGACGGCTTCTGCACGGACAGTGCGGATACAGGTTTTGACGCCTCCGGGAGCGTTGAGCAGGGCCGGGCAGAAGGCACTTGTGGCGGAGGCTACTGGTATTGTGGCTCGAATCGCCGGCGATCCTACGCAGGCTGGACGTACCTGGGTTTTGCTGACGGAAGCGGCTGAAGGTGGGTGGGGAATTGCCGGGACCGCGTTTGGGAAGGAAGAGTTCGGTGCGCTCTTGAGCAAGAGCAAGGCGTAGAGCTTGGCTCGCCAGTTGATGGAAAAGAGGACCGCTTAGGTGCGGTCCTCTTTTTATTCTTGCTGGCTATTTCGATTGATTGAGAGGAGCTGCCTGGTGGTGCAGTCTCCCAGTTTGTTGCGATCGAGCTCTTGCTGCGTTAGCGGCGAGCCAGAACTGCTTGCCCGAGATGGTAGGACAGATGATTGGTTCGTGTCAGGAGAATCGACAGCCTGTTGCGAAGGGGATCTTTGGCGAAATCGTCCTCCGAAACAGCGGCGTGTTTTTCAAGCCACTGTGCGGCGGAGAACTTCGAGATTCCTTCGTTCAGGCGATCATTTACCTGCTTCCATGCCAGCCGGATATTTTCTACTGGAGGTACTTCGTTCGCTTTGTCGGCTGAGGTCAGAAAGACGCCGTCGAAGTCGGAGTGGATACGATCGCTTATGCCAAGCAAGACCAACATGCGGTCGTGCATCGCGGTAAGGTGTCCCCATAGATAGACCAAACGATTTCTGCCTGGGGCTACCTCCTTCAACAACTCTTCCTCCTCAAGGCTTGCGAAGAGTTTGTCTGCTCTTTCAAGTGCGTTCTTCCAAATTGCGATGGTGTTTTCTACGAAGATCTTTTCGTTCGTCACTCTTATTTGCTTCCTTTCTTCTGATCAAACATTTGGGCAGAGCAAAGCTTTCCCGCACAGTTGTACTGTGTGATGGGCTTTTTCGTTTTCGTGAAGGGGCTTATTCCAAGCCGAGCATCGTGTTGTTGAATTGGGTGACGAACGCGTGCTCCTTAGGGCCAGCGTTGTTGCGCAGAGGCTTTGCGACCTCGACCAGCACCTCATCTACATCGGTGCCAAGTATCTCTATGGTTTCTTCCACAAATGCTTTGAGCGGCATTGCGCGCTGCTCTTCTTTGCTGTTCAGTAGATCGGTCTGCACCCAGGGAGGAGCTATCTCGATCACACGGACGGATGTGCCGCTTAGCTTATAACGTTGCGAGAGTGCGTAGGAGTGGAGCGCGGCTTTTGTTGAAGAATAGATCGCTGCGATGGCAAGTGGAGTGAAGGCGAGTACAGAGGTGTTGTAGATGATGGCTGCCTGCTCCTGCTTCTTTAAGTGCTCCAGAAGTGCAGAGGAAAGCCGGATGGGACCATATAGATTCGTAGTGATCGTTCTGGTTAGGAGTGACTCATCCACGGCACCAGCGGCATCATCAATCTCCATGATGCCGGCGTTGTTGAACAGGATGTTGAGTTCCGGATACCGGGTTATCAAATGCTGTGAAACGGACGCTATGCTTGCTGGATCCGAGATGTCGAGTTCAATGGAAACCATTCCTGGGTTTGCATCTACCGTTTCGGTGAGAGCACTTTTGCGGCGACCGGAGATGATGACTTTGTTGCCTAGCTTGTGAAGCGCTTCTGCGAGGCCGCGTCCGATACCTGAGCCGCCGCCGGTGATGAATATCGTATTTCCTGTAAGCTTCATGGGCATTTTCCCTTCGTAGGTACTGCAAGCTAAATGCTACGTTCCTATGTCGCGCGAACAATAGTTTGATCGCTGTAAAACAGATGATTGCTGTCAGCTCGGGGATGCAATTCCTTTGCCGAGTTTTTAGGGTTCTCTGAAAGTTAGTTCGGTTTTGATTCAAAGACGGAGAAACTTCCGCTCTCGATGAATTGCGCGCTGCTGATATCGATGGATATGAGCAACGGTTCGGAGACCTTGCGAAGATCATCATCATAGGCAAAGACACGTCGCTCCGCGGGAACCATGATTCCGCTCACTTCTTGATAGCCGGAGGCATAATTGACGCCGGTTGCGCCCCCCAGAACATCGACCGTGTACTGATGACGACGCAACAGGCCGTCGCTGCCGAAGTACGCGTATTGGACTCGTGTATGCGCGGCAATATAGGAGGGGAACACAATCTTGAGAACACGCCAGGTTTCATCGGCTTCCTGCCAGGGCTGAAGCTCTTCGACCTCAAAGCCTGGGTAGGTATAGAGAAACGGAGCGGTGAAGTACTGCCACTGCGCATAGCCGCTGAAGTAGCCTACGTGGATGTCGTCCCATGGTGTCGTCTGTTCGACGAAGCTTGCGCGTGGATTGTCGCGGCGTTCTATGGTGCGTCCATCGGCGGACTCTATGGTGACTTTTGTGGGTGTGAATAGGATCGTCTTGTCCTGGCACTTCAAGTCGATTTCGAGGCTTTGACGGCAAAGCGAGGTGACTACGCGCGTTTCTGCTAAAACGTCTGGCCTCCCTTTCAGTTGCCACAGGGCGCCCTGAACAGAGACGTCGGCAACGAAAGCATGCAATCTGCGCCATCGTGCAAGTCCGCCGTGAGCGTCCACAGCGTATTCCAGTAAAGAGTTCACGGTTTCTTCTCTCCTTCGATATGTGCAGGCGTAGGCGGGCATGCTGCTGTTGAGACCACAAAGGTGAGTTTGTCTCAAATAAAAAAGCTATGAGCACTCGCGTATTGCGTGCTCATAGCAGAAGACATGATTTGGAGTGGGATATTCTTTGTAAAAAAGAGTGTTCTTTGGCGGACGCGAACAGTTGTTGCAACGAGTCTTAGGAGTAGTTGGCGAATTCGGCACCAAACATGGGCAACTTACTTTTGGATTGTTCTTCGGTTGCCTCGTCCTGAAGGACATCCCAATGTTCGACTAAGATTCCGTTTTGAACACGAAGAATATCTACTGCGACCCAATTGACCGGGAGACCGAATTTGCTGAAGCGTCCGTGGATCATGACCCATTCGCCTTCCGCAAGGATCAGTCCGGGTTCATATCGTAGTGTGGCGGCCGAGTTCTTGATGAGGTTGAAGAGGCCTTCTCTTCCGGGTTCGATGTGAGCGCTATGCTGGATGTAGTTTGGCGACCAGAATGCTTCTGCTGCTGCGTAATCGCGTTTGTTGAAGAGTGTTTCAAAGGCCTTGAGGACCAAGGCCTTGTTTTGTTGCTGGACTGATTCGCTCATGCTTGTTGCATCCTTTCCGAACTTTACGGCTTTATAGTTTGGAGCCACCATCTACGGGAATGCTTGCGCCTGTGATCCAGCGTGCGCCGTCTGAAGCGATGAATGCGATGACATCAGCTACGTCTTCGGGCTTTCCTATGCGCTTTAAGGACTGCATGTTGAGTGCGAGATTGCGGCCGGCTTCGGTCTTGGTGAAGTTGGACATGTCTGTTTCGACGACTCCGGGAGCTACTGCGTTCACTCGAATACCTCGAACGCCGAGAGAGGCAGCCCAATGTCTGACGAGGGTTTCCAAGGCACCCTTAGTTGCGGCGTAGGCGGGCAGGGACGGTGTGCCGGGGGTGCCTGGAGAGCCGGGGCTGAGGCGTGCGGCCAGAGAGGTTGTGACGATGACACTTGAACCTTCGCCCAGGACTGGGAGCAATTGCTGCAAGAGAAAGAACGGTGCGCGGACGTTGGTGGCGAAGAGGTCGTCGAACTCCTTGATGGTGTGGTCTTCCATCGATCCGGCTTTGGAGATGCCGGCGTTCAAGACCAGAATGTCGAGATGCCCTGCAATGAGCTTGCGGACTTCTGTTGCGAGGGTTGTGGCACCTGCTGCATCGTTTAAGTCTGCGCCTACAACATCGGCCTTGCCACCCTGATTCCGAATGAGTTCGGCGAGGCTCTCTGCTTCCTGCGCGGATTTGCCGTAGTGAATGAGTACTCTGGCTCCTGCTGCTGAGATTGCCAAAGCCGTTGCCCGGCCAATGCCGCGTGATGCACCTGTTATGAGAGCTACTTTGTTTTGCAGGGTGGACATTCGATTACTCCTTCGTTCGACGCGTGAGGTTATTTATTAGAACGAAAATCTTTGGTGGTTTCAGTACTCAGAATCTTCGCTAGGCCTTTGGTTGCAGACCGTCAAAGATAATGTAGCGGTGATCCGAGCCGAGATGGCGATGCTTCGAAAGATCTTGATATGCAGGGCTGCGATACCAGGCTGTTGCTTCTTCGTAGGTAGGGAATTGAAGTAGGAAAACGGACTCCGCAGCAGACCCTTCGACTACTTCGAAGTGGCTTCCGAGGGACATAGGAGTTACTGCGTGGCCTGCGAAGGTAGCGCTCACCTGGCTTGTGTAGAGTTCATATTCTGTTTGATCGCGAACTTTATCGCGCGTGATGAAGATGTAGGCGGGCATGGGTGACCTCACTTGGATTGCCGATAAGAGCGATGGATTAGGCTGATGTTTTCAACCGGGAATAACAATGGCAGGCTACCTATATCGCGGAGGCGAAGATGGTCTTGCTCCGGTGTCTGACTAGCTCGGCCGCTAAGCCGTTGCTGCTAGAAGAACTTAATTGGCTGGCCGCATCTTTGCAAAAATTGCTTTCGTTTGACAATTTTCAGTGGTGAAAGAATCGTCCGTTGACGCATTCTCCCTCTAGATGAACTTATGGAAGTATCGTTGCAATAGGATGATATTCAGAGCTGCTTGAGTTCTGCCAAGTATGCTTTCCAAACATCGCGACGCGGCGACAGCAGCTTGTAACGGCCTGCCTTGGTTACGCTTACGAGTTCTGCTTCCTCGAGGATATGAAGGTGATGAGAGGCTGTACCGGCGTTCAAGCCGAGCGCCTCGGTCATAGCTCCACAGGTGAGTTCAGCTGCGGAATAGATTTCGCGCAACATACCGTAGCGACTCGGTTCGTCGATGGCTCTCGTGATTCGCTGGAAGTGTTCGGGCGTAAGTGTAATAGTGGGCATGGGGAATGTCAGCCTCGTTGTTACGGTCAACGAAAGACGATCTTTCGTTGCGTCCTTGGAGTACTCTACTGCATCTGTTTGATGTGCGTCAAAATATAAGATGAAGTGGATGATTCGGAAAGATGGATCAGACCCTGAAAGGTGAAGGTATGAATAAAGAAGTGAAGATTCCTGGACCGGATCATCCGATAACGATCGCTCCTGCGAGTGAGGGCATTCGGATTGTGGTTGGCGGCCACGTTGTGGCGAAGACATCGCGTGCGCTCCTGCTTGAGGAGAAGGGGTATTCTCCTGTGTACTACGTTCCGCGCGAGGATGCTGACATGTCGTTGCTGGTGAAAACGACGCATTACACCTACTGTCCCTACAAAGGCGACTGCACGTATTACAGCATTCCGCTTGGTGGCAGCAAATCCGAGTTCGCGGTTTGGACCTATGAGCAGCCGTATGAAGCTGTTGCAGCTATCAAGGACTACCTTGCGTTTTATCCTGGAAGAGTCGATGAGTTTGTTGTCGAAAAGCTCGGCTGATTGCGGTACGCGATGTTCTTCGTCGCGTCTGCTTCCGGACGCGACGAGGAATTTTGAATCGACAACAAAGAGCAAGGTATGACTGTTTTAGAAGGCTTGCCAGTATTGCTCAAGGGGTTATCCGAAGGAAGCTTCCATCGATGAAGAGACGGGAGCGCTCCAGGTTATTGATACCGGATCGGATCGATGCTGTCGTCTCCATTGGCCGGGAGATGTTCCGACGAGAGCACGGAATGTCCGGTTGAAGGCGGACTGATCTGAAAAGCCAGCGTCGAGCGCTATCGTCAATAACGGCTTCCTGGAATGGAGCAAAAGACCTTTGGCGGTCTCAACCCGTTTGAGGATTAGATATCGGTGGACAGGTACGCCGAAGGACTTTTTGAAGGCACGTGCGAAGTGGGTTGCCGATAGCCCGCACTCTGACGCGAGTTTTGACAGACTCAATTCGCCATCGATGTTTGCATGGAGCAGAGCGACTGCTCGCTCTTGTTGCCATACGGCTAAACCGCCGACTAAGACCTCTGGAGCTTTTTTAGAGTCTCGGTAGTTGCGGGATAGGTGTGCGCAAAACATAAGGATGAGCTCGTCGAGTACCAGTTGCGGAAGGTGAACCGAACGGTTTATGTAGGGAAGCATGGACCGTGTCCATTGGAGAATGACATCGTCTCTGACGCCTCTTGTGCAGAGCAGGGTGTCGACGCGTTGCAAGCCGCTTTGATCGGTGTATGTATCGAGTGTCGATCTTGGAACGTGAATATGGACGGAGTCGAAGCCGCTTCTGCGGAGGCATATTGGGTCAGACTGCAGGTCGAAGATTTCTATGCCGCCCAAGTCCCAGTGCGAGACAGCATGAAAACGTCCATCAACCCAGGTTCCCCAACCGTTTACAAACCCCGGCTTATGTAGATGGACCGAGAGAGAGAATGCTTTTTCAGAAGGGACGCGTGGCGTGGGGGCTGGAAACCCATTTGGTAGCGAGGTTCGCGTCAATGCCAATTGTGTTTCGGTTCCTGGCTTCAGCAATAAGCATGAGGAGTTGGGGAGGGAAAAGTGTCGCACTAGTCTGTTGCCAAACATGCCTTGAAGCATCGCGTTTATTCCTCTACATCAACGTAGCCGTGACAGCGAGGAACGACCAACCCTCAAATGGGGGGCTGTGTGTATATTTCCAAGCTTGTGAGGTGGGGTTCAAATTTGTCTCAATGGAAGATGCGACTTGAGAGAGGAGAGTACCCATTTCGAGGCGTTCCTTTGCCCCTCTGGCAGGGCTTGTTGGGAACTCAAGCTTATAAGAAACTTATAGGGCCTATGGAGCCTTTTTGGCTTGCTCAGCGCTGCATCATGGCGTTGGGCTGAGTACGTGCCTTAGTCAAAGAGAGGCTTAGCAGTCTGGTCTACAGCTTTGGATTAAACTCGTGTTTGTCAGAGGGTAGATTCTCCCATCGCTGGATGAGTGATACTGGTAGGCAACGATCACAAAACGAAATGATGGATGCCGCGTCTATGACTTTTCGTATTCGATGTTTTCTCAAGACGCATTGGATTGCACCAGGTCTGCGGAGAATAGAACAATCGACGATGGTGATGATCTGCCTCTGTCTGGTGGGATGTAGAGCTGCTGCTGTGCCTTCGATCTCCTTTACCAAAGTTCCACCCGCGTCTGAAGGCGGTTCCAGAGTCTTTGAGACGATCACGGGGCGGGTTCGCGGGAGTCTGCCGAACGAGAAGATTGTGATCTTCGCTAAATCGAATTTCTGGTGGATCCAGCCCGATCGCCTGAAGCCCTATACGGATATACAGACTGACGGTAGCTGGTCCAGTTCTATCCATCTGGGGACGGAGTACGCTGCGTTATTAGTGGATGATCGGTATGTACCGCTTCCGGTGATGTCTGTACTTCCCGGCAAGGGCAATGGTGTATTTGCGGTGGGAAGAGTCGCTGGGGATACATCGACCGTGGCGCCGAGCGCCGCTGTTCCTCAGATTGTTCAGTTCAGTGGCTATGACTGGAAGGTGCGAAGTATAAAGAGTAACCGAGGCGGCGCATCGCATGCTTACGAGCCGGGGAATGTCCTGATAGACAGCAGCGGTTTGATGCACCTCAAGATAACCCAGGCGAAAGATCAGTGGACGTGCGCTGACGTCGAGCTGACACGGAGCTTAGCCTACGGAACTTACAACTTCCAGGTTCGTGATATTTCTCACCTGGAGCCGGCGGCGACTCTTAGCTTGTACACCTGGGGCGATGATAGAAGTTCCGATATGGATCACCATGAACTCGACATCAACATAAGCCGCAGAGGCGATCCAAAAAATGACAACGCCGAGTATGTTGTGCAGCCTTACTACATTGCTTCGAATGTCTTTCGGTTTAATGTGCCTTCAGGATCTATGACTTACTCCTTTGATTGGGAGCCGGAAAGCGTATCATTTCAGACCTGGAGAGGCGTCTCGCATTCTGCCGCCACTAAGCCCATTTCCGGCCACACTTTTGTCTCAAGCGTACCGACCTCCGGCGGTGAGGTCGCGCATATCAGTCTATGCCCCTTCGGATTTTCGAAGGTTCCGTTAAGGCACGATGCAGAGGTTGTCATTGAGAGATTTCAATATCTACCGTGATCGCGGCGGAGCCGGATGCCGCTCTCTGCTCTTTATGCTGCTCGTCAGTGGTCTGATTTGGCCGGGTCGAATGATGAACGCGGAAATCGGAGCACCTGCGATGTCGCAGTATTTGCGGCAGAGTTGGGGAAGCGATCGAGGTCTCAACGGCACAGTGAATGCTGTGGCGCAAACTCCGGACGGTTATCTCTGGGTAGGTACGGACAGGGGACTCTATCGGTTCGATGGTCAGAGCTTTAGTCCGGCCGCAGTGGGCGATCCCACCATGAAACCGATTACCCATGTTCTGCGACTTGTCGTCGATGCTGAAGGGTCTCTTTGGATATGGATGCTGGGAGCGCCCATTATTCGTTACGACGGAGGCCGCTTCAGATATGCGATCACGGTGGATGATTTTGCAGACGGGGTTACAGCAATGGGAGAGACGCGTGCCGGCGACGCTCTTTTTTCTTCAGCGGGGCAGCTTATCTTTCGAGTCAACGGGGATAAGGTCGAAAAGGTGGGACACTCGCCTGGTCCGCTTGTTATATCGCTGGCGCAAACGAAAGATGGCAAGATATGGCTCGGCACCCGCGACTCTGGGGTTTTCTATATCGAATACGGGACTTCCCATCCGATGCCCGGGACACTGCGAGACAAGAAGATCAATTGTCTTCTGGCTGACGATAGCGACCGTCTTTGGATCGGAACAGATAGCGGTCTTGCCTTATGGGACGGTAGAAAGCTGGTCACGCGAGGCTTCGCCGCACCACTCGATCATGTAGAGATTCTCTCGCTGATGCAGGACCACAGTGAGAACTTATGGATTGGCACGCAACAGGGCTTGGTCCGATACGAACAGGGCGGAAAGGCTTCGTTGCTGGATAGAAGCGAAGCCTCGCCTGTGACTGTTGTGATCCAGGATCGGGAAAACAATATCTGGTTCAGCGGCGGACAGAGGATGGAGAGTTTACGCCAAGGGCCAATCATTACCTTTGCTCGTTCAGAAGGGCTACCTAGTGATTCTTTCGGACCGGTATATGTAGATGCTCGCAATCGCGTCTGGATGGCCCCGCTGAAGGGCGGGTTCTATTGGATGCGCGATGGACAAACGCATCGCGTTCTTCTGGATGGCTTGGCCTCCGATGTTGTCTATGCCATAGATGGTGGCAACGACGATATCTGGATAGGACGACAGTCGGGTGGGCTTACACAACTTCATGTAAGCGGGGGTAGTATCTCTGCGAAGACTTACAAGCTGCGTGGCCCAAGATACAACTACGTTATCTACGCCGTTCACCAGAGTCGTGACGGGAGTGTATGGGCAGGCACTTTAACGGGAGGAGCAATCCATGTTGTCGATGGTGTGACCACCGCGTATACCAAACAGAATGGTCTTTCCTCGGACAGCATTGCGGCCATCGAAGAAGGTGACGACGGGACCATGTACTTTGGAACCGCTAACGGTCTCAGTACTCTTAAGAACAATCACTGGCTCCAGTATTCTGCGAATACTGGCTTGCCCTCGCCGGTGGTTACAACTCTTTTCCATGACAAGCAGAACGTGCTCTGGATAGGGACAGCTCATGGATTGGGGTATCTGGATAAAGGAAAAATTCACGACGCAGCTCTGCAGAGCAATGAATTAGGAGAGCGCATCTTAGGCATAGCGGAGGATAGGAAGGGCGCTCTTTGGAGATCGACAGCTCTGCATGTTCTGCGCGCTAATCGTGAAGCGCTTTTACACGAAGACGTGAATGCTGCTGATATTCGCGTCTATGGTCCTGGTGATGGCTTACGCGATTCTGGAGGGGTACGACGTAGCCGCCCGGTTGTAAATGATGCGATGGACCATATATGGATCTCTACCGCTAAGGGGCTTTCGGTTGCAGAGCACTCCTCAAGCACGACGCTTACGATTCCGGTGATTACTCACCTGCAGAGTGTTTTGGTTGATGGAGAAGTTCTTTCGGGGATGGCCGATAGGCTCAGTACTGCTGCACAAAAGCGCATCGTTTTTCAGTATGCCGGACTGAGTTTCTCCGAGCCAGAACGGATTCGATATCGATTTTTTCTTGAAGGCTTTGATCGCGGATGGAGCGCTCCTACTGCGGGGCGGGAGGCGGTGTATACCAATCTTCGGCCTGGTACGTATCGCTTCCATGTCATTGCTTCGAACAGTGATGGTCTTTGGTCCAGCGACGAGACCTCGGTTCCGATTCGTATCTCAGCTTTCTATTGGCAGACGTGGGAGTTCTATCTTGCTTGTTTGATAGCTATTCTGCTGCTGATCGTGACTCTTTATCGTCTTCGTTTGCGATCAATCATCGCTCGAGCAAATCGTCGATTTGATGAACGCCTTGCTGAACGAACACGGATTGCACAAGAGCTCCATGACACACTGATCCAGGGATTCTTCAGTGCGTCCATGCAATTGCAGGTGGTTACCAATCAGGTATCGAAGGAAGCGCCCGCTCGCACACAGCTCGAACGAATTCTTCGACTTATGGGGAGCGTGTTAGATGATGGCCGCAATGCTGTGCGGGGACTTCGGAAGACCGGAGTCGTTCCTGTGTGGCTTGAAGAGTCTTTTTCTGCCATCTTCCATGAGATAGGAGAAGAAGAAAGCATAACAGCGAGAGTGATTGTTGAAGGCGCATCCCGCAAGTTGAGGCCAGGGGTGCAGGATGAGATTGGCCGTATCGGACAAGAGGCTCTTCGCAATGCTTACCGTCATGCGGATGCGCAAACGATTGATGTACGGATATGGTACTTTGCGCACTCTCTGAAAATAGAAGTTCGTGACGATGGGTGTGGCATTGCTCGCTGCGTGATCTCGCATGGCCGGGAAGGCCATTGGGGAATTATTGGGATGCGGGAACGTGCCGAGGGTATTGGAGCGAAGTTTCAAATTTTGAATAGAGAACCGCAGGGTACCGTGGTTACGCTTTGTGTTCCAGGCAAGATCGCGTATGAGCGCTACTCGAGTAACTACCTGGTGAACTGGTTTATCCACGTATCCGCTTCTCGACGAATCGGGCGGGGGGCAGAAGATCATGGTCAGTCGATACTGAGAGATGAAGACGCCGAACGTGGCAACGCCTAGAGGTAGAGATACTTTTTTACGTGATATGCGGATGGATGCTTGCGGGATTGCTGGGGCTGTATCGCATGCTTTTGTGACAGCCGCTCCATCGAGAGACCGCAGAACTAAAGCATTATGAAGATAACTGCGATCAACATGTGGATTACGATAAGAACGAGATCGGGCCGGTGTTTGACCATCTTCGAAGACCTTAGAATCTTCCTCTCTTTTCGATGAGCACATGGAACAAGAGCCGCGATAGAGACATTTGATGGATGGGGGTCTCCTCAAGAAGCGGAGGAGGGTTCATTGCGTTGAATGAGTTGTTGATGGTGTCGTTGTTGAACAGGGCCAATCTCAAAGAGAAAGGTGTGACGGCGGTATCGGTTGCGGGACCGATATGTCTGCTTAGGGCTTCCTCGGCCATGTTTGTTCCTCCTGGCCATCCCCAATAAAGGATGGATCTCACGCAAGATCGACACTGCTCAGTTGCGCTCTTGTGGACTTGCTGGCGTCACTGATGTGCTTCCCGATTCATCCACCGCAACAATTGCGCGGAGCACAAACTCGATGCTGTGCTGGATGCGGATGGAAATGAGGATGGTACGTGGTACCTGCTGAGAGCACCACTTTCCTGAGAGTATCGATATTGCAAGAAGACTGAAAGCTCCAAAGGAATGATCTTCTACTGCCCCGATTGGGGGGCCGTAGACTTTGGTTGCAGGGTCGATCTATTGTGACTGCTGGTTAGCGATGTGCGTTAGCGAAGTCCGCCAATGCTTTGCCCCAGCCGCTGTTGGGATCAAAGATGGGTGGATTGCCGTCTGCTGTGCGGTCGCTGCTGCTGGCCCAAACAATACAGCCATCGGCGCCTAGCTGGTACAGGGTCTGGAGGCGGATGAGCATTTCTGACTCGGTCAAGGTGCGGACTGGGCCGTGCTGGCTTTCGTCGTTCTTGCCGGAGTCCTGCACGCGGATGATAGGGCTGATGTAAGGGATGATCGGTTTGCCGGTTTTGTAGGCGCGAGCTGCTGCCATGTTGTAGACGGCGGCTTTCTGCCATGCGGCGGTGTCCGGGCCTTCGTAGTTGTAGAGGACGGGACTTAGGAAGTCGAGTTGATCGGCGACAGGCTGGTACTGCTGACTGAGAGCATCGAAACGGTTGATGTCGGGCTTCCAGGCGTAAGTGTTTTGTGGCGCGGTAGCGTAGACGCCGACGGGTGTGACGGTGTTGAAGCGGTGGTAGATGTTTAGGATTTCAACCACTTTGGGCACGACTGTTTCAGGGTGGAAGCGGTCTCCGAATTCGGTGTCGAAGGATACGGGGATGTTGTGCGCGTCTTTTGCTGACTTCGCGATGGCCTCGATCTTTTTTTCGTCAGGCTGGCCGTCGGTCATGAAGCGTTCGAGGTAGATGACTTTGATGCGGTGGATGTTGAGGCTTTCCAGATACTGGTCGAGAGAAGGAGAGCTGGACAGCTGGCCAGCGGCGACATGGTTTTTGTAGGGGATGTACTCGTAGATGGTGAACTTCTTTGGAGCCTGCGCGAAGATGGGCGATGCGAACGCCATGGCGGTGAATAAAAGGGCGAGTTTTGTGGTTTTTGCGAGTGCCGACATCATGGGCCTTTCCGATTGTCATTACAGGGGTTGCCGACTGCGTGGAAATGATCATATAGTACATAAAACGTCAAAACAATGACCAATCAGTCAGAATACCCTCAGCTAAAGTTGCTGCTGCTGAATGTTTTGAGCGTTTCAAGCAAGAGGATGGAAACCAATGATGAATCGCCGAAAATTTCTTATGACTGCACCGCCAACCCTTGCGATGCTGAGCAGAGCAGGTTCTTCGTGGGGCCAGACCGATGCTTTGGGCAAGGCTCCGCTGATGTTTCGCGTGGATGCGGACAAGCATGTTGCTGCGATTCCTAAGGATGTGATGGGGCTTAGCTATGAGTCTACCCAACTTGGCGAACCGGAGTTCTTTAGCTGTGCGAATCAGGGGCTGATTGCGCTGTTCAAGACGCTGAGCCCGCATGGGTGTTTGCGGCTGGGAGGCAATACCAGCGAGTTCACCTACTTCAAAGCCGATGCGATGGTGAAGGCTCCTGAGTGGTCGCCCGCACCGACGCAGCCGAAGGAGTTGACTGCGATTACGCTGGAGGCTCTTAAGAACCTGCGCTGCTTTCTGGATGCTACGGGGTGGAGCTGCATCTATGGGCTGAATCTGGGGACGGCTACTCCGGAGCGTGTGGCTGAGGAAGCCGAGGCGGTGAATCGCATTCTCGGGACGAAGCTGGACTACTTCCAGATTGGCAATGAACCGAACAACTACATACGCTACAAGCTTCGTCCGAGCACGTGGGATGAGAAGGTCTACGTTGACGAGTGGCTGAGCTTCGCGCGTGCTGTGGTGCAGCGGGTTCCGGGAGCGAAGCTTGGTGGGCCGGATATGGGAGCAGAGAGGCCGTGGATGCAGCTCTTTGCGCAGAAGGCGGTCGCGGCGATGGGGAAGAATCTTGTTGCGATTACGGACCACTTCTATGCGGAGGGTCCGCCGACAAGCCCAGAGTCTACGATGCAGAATCTGCTGTTCAACAAAAAAATTGAGCATGAGATTGCCGTGATGGTAGAGGCTGGTAAGACGGCGAAACTGCCGTACCGTATGACGGAGGTTAACTCTTGCTACCTGGGTGGGAAGCCTGGTGTGAGCGATACGCTGGGGTCTGCTCTTTGGGCAGGCGAGTTGACGTTGATGCTTTTGACGTCGGGCTTTTCAGGAGTGAACTTTCATGGCGGTGCTGCGAAGCAGATACGAGCTTCGTTAGGTGGGACGATGCCTGGAGATAACGTTGCTAAAAGTGAAGCGGATGATTCTTACTACACGCCGATTGCCGGTGACGCGAAGATCGGCTATTCGGCGAGGCCGATTTTCTATGGCATGATGCTCGCGTCACAGATGGCGGGATCGACGCTGGTGCAGGGATCTTTCTCTGCGGAGCAGCCAACGCTTGCGGCCTATGCTTCGCTTGGAGCGGAGGGACAGTCGATGCAGATGGCCGTGTTCAACAAGGGTAGTGAAGATATTGAGGTTTTGCTTAGCCCTGGACGCAAGTTTCATGCGGCTTCGGTGCAGCGACTTACAGGGCCGCGGATGGATGCGACCACTGGTGTTGCGTTTGGTAATGCGGAGGTTTCTAAAGAGGGACACTGGGCGCTAAGTGCGGTGGAGACTTTGCAGCGAACTCGCTCGGGTGAGTTCAAACTCTCTATTGCTGCTGCAAGTGCAGCGCTCGTTTTCGTGAAGTAGTTTACGTGCTGTTTCAGCAGTGATGCTTTTGTGCGGACGGAAGGGAATCAATCAGTATGGGGATGCGTATTGCTCTGCGGAGATCGATGATGCTATCGGGATTAGCTGTCTTGTCCGGTGTGACCATGTCTTCTGTAACGCTTGCTCAGAAACTTCCGAGTGAGATTTCGCTGATGCCGGAACCGCAGAGTATGACGCGAGGCAGTGGGGAGTTGTTGATTGATCCGACCTTCAAAGTAGAACTGGACGGTTATGTGGAGCCGCGTCTGAACCTTGCGCGGGAGCGCTTCTTCAGCACACTCTCGCGTGAGACGGGCATTACAGTCTGGAAGCCGAACGATCATCCGGCGGAGCTTCGGATTGTGACAGCGGGGGCTAGCAAGCCCGTGCAGCAAGTGGGCGAGGATGAGTCTTACCATCTTGAGATTACGAGCGTGGGCGCTGAGCTAAAGGCGGCGAATCCGCTGGGTGTGTTGCATGGCTTGCAAACACTGCTGCAGTTGGTTGTGATTACTCCTCGAGGTTTTGTCATTCCCGCAGTAACGATCGATGATGCTCCCCGGTTTGTGTGGCGCGGGATGATGATCGATACGAGCCGTCACTTTATGCCGATGGAGACGATCGAACGCAATCTCGATGGCATGGAAGCGGTGAAGATGAATGTGTTCCATTGGCATCTCTCCGATGATCAGGGCTTTCGCGCAGAGAGCCATGTATATCCGCTGCTGCAGGGTAAGGGATCGGATGGGCAGTTCTATACGCAAGAGCAGATGAAGAAGCTTGTGGCCTATGCGCGAGACCGTGGTATTCGCGTTGTTCCCGAGTTTGATATGCCGGGGCATACAACAGCGTGGCTGGTGGGGTATCCCGAATTGGGTAGTGGCAAGGGACCTTATGCTATCGAGCGGAAGTGGGGGATCTTCAATCCTGCGATGGACCCGACGAGGGAGACGACCTATCGCTTTATCGACAGGTTGATTGGTGAAATGGCGGCGATTTTTCCGGATGCTTACTTCCATGTTGGTGGGGATGAGTGCAACGGGAAAGAGTGGGATGCCAACCCGCGCATTCAGGAGTACATGAAGCAACATGGCTTCAAAAACGATGCGGCGTTGCAGGGATATTTTTCGAGTAGAGTGCAGCGGATGGTTGCACAGCATGGGAAGATTCCGGCGGGTTGGGACGAGATACTGCAACCGACGACGGCTAAGAATGTGCTGATCCAATCGTGGCATGGTCCGCAGTTCGTGACGACGGCAGCGCGGCAGGGCAATGACGTTATCTTGTCGAAGGGCTACTATCTTGATTTGATTCTGCCGGCGGCAGAACACTATATGGTTGATCCGCTTGGTGGGACGGCTGCGCTGACTCCGGAAGAGCAGAAGCATGTTCTGGGTGGTGAGTCGGCGATGTGGTCAGAGTTAGTTTCGACGGAGAACATCGATGGCCGGATATGGCCGCGCAACGGAGCGATTGCGGAGAGGCTGTGGTCTCCGGCTGCGAAGACGCAGGATGTTGATTCGATGTATCGGCGGCTTGAGGTTCTTTCGCAACACTTGCAGGCTTATGGATTGCAACATGCAAGTGTGTATCCGGAGATGCTGGAACGCATGGCCGGTACGGAAGACATACAGAGGCTGAAGGTGCTTGGCGATATTGTAGAGCCACGGAAGCACCATGAACGCACGCAGCATGGGAGCTACGATGCGTTTACTCCACTCAATCGCATGGTGGACGCGATTCCGCCAGAGAGTATGCAAGCGCGTGAGTTTGAGCATCTGTGTGCGCGTATAAGCGCAGGTACTGCGATGGATGCAGAACGCGATCAGGCACGAGAGCTGCTCACGCTATGGAGAGACAATGATGCTCTTCTTGCGCCGCAGCTTGGGGCATCGTCGCTTACGACTGAACTGATTCCTGTGTCGAGTTCGCTGCGGGTGGTTGCGCAAACGGGTCTTGAGGCTTTTGGCTACCTGGAGAGTGGTAAAGGTAAGGCGACTGCGGAGTGGCGTGATAGTTCGCTGAAGGAATTGCAGGTCGCAGTTAAGCAGCAGGCGGGGCTGATGCTGATGGTTGTTGGGTCGGTCAGGGAACTGGTGATGGCCGCTTCGGCTTCAATGGACAGCAAGCCGAACTGACTTTCAGAGGTCGCGTTGAGAGGGTGTGAACGTAGTTTCTGCGTTCGCCAAGGCGGCTTTTGGTGTGCCTGTCACAAAGAACTCCCTATAGGAGAACGAGATAGGCCAACGCTAGATGTTGAATAAAATTGAGCGAAAAATGCATTAAAAAATGATTGATTTATGCTCACTCGATCATTATAGTGTGGTTAACCGATCCAAAAGCTTATAGTTTCTGCCTCTCAGAATTGCTAAAAAGGACGTTGACGCCTTTGTCGACCAAGACCGATCTCCGCGAAGAGCAGATTATGAAGGCGCTTCTGCGGCGCGGAAGCATCTCTATGGCGGAGTTGATTGAGGAGCTCGCGATGTCGGCTCCGAGCATTCGACGCGATCTCACGAGGTTGGAGGAGCGCGGACTCGTTCGTCGCACTCATGGTGGTGTGACGCTTGTCGAACCATTGCTTTATGAACCTTTTCGCCATGACACTTCTTTTCAGGCCAGGGAGCTTTGGTCTGCGGATCAGAAGCGTCGCATTGGTTATGCTGCTGCGGAGTTGGTTTGCAAGGGCGAGACTATTGGGATTACCGCTGGGACAACTACGACGCAGATTGGGCGTGCGTTGCGTCATCGGCGAGAGATTAGTGTGATTACCAATGCGTTGAACATTGGGATGGAGCTTTGTAACCAGACGGCCATTCGCACTACCGTTACGGGTGGGTTGCTGGCGTGGCAGTGGACGTTTGCCATGGCGGGATCGGCTGCGATTGATTCGATCCGTGATACGTACTTCGACAAGCTTTTTTTGAGTGCGACGGGGTTTGATCCTGAGCATGGAATTACGACTCTGGAACCGGAAGAGGCCGCTGTGGCACGTGCCATGGTGGAGCATGCGGGGAAGGTGATTGTTGTGGCGGATTCTTCAAAGTTTGGAGTTGTGAGTCCTGCTCGTGTCTGCTCCAGTGAAGCTGTTCATTTGTTGATCACCGATACGAGCCTTTCGGCGAAGAATGCTTCGAAGCTTGAGTCCGCCGGGATCAAAGTTCTTATGGTTTAGCCAATTTCATAGAGTTTTCGGATTTTGTCTGTGATTCGTAAGAAGACTGTACATCCATTTCTGGAAACATACAGCGGAAGTTTTGAAGAGAAGTTGGACGCTGAAGGGTTTGTCATCTCTTGCCTGAGTAGTCGGATGAACCGCCGTCACTAATTTAGAGAAGCAAAGTAAGAGAGGACACAATGACCATCTCCCAGCATATTAAGATCTCCATTACGCCTTGCGGCCTGAGCTTCCGGCACGTGCTGCGTCTTTGTTGCTACGCCATTGTTGTTTTGTTTGTTTGTGTGACGGCGACGGCACAACTACAGAACACGGGAGTTGTTTCGGGCAACCTTACCGATACGGCTGGGGCTGCTGTTGCGAATGCGACGGTGACGCTGAAGTCGAATGAACGCGGGCAGGTGACTACCCAGACGTCGAACAAGAAGGGCGAGTATCTTTTTTCGTCCGTTGCGGTGGGAACCTACACGCTGACGATTACGGCGCCGAGCTTTGCAACTGTTATCGCGGGTAACGTTGTTGTTGATGCCGACAAGAACGTAAGTTTTGATCGACAGCTCAACCCGGCCTCGGTGGAGGCTACTGTGAGTGTTGAGGCGGCTAGTAATACGGTCGACACGAGATCGGCGACTATAGGTCTTCTGCTCGATAACACACTTGTCCAGAATCTTCCGATCGATGGCAACAATGTGGTGGCATTAGCGTCGTTGCTCCCAGGAGTGTCCAATGTGAGTGCGCCCACGACGTTTACCAGTGACACGGGCGGTCCGTCGTATAACGTTTCAGGTGCGCGCAACACTCAGAACCTATTCCTGCTCGACGGTGCCGTTTGGAATAATTTGTATAGCAACACCTCCTTGAATTTTCCTGCGCCGGATGCTCTTCAGGAGGTCAGCGTACTACTGAACAACTTCAAAGCGCAGTATGGCCGCAACGTCGGCAGCATTTTCAATGCGATCACAAAGACTGGCACCAACACCTATCATGGGAGTGTTTACGAGTATGTACAGAACACCGCGTTGAATGCTTATGACTACTTCACCATACCCGGAAGTAGCAAACCGAAGTACATTTCGAACCAGTACGGCGCAACAGTGGGCGGCCCCGCTATGCGTGATAAGCTCTTTTTCTTCCTGTCATACCAAGGGCTACGTATCGCACAGACTGCTA
>Ga0302315_10001995_pt1 | contig 19804 bp, 16 predicted proteins | sample III_Palsa_N3_1_FD_200532 | JGI IMG/M metagenome (GOLD analysis project Ga0302315, IMG submission 200532) | Peat permafrost microbial communities from Stordalen Mire near Abisko, Sweden - III_Palsa_N3_1 | ecosystem: Environmental > Terrestrial > Soil > Palsa > Peat permafrost | place: Sweden...
TTGTTAAAATTAGGCGTACCAGTGGTAGGCATAAATAATACATCGCAGTAATCGAAAATGCCGGTGCCGCTTAGGTGGGTGTGCGAAAAGCCGTAAACCAGCGTATCGGTATAAAAATAACCCGAGCAGCCATCCCAGCCATCAAGCCGGGTATCGGGGCTTAATTGCACCATACCAAAAGGCATAACGGGGCCGGGATAGGTGTGGCCGTGGCCGCCGGTACCTATAAAAGGATCTACTAAAGCGGTGTAATCGCGTTTGGTTTGGGCTGAGGTTGCCGAAACTATAGCCAATGCAGCTACAACAAATAAAATGTGACGGGTAAATAGTTTCATTTATATGGTTAGTTAAAATGCAATGCAAATTACATTTATATCCACACAAAACTCAAAACTTATTAAAATATTTTAGGAAGTGGTAAAACTTCTATAACCAATTCATCGAAGTTGGTTTTGTAAAGCATATTGGTAATAACACTAATTTACCTTATTTTTGTTTATATGCCAACGCTTTTTGAAATAAACGGTTATAGATTTTTCTTTTATAGTAATGAAAATGACGAGCCGGTTCATATTCACGTTAGCAAAGGTGATGCTGAAGCTAAATATTGGATCAATGCGAATTTGGACGAAGCATATTCCTATGGCTTTAAAGTAAGAGAAAGAAAAGAAATAAAGATATTAGTTAAAGAGAATGCCGATAAAATCACCGAAAAGTGGAATGAGTTTTTCAAATAAAAATATGGAAGAAAGAATTTTGAATAAGAAATCATCCGACCCTTTTGATAAGCTTATATTTGAGAAAGGGCTTCGTGTAAAGCAATTAATGGCAGATAAGAAGCTGAATACCATTATCATTCTTTTAAACAATGGCCATGCTTTAAAAGTTCCTATCAATCATTTTAAAAGCTTGAAAAATGCGAGCCAGGCCGATTTAGATAAATGGGAATTATCAGGAAATGGCATAGGCATACGCTGGAAGAATATAGATGAAGATTTGTCGCTTAAAGGGCTCATAAAGCACTCTGCATTGTCATCCATTCTCCATCGCCTGGAAGGGAAAAAAGATATACAAGAACTATCTATACTGTAATAGGTTTACTACCCTATCGTAAACTTATCCTCATCCTTTAAAAAGGGCAATGCACGCCTGGCTTTAACCACTTCATCGCCTATAATGGTAAAAGTATACACATCCTCTTCATCACGTTTATAATAAACCACATTTCCGTTAGGGTCAATGCAGGTGGAATCGCCTGAGTGATAAACCTCGTTGCCATCGTGCCCAACACGGTTTACACCAATTACATAGGATTGGTTTTCGACAGCCCTTGCAGGTATCAGCGTGCGCCAGTGTAAGGCGCGGCGCTCGGGCCAGTTGGCTACAACAATCATCAGGTCATATTCGGCATCAACATTACGCATCCATACCGGGAAACGCAGATCGTAGCAAATCATGGGGCAAATTTTCCAGCCTTTTAGTTCAACAATCAGTTTTTTGCTGCCGGCGGTATAGGTTTCATGCTCCTTGCCCAGGGCAAACAGGTGGCGTTTGTCATAATGCTGGTAAGTACCATCGGGCCGCATCCATACCAGGCGGTTGTAGTATTTGTCGTTATCCTTAACTATCAGGCTGCCGGTAACCACACAATTATACTCTTTGGCAGTTTTGTACATCCATTGTATGGTTTTGCCATCCATTGCTTCGGCCAATTTCTCGGCGTTCATGGTAAAACCTGTGTTAAACATTTCGGGCAGTATAATCAGCTCTGTTTTTTCGCGGATTGACGACAGGCGCAGGGAAATATTCTGCAGATTTTTATCCGTGTTTTCCCAAAAAAGATAGCCCTGGAATATGGTAATTTTTAGATTATCCATGCTTTTGTGGTTCATGGTCAATAGTTCACGGTTTATAGATTTTTTTGACCTATAAGCGTGGCCCAATGGCCATAGTTTTCAAATTTTTAAAGGCAGATGTTATACAAATATACATTTGTATAATTAAATATGGTTATGCGGCCCGTTCATTACAATCCACAGATGGTTGACCATGGATAACGGGCCGAAACCTAAACTTTCATTAACCTATCAACGGCATTATCCAGCGTTTCTTGCCTTTTGGCGAAACAAAAACGCAAAACATGATGATCGGTGCCCTTATTATAAAAGGCCGACGTAGGTATAGTAGCCACGCCAATTTCCTTTGCCAAACGTATGGCAAAATCTGCATCCTTCTCATCTGTAATGCCATTATACCTTACCGATTGAAAATAGGAGCCGTAACAAGGCAACAACTCAAAACGTGTTTGTTCAAGCCCTTTACGGAAGTAATCTCGCTTTTGCTGGAAAAATTCCGGCAGGCCTAAATAAACGTTTTCATCTTTCAAATATTCGGCAATGGCATATTGTATTGGGGTATTTACACTAAAAACTAAAAACTGGTGTACTTTTCTAAATTCCTGCATCAGCCATTCGGGCGCCAGGCAATAGCCAACCTTCCAGCCGGTAGTATGGCAAAGCTTACCAAATGAGGCAATGATAAAGCTGCGCTGTTGCAACTCAGGATAGCGGGCCATGCTTTGGTGGGTTTCGCCATCATATATTAAATGCTCGTAAACCTCGTCGCTCAAAATTAAAATATCCTGGTTTTTTACAATGGCGCTTAGCTCGTCAATATCCTCCTTATGCAAAATAGTAGCAGTAGGGTTGTGGGGCGAGTTAAGAATAATCATCCGGGTGCGGTTGGTAATCAGCTTTTTTACCATATTCCAGTCAATACGGTAATTTGGCGGTTCAAGCTCCAGTGATTTTACTATGCCGCCCATTAATTTTATAGCAGGGGCATAGCAATCAAAAGCTGGCTCAAATATAATTACCTCGTCGTTCGGGTTAATTACCGCGCTGATGGCTGTAAATACCGCTTGCGTACCACCTGCAGTTATAGTTATCTCTGTATCAGGATTATAACGTGCGCCATATAACCTTTCTGTTTTATAGGCAATCTGCTCGCGCAACGCAACAACACCTGCCATTGGGGCATATTGGTTGTGGCCGGCCTTCATGGCATTATTCACCAATTCAATGAGGTAAGGGTCGCAATCATAATCAGGGAAACCCTGTGAAAGATTAATAGCGCCCAGCTCGGCAGCCAGTGCCGACATCACGGTAAATATAGTAGTGCCCGTTTGGGGTAGTTTGGAAGTAATCGGTGTCATCAGTTGGCTAAAATACCATAAATAAGGCGAAAGGTAAAGGGCAAAAAGTTAAAGATTGTTATATTCTTCGCCTTAAGCTTTTTAATTTTTGATGTTTTACCTTTCAGCTTTTACCTTTCGTCTTAAAAAATTAACTTCGTAACATGAAGTTTATAAAATACCTTTTTGCAATTGTTGCTGTTTTTTACATGGCATCGTGCAAGCCTAAATCTACCGTACCTGTTGTTGGTTTTGTTGATGCTTTAGAGGATGCCACCTTATCGCAGGCAAGCACTGGTTTTGTTGCCGCTTTAAAGGATAATGGTTATAGCGATGATAAACAAAATATCAAAATTGAATACCGCAACGCGCAGGGCGATATACCTACACTAACGCAAATTGTTAATTATTTTGTGTCGGAACCCGTTACGCTGCTGGCAACCTGTACTACTTTATCTACTGTTACTGCTATTCAAAAAACCAAAACCATACCTATTTTTGAAATGGTATCGCCAACCCCCGCGCGTATGAACGTGTTGGATGCCCACGGCAACGCGCCTACCAATTTATTCGGTGCCTGTGAGGATTTGCAGTATATCGATACCTCGTTCGCTATTATCCCTAAAGTATTAAAGCCAAAAGGGGCAAAGCTGGTTATCGGCATGATTTATAATCAATCCGAACCGCAATCGGAAGATGCCATGCAGCACATAAAAAGTTTGGCAGATAAAGCAGGTATTACACTGATAGCCCTGCCGCTTAATTCATCGGCGGATGCGCAATTGGTAACACAATCGCTGTTAAGCAAAAATATCGATGCATTTTTTGCCAACCCGGATAATACGGTTTTTGCATCGTTTGAAACTATCCTCAAAAATTGTAACCAACATAATGTGCCCATATTTACCAGCGAGGCCGGTTTGGTGCAGCGTGGCGCGGTAGCGGCTTTTGGTGCCGATATTTACCAATGGGGCTACCAGGCAGGCGTACAGGCAGCGCAATATTTAAAAACAGGCAAAACCGATGGCTTAAAACCTGAGATGGTTAAAATACGCAAAAGGGTTTACAACATGGCCGCCGCCCGTAAATACCACATTACCCTGCCGCCAGATTTTCAAGCCGTAAAATAATGGACTTTTACCTTACCGCTTTAGTACAGGGATTATGCTTTTCGGGAGTAGCATTAGGTATATATATATCAATGAAGATATTTAATATACCGGATATTACTACGGATGGGAGCTATATGCTTGGGGGTGCTTTTACCGGGACTTTGCTGCTCCATCATCAGCCCGCATACACCGTATTGCCTGTAGTGATTATTGCAGGGGCAATAGCCGGCGCCTTAACGGGCATCATCCACACCAAACTAAAAATTAACGCCCTGTTGGCCGGTATTTTGGTAATGACAGCGCTCTACTCCATTAATTTAACCATCATGGGGCGGTCTAATTTACCGCTCAATACTATCCCAACCATTTTCAACCTGGTGAATTTATCAGGTAATCCAAATCAAAATACGCTGTTAGTATTGCTGGTATTTGTGGCCATTATTACATTAATAATCGGCTACCTGCTAAAAACCGACTTTGGTATAGCCATGCGCGCCACGGGCAACAGCGAAAGTATGATACGCGCGCTGGGCGTTAATACCGATAGGATGAAGATTACCGGCCTGGCCATAGCCAATGCGTTAACTGCAGTTAGCGGTTATTTAATGACGCAGTTCCAGGGTTTTGCGGATATCAGCATGGGTATTGGTATGGTGATATATGGTTTGGGCTCAGTAATTATTGCCGAAGCGTTTATTAATTGGTTCCGCATTACCTCAATATGGCTTAGCTTAGGTTTGGTACTGTTTGGCGCTATTATCTTTCAGTTTGTTTTGGCGCTAACGCTTGATTTAGGGGTTGATGCCACACTGCTAAAGCTGGTAACCGCCGTATTTGTACTGCTGATTGTTAGTCTCCCACGGTTATCCTTTAATAAATCTTTATGATTAGCATAGATAAAGCCTATAAGATTTATAACAAAGGCAAAGCCAACCAGGTAGATGCGGTTAATGGCATCAGCCTGGATATTAAGGATAACGAATTTGTGGTGATAGTCGGTTCCAATGGCTCAGGTAAAACCACGTTGCTTAATTTAATTTCGGGCAGCGTGTTGCCAACATCGGGCAGTATAACTATTGATGGCAACGATGTAAGTAATTTGCCCGACTACAAACGCAGCCAATGGATAGCCCGGGTTTTCCAAAACCCGCTAAGTGGCACGGCATCCGATTTAAGTATACTGGATAATTTCCGTCTCGCGGCTATACGCACCCAGCCTAAAGGCTTAACCATTGGCATAAACGACGCGTTTAAAAAACAGGTGACGGAAAAAATAGCCACGTTAGGAATGGGGCTCGAGAATAAGATTAACCAGCCTATGGGTACGTTATCCGGCGGCCAGCGCCAGGCGTTAACCCTGCTGATGAGCATAATGGACGATTGCAAAATACTACTCCTTGATGAACCCACCGCCGCGCTCGACCCGCGCTCGGCTACTATTGTAATGAAAACGGCAGACCAGCTGATAAAAGATTTTAAACTGACTGCAATACTCATCACCCATAACCTGAAAGATGCCTACAATTACGGAAACCGCATCATACAAATGGTCGAGGGGCTTATTTTGCAGGATTTAGATACCGCGAAGAAATCGGCCCTGAAGCAAAATGATTTGTTTGATTGGTTTGGATAATCAAAATTGCATTATCGTCTAAATTCGGCTAAAGCCAAAACATGCTTTATATTTTATCCGCCCCATAAATGGGACGGCAATGAATTTGCGCACTTCATTTACACTATATTCAGCAAGTTGACAAACTAAAAACTTCATTGCCGTTGGCTTCAGCCAACGGATAAATGCAAAAATGCGGTTTGGCTTTAGCCAAAATAATAAGCTGCCGGTTGATTTTTCCCTTCACCAAGAATTTTGGCAAAGTAATTGTATTCACACCCATACTATGAAAAACAACAATTTTGAATACATAACCGACGCCTACCAATTGGTAGCCGGCGCGAAGATAAAAGGCAAAAAGCAGGAAGAAATTTTTGAACTGGGCAGTTACGACCCCGATAAGCGCGGCTATACCGTTTATCCTTTCGAAGAAGGCGTAAAGTTTGATGATTTTAGCGTCCTGATGTCTGAAAAAGAACTCATGACCAATTACCTGATAGAAAATATCAAACTGGCTAAAGCAGCTTAATCCCCATAATCCATTTGACATTAATTTGCGAAGTTTTATAAACTTCGCAAATTTGTTATTACCCAAAACAAAAGCCACCTCATTTGAGGCGGCTTTTGTTTTATATAAATCCTCCACAATAAGGACAGAGCAGGACAGTTATATTAATACATACAATTAGTTTTGTTTCCAGTAGCTTTGTACCGATAGCCAATATTTTAACCAATATAAACCTAATTAGATGCAAGTAATTCTTGGAGTAATATTCCATTTTTTCGGCGGTTTCGCCTCGGGGAGTTTTTACATTCCCTACAAAAAAGTAAAGGGCTGGGCTTGGGAAAGCTACTGGATAGTTGGCGGCCTGTTTTCGTGGTTAATTGTGCCGCCGTTGGCAGCATGGTTAACGGTGCCGGGTTTTGTGGATATCATCCGCGAAACCAACGGCAGCATATTGTTCTTAACCTATTTTTTCGGCCTGTTATGGGGCATTGGAGGTTTAACCTACGGGTTGGGCGTGCGGTATTTAGGCGTATCATTAGGCAGCACCATTATTTTGGGCTTGTGCGCGGTATTTGGCGCGTTGATACCTTCGGTTTACTACGATTTTTTCCCGCAGGCGGGTAAGGATACTTTTACCTTACTTACCCATACCGATTGGGGGCAAACCGTATTGGCGGGCATAGCCTTAACAGTTGTAGGTATTATTGTTTGCGGCATAGCCGGGATGATGAAAGAAAAAGACCTTGCCGCCGGTCGTGCTGATGTGCAGGACAATAAGGAATACCGTTTTGGCCTGGGCATATTTGTTGCCATAGTGTCGGGTGTGTTAAGCGCCTGTTTTAATTTTGGTATCGAGGCCGGTAAAACCATGGGCGATGCGGCAAACCATATATGGATGGCGGCGCACCCGGGGCAAGGCAATTTCCTGTTCTCGGATAACGTGATCTACATCCTGATACTATGGGGTGGTTTAACCACTAACTTTATATGGTGTATGATATTAAATGCGCGCAACAAAACCTTTGGCGATTATACCGATAAAAAAGCGCCACTGCTTAAAAACTATATATTCTCTGCCCTGGCAGGCACTACCTGGTTTTTGCAGTTCTTTTTTTACGGCATGGGCGAAAGCAAAATGGGCAATGGCGCCAGCTCATGGATACTGCACATGGCATTTATAATTTTAATAGCCAACATGTGGGGACTGGTTTTAAAAGAGTGGAAAGGCGTAAGCAAAAAGGCCTTAACTACCATAATTATAGGTATTGTCATTATCATCATGTCGGTTTTAGTGGTGGGTAAGGGTAATAATATAAAGGATAAAGAAATGGCGGCTAAAACCGGGTTTAATGTAAATGTCAAAAACAATCAATAAATCACTCAATCAATAATTCAATAATTAATTATATATATGTCTGTAGAAACACGTTTTAAACACGTTAGTTATTTGTGGGATGATGCCAAAGCCGCCGAACTGGCCGGCGATGAAGTGGCCCTTTTAATATACCGCTCCAACCTGTTGGGTGCCGATTTACGCCTCACCAATTACGGTGGTGGCAATACCTCGTGCAAAGTAATCGCTAAAAACCCGCTTAATGGCCAAGAAACCGAAGTAATGTGGGTAAAAGGCTCTGGTGGTGATTTAGGTACGCTGAAGAAAAGTGGCCTTGCGGCATTATATGTCGATCGCCTGCGCAGCCTCACCAATGTATACCGTGGTGTACAATATGAAGATGAAATGGTGGAACTGTTTAACCATTGCATATACGATTTAAACTCAAAAGCCCCATCAATAGATACGCCTTTGCATGGCTTTTTGCCATTTAAACATATCGACCACCTGCACCCCGACGCGGCTATTGCCATCGCGGCAGCAAAAGACGGCGAGCAGATTACCAAAGAGCTATTTAACGGTGCAATAGGCTGGGTTCCATGGAAAAAACCGGGCTTTGAGCTTGGCCTGCAAATGAAACGCTGCCTGGATGCCAACCCCGGCATACGCGGCATTATGTTAGGTTCGCACGGTTTGTTTACCTGGGGCGATACCGCTTACGAAAGCTATATCAACACCCTCGAAGTAATTGAAAAATGCGCCGAATACTTAGAGCAAAACTATGGTAAAAAAGGCCCGATATTTGGTGGCCAGAAAATCGAAAGTTTGCCCGAGGCCGACCGTAAAAAGCAAGCAGTGGCCTTAGCGCCAATATTACGCGGTTTTACTTCGTCACAAACACGCATGATAGGCCATTTTACGGATGATGTAAGGGTGCTGGAGTTTATTAATTCATATGACCTTGACAGGCTTGCCCCATTGGGCACCAGTTGCCCCGACCATTTTTTGAGGACGAAGATTAGTCCGTTAGTATTGGAACTTGCGCCGGATGAAGATTTATCGGATACCGCAGTCATAAAAGAAAAATTAACTCCTGCATTTGAAGCCTACCGCAAAATGTACGGTGATTATTATAATACCTGCAAGCACCCCAACAGTCCGGCAATACGCGATGCTAACCCGGTAATCATTCTGTTTAAAGGCGTGGGTATGTTCGCTTTTGCAAAGGATAAACAAACCGCGCGGGTTGCGGCTGAATTTTATACCAATGCCATTAACGTAATGAAGGGTGCCGAAGCTGTATCAGAATATACTTCGCTGCCGCGCCAGGAAGCTTTTGATATTGAGTATTGGCTATTGGAAGAAGCAAAACTACAGCGCATGCCTAAGCCAAAAGCCTTATCGGGCAGAATCGCTCTTGTAACCGGAAGCGCAGGCGGCATTGGCAAGGCCATTGCCAAAAAGTTTGTAGAAGAAGGTGCTGTAGTAATATTAAACGATATGAACGCCGAACGCCTCCAAGCAGCCGGCGAGGAGTTTAAAGGTGCCTACGGCAGGGATGCTTACGCCACGGCTATACTGGATGTAACCAACAAAACGCAAATTGATGAAGCCATTGCCGAAGCGGTATTGGCCTTTGGCGGGGTAGATTTAGTGGTGAATAACGCCGGCCTGTCCATCTCCAAAACCATTGCCGACCATACCGAGAAAGATTGGGATTTGCTGTACGATGTATTGGTAAAAGGCCAGTTTTTTGTAACACAGGCGGCTGCAGCAGTGATGAAAAAACAGGATATTGGCGGAGACATCATCAACATCGTAAGTAAAAACGCGCTGGTAAGCGGGCCAAATAACGCAGGTTATGGCAGTGCCAAAGCTGCACAACTGCATTTAAGCAGGCTAAATGCCGCCGAACTGGGTGCCGATAAAATACGTGTAAACGTAGTAAACCCCGACGCGGTAATCAGCGATAGCAATATATGGGCTGGCGGCTGGGCCGAAGGTCGCGCTAAAGCTTATGGCGTTACCGTGGCAGAATTACCGGCTTACTACGCCAAACGTACTTTGCTAAACGAGGTGATTTTACCGGCAGATATTGCTAATGCCTGCTTTGCCATAACCGGCGGCTTGCTTAATAAATCGACAGGTAACGTTATAAACGTAGATGGCGGCGTAGCTGCGGCTTTTGTGAGATAGAAGAAACACAATATACAAAATTGTCATTTCGACGAGCTGGCAGGAAAGTGTGATGGGGCGAGGAGAAATCTTATCGAATATGCAAAGTGGGAGCGCAGGGTTCGAAAGGATTTCTCGCTATCGCTCGAAATGACATTGTTTAGTATAAAAACCAATTTTAAACATGCAAATCAAACCAGATAAAATAGCACAGCATAATGATGAGCTGAAATCCGCCCATCAAAAAAAATACAACTTCGTATCGGAACAAATACCCGGTGTTGAAAGTGTTTTGAAGAAACTGAGCGCTTTCCAGGTAGCCATACCCAGTTGGGCATTGGGTACCGGCGGTACGCGTTTCGGGCGCTTCAGTGGGAGCGGGGAGCCAGGTAACCTGGAAGAAAAGATTTCGGATGTAGGTGTTCTTCACGCCTTAAACAAATCCAGCAATTCCATTTCGCTGCACATACCATGGGATATCCCCGATAACGCTTCAGAAATTAAAGCCCTTGCCTCAAGTTTGGGCTTGCATTTTGACGCGGTAAACTCTAATACCTTCCAGGATCAGAAAAACCAAAAATATAGCTATAAATTTGGCTCGCTGCACCATGTGGATAAGGCTGTGCGCAAGCAGGCGGTTGAGCATAATATCGAAGTAATAAAATACGGCAAGCAACTGGATTCAAAGGCGCTGTCGGTTTGGCTGTCGGATGGCTCAAATTTCCCCGGTCAGCTAAACCTCCGCAAGGCATTCCAAAATACACTCGAAAGCCTGCATGAAATTTACACCGCATTGCCGGATGATTGGAAAATTTGGGTGGAATACAAACCTTATGAACCTAATTTTTACTCGACCACCATTGCTGATTGGGGCCAATCGTATTTACTGGCTACCAAATTAGGCCCTAAAGCAAGCACATTGGTTGATTTAGGTCACCACTTGCAGGGTGCCAATATCGAGCAGATTGTGTCGCTTTTATTGATGGAAGGCCGTTTGGCTGGTTTCCACTTTAATGATTCCAAGTACGGAGATGATGACCTTACCGTAGGTAGCATCAACCCTTACCAACTTTTCCTGATATTTAATGAACTGGTAGAAGGTATGGATGCCCGCGGCATGGACCATGCCACCTCCATCGGCTGGATGATTGATGCTTCACATAACGTAAAAGACCCGTTGGAAGACCTTTTACAATCTGTAGAAGCGATTATGATTGCTTATGCCCAGGCTTTACTGGTTGATAAACAGGCTTTGGTTGCTGCACAAAATAATAACGATGTGGCGCTGGCGCAGGAAATTTTGCAGCAGGCTTACCGCACCGATGTGCGCCCGCTAATTGCTGAGGCGCGCTTGCGCGATGGTGGTGCTATAGCGCCGGTACAGCTTTTTCGCAGTCTTAAAGTGCGCGAACATTTAGTTAATGAGCGTGGAAATACAGTGGCTACCGGTTTATAAAATATGAGCGCCACACCCGTTATAGCAATATTTGACGTTGGTAAAACCAATAAAAAGCTGTTCCTTTTTGATGAGAACTATAAAATAGTGTACGAGAAATCGGCACGTTTTATTGAGACTGTTGATGAGGATGGCGACCCATGCGAAAACCTGGAGAGCCTTCGCTCATCTATTTTCGATTCATTAAGCCACGTAATTAACAGTGAAAAGGAATTTGAGATAAAGGCTATCAATTTCTCTACCTATGGCGCCAGTTTTGTTTATATTGATAAAGAAGGCTACCCGCTGGCACCCTTATACAGCTACTTAAAAGTCTACCCCGAGGCACTTAAAAAGCAGTTTTACGATACTTATGGTGGCGAAAGCACTGTTTCGGGCGAGACAGCCTCGCCGGTATTGGGTAATTTAAATTCGGGTATGCAATTATACCGCATGAAGTACGAGAAGCCGCAAGTTTTTGCAAGGGTAAAATACGCGCTGCATTTGCCGCAATACCTTAGCTTTTTACTTACCGGCAAAGCCTTTAGTGATATCACCAGCATAGGCTGCCATACCAATATGTGGGATTTTACCAAAAACGACTATCACCGCTGGATAAAAGAGGAGGGGATATTGGAAAAATTGGCCCCCATAGTCCGCAGCGATAAGGTGATACCCGTAAGCGTATATGATAATGATTGCGAGGTTGGTATCGGTTTGCATGATAGCTCGGCAGCGCTGATACCTTACCTGGTTAATTTTCACCAGCCGTTTTTGCTGTTGTCAACCGGCACCTGGAACATCAGCCTGAACCCGTTTAACCAAAGTCCGCTAACTAAAAATGAACTGGCTAACGATTGCCTTTGCTACATGCAATATAAAGGCAAGCCGGTAAAAGCCTCACGTATCTTCGCTGGTTTTGAGCATGAGCAGCAGGTACAGCGCATTGCCACGCATTTTGATGAAAGCACATCATTTTATAAAAATATCCGCTTTGATCCGGCTATAATTGATGGGTTAAAGGCCGGTGATAAGAAAAAAGTTAAGATAAGCCAGCAAAAAGGCCAGCCTAAAACTTCGGCGTTTACACAACGCGATTTGAGTTCTTTCCAATCTGCAACCGAAGCTTACCACCAACTAATACTGGATATTATCGAACAACAATACGAATCGACCCAATTTGTGCTGAAAGGCACCCATGTAAAAAGGATATTTGTAGATGGCGGCTTCAGCAAAAACCCCATTTTTATGAATTTGCTGGCAGCAGCTTTTCCCAATATTGAAGTATTTGCCGCCTCCATGGCACAAGCTACCGCCATAGGTGCCGCAATGGCCATCCATAACGCCTGGAATAGCAAACCCATACCAAATGATGTGATTGATTTGAAGTATTATTCGGTAAGCGGCCAATCGGTAATATAAACACAGGTGTCATTTCGATCCGCTGTAAGCGGAGAGAAACCTTATCGAACTAATGCCCACTATGCAATATTCGATAAGATTTCTCCTCGCCCTCACCACACATTCCCTGCAAGCTCGTCGAAATGACAAGTTTAATGTGCTTTAATCCCCCATATTTTATAATATTACATTTTTAAATTGCCTGAGCATGAAGCCTGCGGATGTTTTTGAGTTTATACAGATTGATGAATACTCGGCAACGCCTAAATATTTGCAGATAACCAACTCCATAATGGCTGCCATTGAGGCGGGTAAGATAAAAGCCAATCAACTGCTGCCTTCCATTAACGAACTGAGCTACGTACTGGAAATATCCCGCGATACGGCCGAGAAAGGCTATAAACACCTTAAAAAACTGGGCATTTTAGGCTCGGTGCCCAGCAAAGGATATTATATTATCAACACCAGTTTCAGGCAAAAGCTAAAAATATTCCTGCTGTTTAATAAGCTGAGCGCACATAAAAAGATAATTTACGATGCCTTTATTAAAGCCATTGGCGATCATGTTACCGTAGATTTTTACATCTACAACAACGATTACGCACTGTTCAAAAAGCTGCTTAATAATAAAAAGGAGGATTACTCGCATTACGTGATTATTCCTCATTTTTTAGAGGGCGGCGAAAATGCACATGAAATAATCAACAGCATCCCGAAGGAAAAACTGGTATTGCTGGATAAACAAATTGCCGGTGTAAATGGCGAATATGCCGCGGTTTTCCAGAACTTCGAAAAAGATATATACGGTGCCTTGGAACAGGCGCGCGAGCAATTAAGCAAATACCACACGTTAAAGTTGATATTTCCTAAACGCAGCTATTTCCCCATTGAAATTGTAAAGGGTTTTAACCGCTTTTGCCACCAATATGCCTTTACCAACAAGATTGTGTTTGATATTACAGATGAACCCATAGCGGCAGGCGAGGCCTATATTATTTTGATGGAGGATGACCTGGTTGCCGTAATAGAAAAACTCATCAGCCTTAACCTGGTGGTAGGCGAGCAGGTAGGGGTGATTTCCTACAACGAAACCCCGCTTAAAAAAATCATCCTTAATGGCGTAACCACCGTATCAACCGATTTTTATAAAATGGGCGAAATGGCCGCCGAATTAATATTGAATAACGAGCGTAAACACATCGAAGTTCCGTTTTATTTAACCATACGGTCGTCGTTATAGTTAATTCGGATGATAAAATAGTGCCAACAAATGCGATAAAAATATAATAGTTTAAAAGGGTATAAATTCTATATTTCCATTGTTTTAGCGGATGTTTTTTAATAGATTTAGTACATTAATAAACCCGGCAATGCAAAAATAATACTAATAGCTAAATGAAAAACAACATTAAACTAATACAGGTACTGGGTTTTGCCTTACTTTTTAGCACACACCTGTTTGCCCAAAATGGCAGCATTAAACAGGTTAAGCTCACCGATTTCGATTTACAGTCCTCAAGCTTAATCAACGAGCCGGGGAGTATCATATCAACAGCTAATTATAGCTCAAGCGTGTATTGGTTCCCGGTTAAGGTGCCATCAACGGTGCTTACCGGTTTGGTAGCCAACAAGATATACCCATCGCCTTATTTAGGGCTAAACAATATGCTGATACCCGATGCATCGGATAAATTCAACAAAGAATATAACCTGGAGCAGTACAGCTTTTTACCCAATGAGCCAAATCCCTGGAAAAAGCCTTACTGGTACCGTACCATTTTTAATGTGCCTTTAAGCGATAAAGGCCGCGTTTTTCAGCTGATATTTAAAGGCATTAACTACCGCGCGGCAGTTTGGGTAAACGGCAGGCAAATTGCCGATTCGGCGCAGATGGCAGGTATGTTTGCCGAGTATAGCCTTGATGTAAGCAAAAATATCATTGCCGGGGGCAAAAACGTACTGGCAGTAAAAATATACCCGCTTGATGAGCCGGGCTATCCGGATAAAGAACAGTTAACAGCTATGGGTCCTTTCTTCCTGAACGGCGGCCCAACCGGCGATATTGGCAAAAACGTAACCATGCTCTGCTCTGTAGGCTGGGACTGGATACCACCCGTGCGCGACCGTAACATGGGTATATGGCAACCCGTTTACCTGCGTACCACCGGCGCCGTAACCGTTGGCCATGTACAGCTAAAAACCAATTTGCCTAATTTGCCCGATACCGGCATTGCCAAATTAGCCCTAAATCTAACGCTAACTAATCACAGCGAAGCCGCCCAAAATGGCACGCTGACTGTAAATATCAGGCCCGAAAACTTTGTGGGTGCTGCGGTTGCATTCAGCAAAACGATTTCAGTTAATAAAAACTCATCAAAACTGGTGGAATATAATGCGGATAATATCAGCCAACTGATAGTTCATAACCCGCATTTGTGGTGGCCTAATGGCTATGGCAGGGCAAATTTGTATCATATACGCCTTCAATATACTAATGCTAATGGCATAGCCGATGATACCACATTTGTATTCGGCATACGCACCGTTGCTTCCACAGCGACTGACGTAAACGGATTTTTACGCCGCGATTTTTATGTTAATGGCAAACGCGTACACCTGGTTGGCGGCGCCTGGGTGCCCGATATGATGGTAAACCGCGATAGCGCCCGTTACGATTATGAAATGCACCTGTGTAAAAATGCAAACGTAAACCTGGTGCGCATTTGGGGTGGGGGCGTTACGCCGCCCGATGCGTTTTGGAACGCTGCCGATAGGTATGGCTTAATGGTATGGTCGGATTTTTGGATTACCGGTGATACGCAGGGCGAGTTTAAAGGTTCGCCCGACTGGCCGCTGGAGAGTAATGTATTTATCAGGAATGTAATCAGCACTATTTACCGTATACGTAACCACCCCAGCTTATTGGTTTGGACGGGCGGGAATGAAGGCCATGCGCGTAAGGAATTGTATGATGCCATGCGTAACAACGTGATAACAATGGACGGTACACGGCCATTTATCCCATGTTCATCAGGTTTTGCCAAATTGCCTGCAGGCTGGAAAGGCTCATGGCCGGATGATAAAACCTCGGGTGTTTACAGCGGCGGCCCTTATGCCTGGAAAGACCCCAAAGTTTACTATAAACTGGCGGATCAAGGACAGGATTGGGTATTTAAAGATGAAACCGGCATACCATCGCAACCGCCTTATGCAACGCTCCCTAAAATCATAACCGATTTGGTTTGGGACACCAAATTGCCTTTCCCGCTCAATAATAGCTGGGGTTATCATGATGCCTGTACCGGCGCGGCTAAGTATGACGAGTATTACCAGGATATGGCGATACGTTACGGCGCGCCTACCAGTATGCTCGATTTTTCCAACAAAATGCAGTTGATGAACACCACAGGCTACCAGGGCATTTTTGAAGCCGATGGGCATAAACTGAACGAAACCGGCGGCGTAATGCTGTGGAAACTAAATTCGGCATTACCAAGCGTGGTATGGCAGATATACGATTGGTATTTGGAGCCCAATGCCGGTTACTACGCCATGCAAAACGCATGCGAACCCATACACATCCAGTTTAACCAGGATGATTCAACCGCTATGTTGATTAACCGCACGTTTAAAGGCACCGGCAATTTAACCGCGCAAGCGGATGTTTATAATATCGATAGCAAATTACTATACCATCATACCACAACAGTAAATGCCGCCTCAACGGGTACAGTTTCAGCTATGCCGTTAAAAAAGGTTTTGGCTGATACAAAGGAGTTTTGCTTTGTAGTATTGAATTTGAAAAATGCCGCAGGCAAAGTGGTATCGCATAACACATACTGGACAGCGCCCGACAGCAATTACAAACTGCTGAATACCATACAACACACTGCAGTAACCGCAAAAATTATTAAGGTTGAGAAAAACGGTATCGAAAATAAATACACCCTGCTAATTAGCAACCCCGGCAACAAAATAGCGTTTTATATAAACCCGCAACTAATGGCCGGCGGCGAAGAAGTGATGCCGAGCTATTGGTCGGCAAATTATTTTACGCTGGCAGCAAAGGAAAGTATTACCATATCGGTAACTGTGCCTTTAGCGAAATTAGGTAGTAAAATACCGTCAATTTTGGTTGAGGGTTGGAATGTGGATAATCAGGTGGTTAAGCTTTAGTAAATTAAATCAATTAGACTTCAACACTTTCAAATGCCGTTACACTTATTCATTGCCGTTGGCTTTAGCCAACGGTTAAAAGGAATACATTACTGGCTTTAGCCTAATAATTTGGCTAAAGCAGGTATTGTTGAGTTTTTTATTCTGCCCCATAAATGGGACGGCAATGATTAATATAAAATTTATACACATTTAGTATTCAATCACCCTTACCAACCTTCCAGCCCCTTCAAATATCCACTCAACTCATCAGCAATTAACTGGTGCTGTGCCATGCTGGGATGGCCGCCGCAGCCATCATTAAAACTTCGACTAAAAAAGTAGTGCGATACCTTTTTATCGCCGTTGCTGTTCATATACTGTTGTATGCCGAGAATATATTTTTTAAGCATTATAGTTAGTTCTTCATTAGCCATAGGGCTGCTGAGGCAAACAATATCCGCTTTAGGGTAAACACTTCGTATCCTCCCGATAAAATTAACGTACGCGCTGCAAAAGGCTACCGAATCCTGTTTGCCATCGTTTTGGCCCAGGCAAATGGTAACCACATCGGGTATGTATTTGCTAAAATCCCATTGCAGGCTGTCGTTTCTTAAATATATCTTGTCAAACGCTTCGGGCATTGTAAGTGTGATGTTGCAGCAGCTGTGTATCAGCCCCAGGCCCGCTACCGAACTCAAATGCCATTGTGCATTTAGCTGCCGCGAAACGATTGGCCCATAGCTCATATAGGCATTATGCTGATCGTACCATTGGCCCTGGTCGCATTTTACTAATGATTGGTCGCTGCCCGTGCCACCGGTAATCGAATCGCCTATATATTCAATTTTTCGGGTTGGAAGTTGCGTAGGCAATAGCTTGCCGCATTTTAAACCAACAAATTCAATATACCCAATACCCGATTCGGTATCCTTGCAAATAATAACCGTGTGCCTACCCGATGGCAAATTATCAGCAACTTTAATATCGTTTTTTTTGCCGGTTAGTTTCATCCGCATAGGCGGTAAACTATCTATGGCAATTTCAATATAGTTGTGGTTATTGCCGCCCAGTACTTCATCGTTCAAAAAAATTTCGAGGGAAGTACCCTCAAACTTAGCCTGTACATATACGCCTGCTGCCCAAAATTTGGGTCTTTCGGGCTTGTCGAAAACTATGCGCCCCACATATTTTATCAGCGGGTTATTGGCTTTATAAAATTTCGCTCCCGGTTCATTTACCGGATTTGCATAAGCGCAAACAGAATTTATGGCGAATAAAAAGCAGAAAAAATATTTCATCCTTGCCGATTGATAGTTTTTTATTTGCTGTATAGCTTAAGCTATAAACTGCAGTTAATTATTTTTTAAACCGATTTTGTGATCTGAATAATCCAGTAAATATTCATTGTGAACAAAAAAGTCGAGACTGAATATTGTTCGCGGATCGTCCGTAACATTGGGATTTTCTACTGCAGTAAGGTTGGAAGTACTCATTGTTAAATAGGAGTATTTAAAACCTTTATCGGTAACTATGGTAACCTGTGTGCTATCAGGCAGGTTATTAGGTTGCTCAATAATAGTAATTGATGGTGTACCTGTATCAAAAAGTATTTGTCCGGCTAAAGTGGTTGTGCCATAACTTATAGTGGCGGGTATATCTGCCGAGTACCCTCCAACAGTATATAACGTTAAAGGGTGCATAATAAAACCCGAATTATTTACATCATCAGGTGTGAGCCCAATAGTTAAAACATCGGAAACATTTGTAACATTGTTACTTGTGAAGCTTGCGCTGCTTAGCGTGGCGAGTTTAAATCCGGCAATCTGGCCGGTTGTAAGGTTAAGGTAACTTAACGGGCTCGAAATTAAATCGCTCGCGTAGCTTGTACCGGGTCCTACACCAAAAACATCATTGGAATGTGCGGGTTCTACATCGCCAGTTGTCATATCCTCAACTTTGTAGTATAAAAAAAGCGGGATTCTTTTAGTGGTAAAGGTGCCGGTGGTGCCATCACCAATACTTACAACGGCATACGCAATATTGCCATATTCATTAACAAGGCCTGTAGCATCACCATAACTCATAACACCTGTAGTTGAGGTAACGGTTATGCCACTAACCACAACCGAATCGCCGGTAAATTGTATTCCCGAGCTGGTAATCATTGAGGCAGGCAAAATGCCGTTGGCATCAATGGTCATACCCGATGAGCCGGTATCAAAAACACTTAAATAGGATATGCTTTTTGTACCTATTTTGTTAATCGGAATAAATATCCTTCTATCTGTTGAAGAAGGGTATTGGTACTCATATAATCCAAGGGTTGCAATGTTAGTAACTGCAGGTGTAGGTTGCGCTTTTTTGCTGTCCTTTTTACAGCCATAAGCAGCTACCGCGATAATGATTATACAGAAACAGTTTTTTAATAAATTTTTTGTCATGCAAAATTAATTTGATTGATAACTAAGCTAATGGATATACTTGTGTCGTGTTTATAGTATGTACGTAAACGTTTCTTTCTTAGTTGCTGGCTGTAGTTAATAAATTATTACCTATTATTTATTTTTAATCATCCTACGCAGTCTACTGGCGGATTTCATCCGCCGTAGCCCGCTTCGGCGAGCGAAACTCTCCTACGCAAGTACAGCGGACTTTGTCCGCCGTAGCTCGCTTCGGCGAGCGAAACTCTCTTACGCAAGTACAGCGGACTTTGTCCGCCGTAGCTCGCTTCGGCGAGCGAAACTCTCCTACGCAAGTACAGCGGACTTTGTCCGCCGTAGCTCGCTTCGGCGAGCGAAGGCGGAGAGGGAGGGATTCGAACCCCCGGTACCTTTTACAGTACACCTGATTTCGAATCAGGCACATTGAACCGCTCTG
>Ga0302315_10001996_pt1 | contig 19799 bp, 18 predicted proteins | sample III_Palsa_N3_1_FD_200532 | JGI IMG/M metagenome (GOLD analysis project Ga0302315, IMG submission 200532) | Peat permafrost microbial communities from Stordalen Mire near Abisko, Sweden - III_Palsa_N3_1 | ecosystem: Environmental > Terrestrial > Soil > Palsa > Peat permafrost | place: Sweden...
TACGACATTGTTTCGGACCTCACGAAACTCGCAAAAGTTCCTGTCATCACCTACGCTGTGAGTTCAAAAAAGGGCGCGCGCTTTACTGTCGGCGCTCACTCGGTCGAAGAAACTCCGATGGGGCATGGCACTGAGAATATGACCCGCTTTGAAGTTTTGGAAAACGGCAAGAAGGTCGAAGAGATCATCATGCAGGCTTCGGGGCTCCACAACATGTCCAATGCTCTGGGCGTTTGGATTCAGTGCCGCGAGATGGGAATTTCTTCTCAGAAAATTTTGAGCGGACTTCGGAGCTTCCGCGGCGTGAAGCGCCGTCAGGAAAATCGTGGAGAAGTGAAAGGCGTGCTCGTCATCGACGACTTCGCTCACCATCCGACTGCGGTGAGAGAAACTCTCAAAGCCTTGAAGCTTCGTTATCCGAAACGCCGGATTGTTGCTGTTTTCGAACCGCGAAGCGCGACCTCGAGACGCAAAGTTTTTCAAAAAGATTACGGCGATGCTTTCTGCGAAGGCGACGCGACTTTCATTGCGGTTCCGTACGATCAGACCAAAATCGCGACCGATGATCAGTTCTCGAGCGATCAATTGGTTTCCGATCTCGTCGTCAAAGGACGCTCGGCTCACCTCATGCCTTCGGTTGAAGAAGGGGTGCAGCAAGTGTCAAAATTTTCACGCTCGGGCGATCTCATTGCCGTTCTCTCCAACGGCGGCTTCGGTGGCTTCATTCCTAAGCTTCTGGAAGCTTTAAAGAACTCCTAAGTCCTTCACAATCTTCGGAACTGCTTCCATACTGCCGCGTCATCGTTGCCATAAATCCTGATTTTTCATCATCTTTTTGGCCAAAGATGCCGAAATGTTAGGGAGAGGTAGTCGACTTTCATGGCTGATGTTCTAAAAAAATTCGGCCGCTATTTCCTCCTGGATCAGATTGCTCAGGGTGGAATGGCGGAAATCTATCGCGCTCGGTTGGCAGTGACCGACGGTGCGGGGCGAATTATTGTCATCAAGCGAATTCAAGCGGGCTTCGGAGAGAACACCGAGTTCCTCCAAATGTTTCGTTCTGAAATTAAAGTCACCATGGGATTCAATCATCCCAACATCGTGCAGCTCTATGATTTCGGTGAAGAGCAACGCCAACCCTACATTGCGATGGAACTTGTCGACGGAAAAAATCTTCGTCAGTACATGAACCGTTTCAACGAGCTGAAGCAATCGCTTCCGCCGTTTCTAGCGGCCTACATCATCGAACAAGCTGCGAGCGGTTTACACTACGCTCATGCGTTCAAAGACAAAATTACGGGCGAATCCCTCAATATCGTTCATCGCGATATCAGTCCGCAAAACATTTTGATTTCCTACGAAGGCACCGTCAAAGTCATCGACTTCGGGATCGCCAAGGCAACCACCAACATGGAATCCACCCGGGCGGGTGTGATCAAGGGCAAGCCAAGCTACTTGTCGCCTGAACAGATTTACGGAGAGCAGCTTGACGGACGCAGTGATTTGTTCGCGCTCGGCATTGTGCTCTGGGAACTTCTTGTCGGACGTAAACTCTTTGCGGGCGATAACGAACTTCAGGTTCTGAAACTCATCGAGAGCAGTCAGACCCATATCAAACCGCCGTCTACTTTTAATCCTGCCGTGCCACCGGATCTCGACGCCATCGTGATGAAGACTTTGTCAAAGTCGCGTGAGAAGCGGTATCAGACCGCAGAAGAGATGCAGCGCGCGCTTCATCGCTTTCTCTATGCGAACAATCCGGACTTCAATCCGAGTGATCTCTCTTACACGGCGAAAGACCTTTTCAAAAACGAGATTGTCGAAGATCGAAAACGTATTCAGCGCTTGAACGAAGAAGTCGAAAAAATTCTCGCAGCTGAGCAATTAGTCATTCATCACGAAGCCCATGTCTTCGAGGATGATGAGGACGCGACTCCAGGCGATCATACGACAACCGTTGTGGATCGTAAGCAGTCATCTGTTGATAAGGAAGTTTTTGAGGCCACCGAACTCAAGGCAACCGCTGTTCAGATTGAACCTGCTAAGCCGAACCGGATTCCTCCAAGACCTGCGGCGGCATCGAAACCTGAGAGCCGACCAGAAAATAAGCCTGAAGTAAAGAATGCGACCCAGTCGGTAGTTCAGGCTCCGAAAGGCGCTCCTGTTCTTCCGCCTGCGCCGACTTCGAATCCTCCTGTTGTTTTGGAAAGAACCGCTCATACCACCACCAATCCTCGCCGCCCGAGACCTCAGCCTGCAATGGCTCCTGCCCGCCTTTCTCCGAAAACGGATAACTGGAGAAAACCTTTCTTCTCAGGCGTCGCAGCCATTCTTGCGGTCTCCGTCTTTGGACCAAGCTTCGGCGTGACCGTGCCGATCTTATCACCGATGCTTCACGACATCGCTCGTATCCCTGGCTCCATCCCATCGACTGCAGAGCCGATCGCGCCTGCGAGTGGCCAGAAACAAGTGACTTTGCATCTCAACGTTACTCCGCAGGGTTCACCTGGTGTTGCCAAGGTCAACGGTCACATCGTGAGACTGAATGCCGGCAATGGCCAATCTCAGACGATCGTCGTGCCTACAGATGCGCCGCTTGAGCTCCTTGTGGATAATCCGGGTTACAAGACCATCACTCGTGACTTTGTTATTGAGTCGGGTCAGCTTGCTGGCCAAAAAGATTACACGCTGGATGTTCAGCTCGAAGCCGCACACTCGGGCTACCTCACCATTCGCACCACTCCAAGCGCAGATGCCGTGATCACTTCGAATGGTAAGACTTGGAAGATGAGAACTCCGTTTGAGCGCGAAGCTCTTCCAACGGGAACTTACACCGTTAAGCTCCGCAATGATCTCCTCGACATGGAGCGGTCACTGACTGTGCAAGTGAAAGAAGGCGAAACCAGCCAGCCTTTCGACGACGAAGCCAGCCGAGAACTCAAACTCGGTATCGTCAGTCACAAGACCGAGTAGAGATGAGAGTTTCAATAACATTTATATTGATGCTCCCATTGTTCTCTGTTGTTTCAGCAATGGCGAGTGGCTCTTCTGAATGCCCAAAACTTGATGGGGACTATACTTGTCAATGGAGCGACTTTCCTGAGCCGTTCGGCTGGCAAATTTCTTTGGACACGGATGACGCTGGAGGCAGCGTCTATCGTAATGTGATGTATGGCTTTAACTCCGAAGGAAAAAAGGCGGATTATATTTCGGGAGATCCCGTGGATGATCACATAGGTCATACGACCGTGGTTCCTGACAAAAGTAATGGGAAGATCTTCCCTGGACGTAAGGTCACCTCGAGTTGCAAGAATCAGAAGTTCCTCTTAACGACGGATTACTTCGACAAAACAGGAAAGCAGTACAAGGAAGAAGTCGAAACCTATTATCTTGGTTCCGATGGAAATTTAGCAGAGACAAGTCTCAACCCGCATCACAGCCTGTCTTGTGTTCCCGACGTTTCTGATGATGTGAAAGCTCTTCCTGTTGTGCAAGGGATGCCAGGAGTGACGACGGATCAGCAGTTTCACGCAAAGTCAGTGATGTCGACGAGCGACCTTGTTAAAGCTCTGCCAAATGACGTAGGTGCCGCTGGCTCTTCAAAGAAGCAACCTATCAGCGGGCAAACTCTTATCAAATAAAGTCCCGGATCTGGACAGCTTTTCATTTTAATTTAATTCGGATTAATTTAATTCCCGAATCAAGTGACGTTCAGGATTGTGAGGGTTGGCATTCCAATTTAAGATTTGGTCGTTATCAGGGGCAGCCCTAATAAAGAATGTTCTGTGACCTTGTGGCATTCCTTTGTCGATGAGGATTGCAGGTTGTCCATCGAGTGAAATGACCTTCATTGTGTCAGGAAGGGCGACCTGATGCGTTTGATAGTTCTGCCAGGCAGTTGTGACTGAGTTGGGGGGATTGATAATCGCCCTCGTAAAATCGTCCAAAGTTCCGACTCTCTCGTCATCTGGTAAACCGCGAGCAAGTTTGAAAACGCGGTCGAGGTAGTTGTGAAAGGCGACAGAGTTTTCATTTGCAGGCTTCATCCCAACTGCTTTGCGGTAGAGGTAATCGACAGTGTAATTTTCTGGAGCCGTCGTGAGTATCGATGTGAATCCGGAAGACAGAGAGATCTCAAATAATCTTTGCTTGGCATAGTCGAAGACGCCCGCGGGAAGTCCCTTCTGATGTTGACCAGGATGGAGTCCAACTCGATCGGCAAGAGGATTTTCTAGACGAAGGTGCTCTAAGGTTAATGTCTGGTTTTGCCCTGGAGTTTCTTCGAGCTGAATATTGAGGACGTGTCTCCCAGCTGCAGTTACTTTGAAATACAGTTTACCCGGAATTCGAGAGAATGAGGTGAGCTGGACGTCCCCGAGCTGGGTTCTCAATTGATTTAAGTAGTCTTCGGGCAAGAAATCTTCGGGCTTCAGATTCCACAATGCCTTGATTCTCGACCAGGGATCTTCGTCCGCGTGGGCTACTTCGCGAGTTCCCGCAGTGAGGCAAGCCACCACACTGATGGGATCCGCGCTGCTCGAGTTCGAATCGAGCGAGCAAGCGAGTAAGGCCATTAGTAAAAACTGAGCACGGAACTTCACTCTGACTTATCGGTGGAGAGAGAAGTGGAGCTGAGCTTTGAAAAGTCAGAGTTTTGAAAAACTAGAATCGCCAGAGTTTTGACGATTCAATTCGATTATTTCTCGTATTTGTATCCAACCCCATAAATCGAAATGACGTATTTCGTGAGGGGAGGGATTTTGCGGCGAAGCGCGCGAATGTGAACGTCGATGGTGCGATCATTGGTCTTTTGCGAGTCATCGCGCCAGACTTCTTTGAGAATTTCTTCACGAGAAACCACGGCGCCTGCGCGAGCGGCGAGGCATCTCAAAATATCGAACTCAGTCAAAGTCAGCTGAGCTTTCTTCCCGGCAAACGAAACTTCGCGGTTCGAAGGGTCGATGCGCAGATCACCGACTTGGATCGGTTGAGCAGCAGCTTCGGCGTTCTTGCGAAGGCGAGCGCGAATGCGGGCGAGGAGTTCTTTAAAATCAAAAGGCTTTGGAATGTAATCATCAGCGCCAGTGGTGAGACCCTGAGTGATGTCGGTCACGCTGTTCTTGGCAGATAAAAAGATGATCGGGATGCGCTTGGTTTTTTCGTCCTTCTTGAGAAGGCTGCAAGCATCGTAACCGCTCAAGATCGGAAGCATGATATCCAAGATGATCAGATCGGGCGCTTTGTTACGAGCGTAGTCGATTCCGATCACTCCGTTTTCGGCGGAGACGATCTCGAACTCTTTGCTGAGCATCGCCTCTAAAAAGCGGCGTGTATCAGCGTTATCTTCAATGATTAGGATTCGATGCTTTTCCATATTTCCGGATCAGTCTTCGTTTTTTTAAAATAATCGACCGCCGCTAAGCGAAGAACTTCATATTGAAGCTTCACTTCATCAGCGTTTCGAGGTTGATAAGACTCCAAGATCATAGCAAAGAGAACGCTTTTAAGAAGGTCAAACCTCTTTTGGAGCTCCGCGTTCTCGTTTTTTAATTTTTGACAGAGGATCGGATCGCGATTGGCGAGCATGCCTTCTAGCATGCGAACTTCCTGAGCGAGGGCGTTTGCCGTGGCCTGGACCTCGTTGATCCGTACATTGATTTCGGTGTTGAGAGCAGGTGCTTGTGCGGCTCCTGCTGGCGGAGTGGTGGGATTACTCAAGTAAGAATCCCTTCTTTTTTAAGAGCACTGCCCAATAGTTGATCAAGAGCTTCTTGCAGAAGTTCGGTGGCCGGAAGCTGGAACGGATCTTTGGAGCGATTTTTCAAAAAGCGCTGAGTGAGGCGTTCCGTGTCGGCGATCGATTTTTTAAAATCAGAGTTTTCTCGGAGGAGCGCTCGAGGATCGCCTGCAGCGCTCGCCTGAGTGATCTTGGCCTCAATATCGGCTTTGCGACTTTGAAGAACGCGGATGTCGTTTTGAAGTTTTGCTTCCAAAGCGAGAAGAGGAGCCGCTGCAGAACTGAGAAGAGCGATACCTTCTTCACGGGTGCGGGCGTGGCCTAGCTTTTCGAGTGGGCTGACGACAATCACCTGTGCGCCGCCTTGGCCTTCCAGTGTTGATGCCCAACCGCGAAGATTGGAGATCTGGATAAAAAGGCCGGGATCTTTGATGTCGGATTCTTTGAGCGAACTACAGTCCAAAAGGAGATTTCTTTTGCCGGAGATAATCAGCTTGTTCAGACCGGCTTTGAGGATTGCGAGATTGGCGGATTCGATTCCTTCGGTCACGACGAGGATCGTGGCTTCAGACCCGGCTGGGGAGTTGGCGACAGGTGTGGAGGTTTCGAGTTTCAGCTTCATATTAACTTTGTAAATAAAGTCTAACATAGTTCATATCGGGGTCAAAGGCTGAGGGGTTGACTTGTTTTATCAGGAGAGAGGTCTAAGCTTAAGATATGGCCGACAAGCCGCCCCAAAAGGATTTAGGGCAACGTCAAAAAACTGGCGATACGAAAGTAGATGCACCAGCGTCTGAACGTATCGAAGTCGTCGCTGCGCGAATTGCGAGTGTTCAAAAGTTGCTCGCGCGCCCTGGAGCAGATGCCGAGGGGAAACTCTTTGCGCGCTTCATGTCGGAGATCCATCCCAAGATCAGTCTTCCGAAGACGAGCCAGTATGTGCTCGACGCTTTTTCAAGCCGAGATGTCACTGCCGAAAAAGTGAGTCTCGCGCTGAAGGGCAATCCGTACTTACAACAAGCCTTCTATCAAGTCATCGAGTCCGTCGGAAAGAGAACCGAGATCCCCTCGCTCGAAGCAGCAGTTGTTCTCTTGGGGATGCAGAACTCGAGAAATCTCATCCTTGCAATTCAATTGCAGCGAACCGTCAGCCGCGCTCAACCCGAGTGGACTAAAGAAGGCAAGCTGAAGACTCCAGCAGCGGACTTCCTCAAATACGCTTTGAAAACAGAAGAGCTTCTCGCAGCCAATCCTGCTGCGGCGAAAGAAGAGTATGCGGATCTTGGATTTTCTGCGGGCGCGCTCTTTGATGTTTTCGCGCTGCTTGCTAATCAGGTTGAGCACAAAAAGAAAGTTTTGACCCTCATAGAAACGGTCCACGCGCAGAGTTTTAAAACCGGGATGATTGCCGCCGAAGTCGCGCGTGCGATGCCGGAGCTGACGTATCGCAGACTTTTCTTCGCGGCCTGTCTACTTCACGACATCGGAAAAATCGCGATGGCGATTCTGGACCCGAGTTATATCGACTTTCTGGATGCCTGCACGAAGAAGGAACTTCCACGCGCAGTGCGACGTTATGCTGAAGCAAAGCGCTTTGGAGTGAATCACTCGGTGCTCGGCGCCGTGATTTGTTACGGGCACACGCTTTTCTCGCCGTTTTCGCGAGCGATTCTCTATCAGCACGAACCCTTTCTTCTGAGCACTCGAAAGAAAAACCTTTACCAGCTCACAGCCCTGATTTCTCTCTCGACCAATATGGCGTCGAACTTCAAGAAGGCTGACAAAGAGGATGATCCGATTCTGGCTCTCTGGAAGGGACCGGAGCTCAAGGATTTAAAGGTAACGCCGAAAGCGCTGGTCCAGGCTGTCGCACGCGTGAAGGTCTAGTGAAGCTCGTACACATTAGCTGTTGATATACGTGATTACGCGAGTTATTCGCGTTTTCACACTACTTTAGGGCTTGCCGCGCTTAATTTTGAGCGCTATACCGACGTTTCCAAAAACCGAGAAACCAAGGGAGAGAAGTCATGTTTAAAAAAGTCGTATCCTCTGTTCTGATCGTCAGCCAAATTGGACTCGTCAGTGGAGCATTTGCGGCAAGCGGTCCTTCTTCTTCCATCACTCCAGAAATGAACTTGCTGGAAAATGTCATTGCGCTCGAAGGCCAAAAGCTTCCATCCAGTGAAATGCAGGCTAGTTTCTCGGGACTCATTACCGAATACGCGCAAACTGCCCCAGCTGCAGGGCAACAAGAGCGTATGGAAGCCGCGATGGTTCAGTTGAACTTGGTCACGCCTGGAAAAGCTCATGCTCTCATGGGCGAAATTCAATCTGCTTCTCAATCCATGAATGCACAAGCTTCTTCGAAAGAAGAGTTGAGCGCATCTGTTTCTGCTGAACTCTCAGTGCTTGCTGTGAGATATCCTGCGGGAGCTCAATTCTCTACTTGCGACATCGTCGATCCAGTAGGACTCGGATACGGCGCTGCGGTTGGCTCTTTGGTTGGCGGTGTTATTTGGGCCGTCACCGGAGTTAACGGTGGTCCAAAGGGTTTGGAAACGGCTGGGGAAGTTCTTTTCGTAGCGTCTATTGCTGCCGGACTGATTGCTTTTATCGAGCTCGGCACGGACTGCTAAGTTAGACGTTATTTTAATTAAGCCACGCGCTTGAAGCGTGTGGAGACGAATGCCTCGCTGATTTCTTCTTCCATTTCACCCCACGTAGGATGAGCCTTCAGAAAAATCTTCACGAGATGTTCATCGAACTGACGACCCGAGAAGGTCAGAAGTTCTTTGTAGGCGATGGCTTTGTCCATCCCCTTGCGATAAGGGCGAGTGGTCGTCATCGCATCGAACGTGTCGGCGATTAAAATGATTCGAGCGACGAGCGGGATTGCATCTCCCCAAACACCGTCGGGGTAACCTTTACCATCGAAGCGTTCGTGATGGTGGCGGATGCCGGGAATAACAGATTTAAAGAAGGGAACACTCGTCAGAGGTTGAATGATCTCGGCGCTCTTTACAGGATGCGCGCGCATGATCGCTTCTTCTTCTTCGGTGAGACGACCTGGCTTTAGCAAGATAGCATCAGGGATGCCCATCTTTCCAAGATCGTGAAAGAGACTGGCGTATTCGACGGCGGATTGTTCAAACTCGGAAAGCCCCGCTGCTTGAGCGAGAAGGCGTGCATGTCGGGCTACACGGCGGCAATGACCGTACGTATACGGGTCTCTCTCTTTGAGAGCCTGTAGTAGACTAGACGCAACTTGTTCCGCCCATTTGGGTATGGAATCCCATGCCATGAGTACTTCTCGGATTTAGGCCCAGATTTCTAAACAGCTAGATGAAGTTATATCCCCGATCAATTTAGTCTACTATGAGGCCCTTATCTTGGCAATCGCCGGTAAATTGGGGGCAAATCATTGGGAAATCGCGGATTAGGCCGATAAGTTCCATGTGGGATTAAGTCGTTTCTTCAGAAAGATCACCTTTGTAGCCTCGCTCCTGTCTTTAAATCTGACAGTGGGATGTCTACTTTTTGATCAATGCTTTCAGCAGCCGCTCGCCTTCGCGCGCGAAGATGCGGTTCCAGGCTCTCCTTATACCTCGGGTCCTGGAGCATCCATGGGCGATGCTTATCTTCCGCTCGCAGACGATGCCTCCGCACTTTTTTACAATCCTGCAGGCCTCGCAAAAATTCGCGACACTTCGTTCGAACCTTTTAATTTTAATTTATACGCGGGCACCGGCTACCTCGATCACATCGGGCCAGGAAACTTTTATAAAGTACCAAGCCTTGCCGCAAATCAAGGCACCCTTGTTTCAAATCAGGGAAACTTTATCGGAGTCGGCGGCGAGTACTTTCCAAGCTTCCGAAGCCATGGATTCGCTTTCGGTGTTTTGCTCAACTCGGAAGTCGGTGCAATCGCTAACATCAACGGAGCGCTGACTTATCGCAGCCTATACCAACTTATCCCGACGGCGGGTTACGGAATTCGGCTTGCGGACGGGATTGTGCGAATCGGATACAGCCTACAGTGGATCAATCAAGCTTCTGGAGATATCTCTGTTCCGCAAACGACCGTGAATCCGGGCTATAATCAAAATCTCGCGCAGGGTTCTACTTTCTCGCATAACGTGGGCTTTGCGCTGACGCTTCCTTATACATATCTTCCGGCGTTTAACGTCGTGGCTCGAAACATTGGCGGCGCACATTTCAACACGACTTCGATTTATAGTTTTACTCCCGATTCGACCGGGGCACCTCCAGACGATGCAATGAGCTTCGACGCCTCTTTGAGCGCGGTCACGAAGCTCGGTGGTGGAGATCGTATCAATTGGGTGTTTGAAGATCGCGACTTCACCAACTCCTCAGGCGTTGAATTTCTGGGTCGAATGGCGATTGGCACTGAATATGTTTATAACAACATATTCTTTTTGCGCGGTGGTTGGGGGAGCGGTTATCCCTCGGCAGGGATCGGCGCGAAAAGTAAAAAAGGCGAGTTTGCTTTGACTTGGTTCAGCGAAGAACTCGGCCAGACATATCACTCGATGCGTGATGAGCGCTATATGTTGAGTTTTTCTGTAAGAGCGTTTTAAGAAGTGAATGCAGTTCGACGTTGAATGTGAATGGGCGGATAGTTCAAGATGACTTTGGATTTCACGGTTTTTGCGGATGATATTAAGAGCGAAGAAGCCCTTGGCGTGGAACTTACCCGCGCGTTGAAAGGTGTTCACGATGTTCGTCCCCATGCCAGTTCCCATTCGGAGCTCGGCCAGGTGATTTTTGTTCAGCCGTCTGATAAAGCTCACGCCTATCTCACGGGCCTTGCAGGCAGTGAAAAGCGACGAGGAAGAGCGGTCTTTCTGATCGTGCCCGAAGGTGCAACCCAAATTCCTGAAGAACTTGAAGACGGGTTGGTTGATGATGTGCTCGTCTACCCGTTTCGTAAGCTCGAAGTGATTAGTAAAATTCGCATCTATGAACAACTCCTGATGTGGAACGAAGTGGAGACCATGAACGCTTCATTTTCGGAGTTGATGGGACAGCTGAAAGACGATTTCAAATTAGCTGAACGACTTCAGAAATCAAATTTGCCAGCGCGCTTTCCTGAGGTTCGAGGATTTAAAGTTGCGCAACGCTATCTCGCTGGAATGAAATCCGGTGGTGATCACTTTGACCTAGGCGATTCCAAAGATGGGAACCAACTCTCGATCGTGCTTACAGATTCGTCGAGCTATGGACTTTCGAGTGCAGTGCTCTCGACTCTGATGAGAGTGACGATGAAGTTGAGTGTCGAAGAAGTGCGCTCGAGTTCAGAGACGGTGAGAAGGATTCAAGACGAGCTTAAAGCGACGCTCACTGAGAAGGATAAACTCTCTCTTTTTTACGGCGTGCTTTCGAGAAAAGATTATCGACTTCGCTACCTTAATTTAGGAAGTACGACCGCTTTCTACGCGCCGACAGGCGGAAGCTTTACCGAACTTAAATCGGGGGGCGAGGCGATCACTGCCTCGACTACTGACATTTCCGTCCAAGAATCGGAAGTAGTGCTCGAGCCTTCGGGGCGTCTCGCCTTAATTTCGGATGGATTTGCCGATGTGATTGGTGGCAGCGATAAAGTCCGTGCGCTCTTAAATGAGTTTCGCTCACTGGACGCCAAAGATGCGCTCAACGAGATGGTTTTTCGGGTGAAATCGCAATTTGTGGAAGATGATGATATGCCCGCGCAGGACTGCACGGGAGTGATTTTCGATCTCGATGCCAGACTGATTCGTTTGGCTTAACCGAGATCTCGTAGGGCGTTTAAGCGAGAGAGAGACGAGAAGACGGGTTTCTCAGCATTCGCTTGAGCAATTCTTTTAATTTACGCATGTACCCACGTTGTATGGCTGCGGACTTGATAAGTCAACTAAAAGCGCCCCAACTATAACGCAGATGCTCGCCGCTGACATCGGTGGCGAGCATCTGCGTTATTTAAAAAGTGTTTAAATACAAGCCAGCTTCTTCGCAAAAGCGGAAGTTACTGGTCTTAGGGGTGGGGCCTATCGGCTCTAACTTCCGCTTTTGCGAAGAAATTGTCTGCCCCTCATCTAACTTTGAGGCGAGAGAGGTAGCATTTTCACCTGTCCAACTCTTGGACAGTATTTCGTCTTTTGATGCCTCCAGCTCGAGCAAAACCGTTCGTGGATGCTTAACCTCGTGGCACATAACCGGCAATATCAGGCCTGATTATGTCATTACAATCGAGTGTTACCAGATTTTCTCTGTTTGTTGTTTCCGTCGCTTTTGTCGGCGCTATCGGGTTTTTGCCCGCATTCGCCGTTTCAAATGGACCTGAAAATCCTAAGTGTGTTCAGGCTCCGAACGATCCTTACGATCCCGCTAAGATGATTACCTTCGGGCTCTATAAAGGTAAATGTGTCGACTCCTCAGATAAGAGACCGGCACGGGTGATTTCTGAAAACGACCAGGAAATCGTCATCGCAAACTTTCTTCATATGGGCCGCTTTTGGATCGCTCACATCCCGAAAGATTCTGTGGATGCTGTGACCTTCCGGATTGATCCCTTCGGCAGCGGGATTCCGTTCATCACGGCCGCGCACACTTTGATTCGTTTTGATTTAAAAGCAGGAAAAGAAATTACGCTCCAAGGTCAGTATGCGGGCGAAGAAGCTTTGGTCGACACAGACGCGCTGAAAGTGAACTCTTTCTTTTTCTCTGTGAACTACATGGCGCCTAAAGGGGTTTCGTACAATCTCTTCCCAGGCATGGCGAGCGAGTATCCTGAAGCAATGAATTTTCTCTCGGCGCATGACCGAGGAAATGCACATGAAGGCTCCAAGTATAAAGAGCAGGATCTGCTTCTTACTCTTCCAGAAGGCGGCGGAGATTTATTCCTTGCTCAGGCGATTAAGAAAAGTGCCGCAGAAGGTATGGACGCGGCCTATAACACTTACAGCGAGAATTGTACGACGGCGCTCTTTGATATCATGGACACAAGCATTCCTTATGGTCATGCAGTGAAGCGGTTCACGATGTCACGATGGAGGATCATTGATCCAATCGCAGGCCCGTCAATCAAAGCGCTCAAAGAACGCGGACTGCTTGCGCAAAATTACGGACAAAAGCCTGGTAAGAATAGCGACGATAAGAAGCCCGACGCTCCTACCGAAGACGGACCAGGAGATGGCACCAAGCTTATGCAAATGCCTGTTCAAGGTCAGCCTGTAAGTCAGCTAGATCCTCAATCCCAACACTGATTCGAACGAGATTGTCATGAATGCCAAGCATCTTGCGGGTCTCCGCAGGGATACTTGCGTGAGTCATGATCGCTGGATGCTCGATCAAAGATTCAACGCCGCCGAGGCTCTCGGCCAAGGTGAAGAGTTTCACACGCTCCAAGAAAGTGCGCGCCTCAGGAAGGCCGCCCTTCATGAAAAACGTGATCATGCCGCCGAAGCCCGTCATCTGCTTGCGTGCGATCGCGTGCTGAGGATGGCTTTCAAGTCCAGGATAAATAACTTTGTCGACTTTCGGATGCTTTTCTAAGTAACGAGCAATCGCCATCGCGTTTTGTGCGTGACGATCCATGCGAACGTGAAGCGTTTTCAAGCCGCGCATCACCAAGAAACAATCCATCGGAGCAGGAACGGCACCGAAAGCGTTCTGCATGAACTTTAGATCCGTGTAGAGCTGATCGTTGTTCGTTGCAAGCACGCCACCGACGACATCGCTGTGGCCATTCATGTATTTGGTCACGCTGTGAATGACGATGTCAGCACCAAGATTCAAAGGCTTCTGGAAGTACGAGCTCATGAACGTGTTGTCGACAACCGAGATCGCGCCCTTTTTCTTAGCCATGGCTGAGAGGGCCTGAATGTCGAGGATCTTCAACATCGGATTGGTTGGAGTTTCCATCCACATCATTTTGGTGTTGGGTTTGAACGCGGCTTCGGTCTTTGCGAGATCCGAGAAGTCCACGAACGTGTATTCGAGTCCCATTTGCTTAAAAACTTTGTCGAAAATTCGGAACGAACCGCCATAGACATCGTCGCAGCAGAGAACATGATCGCCCGTTTTGAGTGTGTGCATGATCGTGCCTGTGCAAGCGAGACCGGAAGAAAAGGCGAGAGCGTGTTTCGCGTTCTCAAGAGCTGCGATGCAGGCTTGGTAAGCTGTGCGGGTCGGATTGTCAGTACGCGAATATTCGTATCCGGTGTGTTTGCCCGGAGATTCTTGAGCGTACGTGCTCGTTTGATAAATCGGAGTCATCACCGCGCCGGTTAACGGATCAGGATCCTGACCTGCGTGAATGGCGAGGGTTCCAAAACCATGTTTACTTTTAGTCGTGTCGTTTTTCATGTTCGGTTTCCTAAGTAAGTGAGTAAATCAATTTTGGTCAAAATAGCGATAAATTTTCCGCCATTGTTCGGATCCGTCACGAGCGGCGTTTTGCCGGCTGAAACGAGGCGAGAAACTTTTTCGACAGGATCTGATGGTGTGACGAATTCGACTGAAGCATCAACGAGATTTGCAATTGTATCCGTTGCTTTCACGCGGCCTTCGTAGAGTGCCGAGAGAATTGCGCCTTCCGAGACAATGCCCTTTACCCAGCCCGCATCGTCGGTGACGGGAACTTGGCCGATGTCTTTCGAGCGCAGAAGTTCGATAATCGCCGAAACTTTGTCCGTCTGTTTGGCCATGATCACGGGATATTTTTCGTATTGAGCCAAATGAAGAACGTCTGAAACTGTTCCGAGTGATGGCTTGTCTAAGAAGCCCGCTTCCCGCATCCAATCGTCGTTGAAAACCTTCGAGGTGTAGCGATTGCCGCTATCTGGAAGAATGATCAGGATGTTCTTGTCCTTCATTGAGCCAGGATGACGCGCCTCTTGGAGGTTCACCCAAGAAATCGCGCCACATACTGCCGAGCCAGACGATACTCCGACATAAAGACCTTCTTTAGTCAAAAGATCACGAGTCATGATGAAGGACTCTTTGTCGGCTGCTTGAATCATGTCGTCGACTACAGAGAAGTCGTAGTTTTTTGGAATGAAATCTTCGCCGATTCCTTCGATCTTATAAGTCTTCGGAAGGGTCTGCATTTTTCCGGTTTTAAAATTATCGTAAACAATCGATCCAACCGGATCGACCGCGACGATTTGAACGGAAGGCTTTTTTTCCTTAAAATACTTTCCGATGCCGCAAATAGTTCCGCCGGTGCCGATACCGGCGATGAGCACGTCGATTTGCGGAAACTGTTCCAGAATTTCTGGGGCAGTTGTTTTGTAATGCGCTTCGCGGTTGGAAAGATTGTCGTACTGATTGAGATAGATCGCGTTCGGGGTTTCCTTGGCGAGCCTGCGCGCGACTTGATAGTAGCTGCGAGGATCGTCAGGCTCAACAGCCGTAGGAGTGACGACAACCTTCGCACCGAAGGAACGAAGATTGCGGATTTTTTCTTCCGACATTTTATCAGGAAGAACAAAAATACATTTGTAACCTTTGATCGCGGCTGCGATCGCGAGTCCAACGCCGGTGTTACCGCTGGTGCTTTCGACGATCGTTCCGCCCGGCTTTAGGAGGCCCTTCTTTTCGGCATCTTCGATCATGGCTTCGCCGATGCGGTCCTTGATGGATCCGCCCGGATTGTAGAATTCGATTTTAGCGAAGAAGTTAGCCGGCACACCTTGGGTCACTCGGTTGAGCCGCACAATCGGGGTGTTGCCAATCATCTGAAGAACATTGTCGTAAACGCCGGGTTTCATCCCTAACGCTTACCGCGTTTAACGGGTAAAAACGACGAGTTTTCGGTGTTTGGAGGCGAGCTCCTTGAGGACGGCCGGAAGAGCGAGCGCAGTCTGCTCTAAACCGTCGTGGAGGGTAATTAGCCCTTTGTCGGAGTGCGAAATTTCGTAGCTGATTTGCTTCAGAAGGGCGTTCGGATTGTAGGTCTTCCAGTCTTCGGAGTCGACGTCCGCATTGACCACAACCATGTTTTGGTTTTCGACAAAGGAGGTGAGCGGCTCGTAGGATTGCTCCGTCGGATCCGCCGAGTATGGAAACGAGAAGAAGCGAACATTGCTTCCGGTGATGAAGCGCATGATCTGATCGCCTTCGATCACTTCAGCTTCCCAAGTATGAGAAGGAAGTGAGGCTAAGTCTTCGTTATGAAGTCCTTGCGATCCTACGACCTGACCCGAGTGGGCGAGGGCTTGAACAGCTTTCATTTGATCACGAGCGTTCTGGCCAGGGAAAAGAAAGAGGGCTCGCGCGTGAGCTTTACTGAGGCTCTGAAGAATTTGTGGAGTTCTCTCAGCGTCAGGGCCGCCTTCAAAAACAAGCGTAAATTCGCCAGAATTGAGACTGTCTGAGGTGATTTCTCGCGCGTTGGTTGGAAGTTGGCGGATCTCGACCTGAAGGGGTTCAAGATCTGCAGTTTGTGAAATCGACATCTTGTCTTTTTGTTGTTCCCAATACGCAGAAATTTCGCTGGTGAGTTGATGAACACAAGTCATGCTCCCGCGAAACTCAGGCTTCTTCAGCGCGCTCTCGAAGATCGCAAGTTGCTCCGCTGGTAATTCTTTGAGGACTTCGCAAAGGGCTTTGGGCGCTTCCATTGCATTGATGGAGTAAGCGTTTTGAAAAACTTCTGCTGGAGTAAATCCACTCGTCGCCCAACCGCGAAGGGTCGAGGACTCTTTCAGCGTGCCGATGGCATCATTGACGTCACGGGTGAGTTGGGAGGACAGGGTTTCGCCGAGGGCAGAATTAAGAGGATCCAAGCTGTCTTGCGAACGAGACAAACTGAAGCCAATCAGGGCCACCACCGCTACTAAGATAGGGCCACGGACCCACAACGAATTGAATTGTTTCACTGGTAACACCTCTACACGATACGTCATCAAAAGGATAGTTCAGCCGGAGTGTTTTTATCAGATATTATCCATTTGGCAAGTCAACAAAGATTAGCGGATTTTTACAATTAAAATACAGTAAAATCAGCTGCTTGCTGACTTTTATCCACAGGTTTTGTTGAGGGCTTTTTGGCCTAATGGCCGAGCTGGGCAGGTTGAAGCGGGCGGGTAGGTGCCTTTTTAAGTCCGGTAACAGGTTTCGTGGGGCTGGTCTTCAATTCGCCATTTAACTCATTTGTGATCCGGCCAGCGACGACTTTCCCTCGAAGGAGAGCCGGTTCGAACTCAGGGAGGGCTAAATTATTATTGGCGAAGTGGATATTTCCAACAGGCGGATCGAAGAGTTTGGCCTTTTGTAGCCAACCTGGGGCAGCGATGTGGACCGACAGTGGCCATCGATTGGTTTCAATCAGATCGACATCGATTTGAGTCCCGTACTTCTTTTGAAGGTAAGGATTGAGCTCGGACTTAATGAAATCAACTCCACTCTCGGCGTTGGCTTTGGACTGATCCGTGGTGAATCCACTTCCGACATTGTCCGGGCCGAGCGGCTGATAGATCGTCATCACGCCGTAGTCGTCTTTCGGCGCGGATTCCATTTGGCGCATGCCTTGGTAGCCATTGATTGTTGGATCTTGCCAACGACCAAGAATGACGTCGGTGGGTTGAAGTTTGCTGTTATCGGCTTGGCCCATCCAAAGATCGTAGGTTTCGCGGAAGGGATGTCCTTTCACGCGCATGACGTGAACGGCGTAGTTGGCCATCCGAAGACTTTCGACGGCCTTCGCTTGTTCAGGAGCTTGCGCGGCAAAGTTCGTGATCAGTTTGGGTGCAAGTTTCACGGAGGCGGCGAACACTAACTTTTTGGCTTTGGTGTGGATTTGTTTTCCGTCTTGGACGTAAGTGACTTCGACTCCATCAGGAGTGTTCACGATTTGAGAAACGCCTGCGCTGGTCTTGAGTTGCACAGCGCGCGAAGGCTCATGCAATCGGTCGAGAATTTTTCCCACGACTTCGCCGGTCCCGTAACTGCCGGTGTAGCGAGTGCCCATTTCGGATTCGTAAAAATTACCCAATGCCACAGCCGAAATTTGATCCGTTGTAGTTCCAAGTGCAGAACGCGAGTAAAGATCGAGAAGTTTAACGACATCCTTCATCGGATCAGAAGGGTCCAGGCTTTTGTCGGCGAGAAATCTTTGGTAAGCCAATTTCGAATCCACATCCGTCAGTTGCGAAACATACTCGGGCATCTTGCGAATCCAGTCAGACGCAAACATCGTGTCGAGTTGTCTTCCGGCCGCAGTGGAAACATCGAAGTTTCCGTGATCTTTTGCCAGGGTGAGAAGCCCGCGTTTGAACACGACGAAGCTTGCCGGAAGATCCTTCAACGTGTCTTCGTCCCAGATGTCGTGATACATTTTGCCATTCAAAAAATAGCTATCGATCGGCTCATGAATGGCGAGTTTCTGTTTGTAAGCGCCGAGGCCGATGTGTTGAAAAACTTTGTACTCATCAATATTATCTGCGCCGATCGAGTAAGCTGCGCCCGTTCCGGCTCGGATCCCGTTCAGCGTGCTCCCTTGAGCAAGACCACCCATCGCCGAGTTTCTCTCGAGCACGACGACTTCTTTTCCGGCGTCAGTCAGATAGAGCGCTGAAGTTAATCCCGCAGGGCCGCCTCCAACAACGATCACGTCGTGAACAACAGTGTCATCGACACGAGGAAGACCGGTCGCATCGGGAGTGAGAGAACTTTCGTCGCCGCCACGAACGATGACCGGGTAGTGATCTTTAGGAGTGAATTGAATTTCTGAGGAGTCGACACCGTAACGTGTTTTCAAATAGCTCAGTGTCTCTTCATCGCTGCGAGCGTTCGAGCTCGTCGGATGAACGTTGCTGAGAAGGTCGTCGCAACTTAGATTTGAATTGGCCCCGGCCCAGCTGACTTGCGACGAGCTGAGAGAGATCGCGAAAAGGCTTAAGAGCCTGATGAAGCTAATGAAAACAGCGTTCCTCACAGAGGACTTATCGTCTTTCCGGGGGCGACGCTTAACTCCTTTGGGGGTGCAGTCAACTAACTGACGTCAGTACCTAACCACGTATAGACGTCACGTCCGAGCTTCCAGGACAGGCCTATGAGAATCAAGCCTGAGACGAGCGCGATGGTTCTCATCGCTTTTCGATTGTTCAAAAACTCACTTAAGTAAGCGGCAAACATCGAAAGTCCAAAGAACCAGATGACTGAAAAACTCGCTGCACCTAGACCGAACTTTGCTCGGCTCAGGAGTTCCGGAAATTTGGCGGAGTAACCTCCGATGAGAATGACGGTGTCGAGATAGACGTGGGGATTGAGAAGACTGAATGTGAGGGTCAGAGCGATGACCTGTTTTAAACTCGAGGCAGTCGTCGCCTTGGAGTGATCGCCGTCGTGAGGACTCAGGCCTTCGAGAAGTTTTTTGATTCCGTAGTAGGCGAGAAATCCCACGCCGAGGATGCCGAAGCCGATTTTGAGGCTGGGCACTCGAACAAAAATCGAAGCGGCTCCTGCGACACCGACCGCAATCAAAGTGGCGTCACAGAGAGAGCAAATGAAGGCGACGAGTAGATTTCTCTGCTTCTTGAGTCCGGACTCTAGAACAAATAAGTTCTGGGCGCCGAGAGCAAAAATGAGGCTGGCCTGAAGTAGAAAGCCTTCTATGAATTGATTCATCGAGAAGAGCTTAAGACTTTAATTACTCGCAGCAGGCGTCGTCACTTCCGCCTGTGCCTGCGGGCGTAAAGCCCTCAGCGGTTGAGGCATAGCAGTGGTTCGCGTTATCGGAACCTAACGAGAAGGCAAAGTGGGTCACGGCGTTTGCAACGCAGCAATTAGCGTCAGGAGCAGCGGCTGCACCGTTTGGGGTGTTCCCTTGAAGGTCGGAAGCGTAGCAATGATTTTGTCCGTCAGATCCTGGGGACAGATTGTAGGAAACCACGTTCCCGGCAAACGCAGACAACGAAAACAAAGTCGCGCATGCAGCGGTCAAAAAAGTGCTTTTAGTCATTTTCATAAATACTCCGAAATCAGTTTTGAATTTTCACTGCCGGCATATTTATAACGGAATCAAGGAATAGTAAACTGTTTTAATCAGGTATTGATATTT
>Ga0302315_10001997_pt1 | contig 19787 bp, 14 predicted proteins | sample III_Palsa_N3_1_FD_200532 | JGI IMG/M metagenome (GOLD analysis project Ga0302315, IMG submission 200532) | Peat permafrost microbial communities from Stordalen Mire near Abisko, Sweden - III_Palsa_N3_1 | ecosystem: Environmental > Terrestrial > Soil > Palsa > Peat permafrost | place: Sweden...
GGCAACCCATACAACCCTGAAGTGTACTGGCAATTTGTAGGGGCCATTAAAGGAATGAAAAAGGCCTGCGAAAAATTTGCTACTCCCGTAACAGGTGGTAATGTAAGCTTTTACAACCAGTCCGCCGATGGCGGCCCTGTATTTCCGACCCCAACCATAGGTATGCTAGGGATAATGGAAAACCCAGCTAACCATGCTACGCTTAATTTTAAGAAAGAGGGCGACTTGATATTTCTGATCGGGGAATCAAGAAACGACATATCCTCTTCAGAATATTTATACTCTTATTTGGGAATTAAAGCTTCCCCAATACCATATTTTAATTTGGAGGAAGAATATAAGGTGCAGGGGCTTATTAAGGAACTTATAAAAAGTAAAATAATAAACTCTGCGCACGATATTTCGGAAGGCGGTTTGTTTATAACCCTGGCAGAAAGCGCTATGCAGGGGAATTTGGGCTTTAGGGTAACTTCTGACAAAGCATTTAGAAAAGACGCCTGGTTATTTGGGGAAAGCCAGGGGAGGGTAGTGGTCTCCGTAGCCTCTTCCATGATTGCTGAACTAAAGAAGGCCACAGTGCACTCTGGAATAAATGTTCAGGAGATAGGTTTGGTTACCAGCAAAGGGTTTATAGTAGATGCAGAAGAGCTTATAACACTGCAAGAAGCGGAAGCAGTTTACGGTAACGCTTTGGCAAATTATTTGGATTAAACGCTTTAAAAAGTAAATTACCGGTTTGGATAAAAAGAAATTTACTATAAATTTGCAGTCCCAAATGGGTAAACTGTCCGATGGTGTAACTGGCAACACGTCTGATTTTGGTTCAGAAGAGTCCAGGTTCGACCCCTGGTCGGACAACTAATTACTAATCAGCCGCTAAATTTTAAATTTGGCGGCTTTTTTACTTAGTAAAATAAAAAATGTATAACTTTTAATTTTTTTCGTTATATTTAACGTATATTTTGTGTAGTATGAAGAATTTCCTTTTCCTTTTATCCGTAACTCTTATACTTGTTTGGGGCGTAGCCTGTAAAAAAACCGAAGTAGTATGGCCGGAAACTTCTGCGCCAGGTAGCACAAATCAAAATCCTAATAATCTTGATTCAGTAGCTGTTTATAATCTGGTTATACCGGCAAAAATGTATCCGGATACAACTATTATAACCTCAGACCAAGGAGTGGCCGGCACTTTCTTCCATACTACCATAAATTACTCTTATTCGGTAAGCTTTTCGGTATATGCAGTTGAAGATATAAATTATAGCAATTATAGCTACAGTAATCACGATACTACCAAGTTACTTCTCTACACTGTTACTTCTGACACCATACCCTTGCCCCCGGTCTCAACTACAAGTACTACTATCCAGGTGGTTTTCCCTATACATCTTCCTAAACAGTATAATGGATGCATACAACGAAGCGAGTTCAGCGTATACCAATGGGAGTCAGAAAGTGTACAAAAAGTAAAAGGAGGAAAAAATGTTGGCGCTCCTGTTATTACTACTCCTCCTCCTCCTCCCTTTCTTCTGGGCGGTGAGGATAATGGCTCTGGCAAATGCCAATCCTTTAACGTGGGGCAAATTAACGGCAGCTACCACATGATCTTTAGCCAGACAGGAACGACTTTGTTTCAGACGTTGGTAAAATAGTACTATTCTAAATTAACTATTAAAAAGGGAAACGAATATTCGTTTTTATAGTAAGATTACTTATATGTAGTTTCTTTCTTTAAAAGTTATACATTATTAACGCCAGCTACTATGAAAAACTTTATTTTCCTTTTAACCGTCTTACTAATACTTATTTTAGGGGTTGCCTGTAAAAAAACCGAAGTCGTATCGCCGGAAACTTCTGGCGGCTCTTCTAATATAGGCAACCCCAACAATTTGGATTCAGTGGCAATCTTTAATCTGATTATAGCGGCAAATACACCTCCAAGCGTTGCTCTTCCTCCAAGAACAGGCCTTATACCCAGTACTAGAATATATGATACCAAATATTACTCTTATTTTGTAACTTTTTCGGTTTACCCCCCCGAAGACATAAATTACAGTGGTAAGCCGCTGTATACTGTTACTTCTGATACTAGCGCCTTACCCCCAACCTCAACTACTTCTACTCCCATACAGGTTGTTCTTAGTATAAAACTTCCTTCTACAATAAAGAAAGGGTGTATACAACGAAGTGTATTCTCAGTAACCCAATATGAGCAAATAAATCAAGTAATTAAGAGAGTAACTCAACCTTTAAGTGATACTACTTTTTATACTTCTACAAATGTGGGTGGGGAGATATACGGTTCGGGCAATTGTGAATCTTTTACCCAGGGACAAATTGGCGGTATTGACTATATGATCTTCAGCCAGACAGGAACAGCTACGTATTAATAAAGTATATCTAAATTAACTAATAAAAAGGGAAACGAATAGTCGTTTGCCTTTTTAGTTTATAATAAACCTAATCCACTATTCTTTATTAACTAATATGGTTTACTCCCCTTTGTTTTGCAATGTATTCTTTGGGAGATAAGCCAAAATGCCTGGTAAACGATTTGGTATAGTAGGAGGGGCTGTTGAATCCCATTTCAAAGGATATTTGGGTAATGTTTAAACGGCCTTCCATAAGTAGTTTTATGCTGTTTTTAAGGCGTATGGTGCGTATAAATTCATTAACAGTCTGCCCGCTTAGGTTTTTAAGCTTAGTGTATAAAACGCTTTTACTTATGGCCAATTCTTTAGAAAGCGAATCGCCGTTTATATCGGGGCTGGAGATGTTTGTTTCCACAAACTTTATCATTTTTGATAGTAGTTCTTCATCCAGTTTATTTTTGGTAAGGTCAGAGGGTAATATTTCTGTATCAGAAGAAAAACGAAGTTTTATATTCTCCAGCGAGTTGAATATATTGTTAATAGTAGTTAATAGTATTTTTTCGTCAAAAGGTTTAATAATATAGGCGTCTGCCCCTGCCTGTAATCCCTCCAATTGAACTTTTTTAGAGGTAGCCCCGGTAAGTAAAATTACAGGTATATGGCAGGTGACCCTATTGGTTTTTATAGAGTTACAAAAAGAAATGCCAGAACTATCAGGCATTTTTATATCGCTTATTATCAGGTCTGGCAGCAGTTCTTCTGCCAGGACTATCGCCTGGCTAACGTTTGCGGCCTCATGAATTTCAAAAATCGGGTTAAGTATAAATTTTAAACTACTACGTAATTGTTCATCATCATCTACTACAAGAACCTTTCTGCCATAAAAATCTTTTTTTAAGAAATTGCCAGGGTCTATAGTGTTCTCCTCAAAAAGATAATTGTGTTCAATCACATTCTCCTCTTCGTTAAAAATTTCTTCTCCTGGTAATGTGAGGCAAAAAGTACTTCCTTGTCCCAGATTACTATCTATAGTTATATTACCTTTGTTCAGTTCCGAAAACTCTTTTATTATAAGCATTCCCAGTCCCGTTCCCTGTTCGTTATTTGTGCCTGTTGTAGAAAATGAATAATTCTCGTTCAAAAGTTTTACCAATTGTTGTTCCGATATGCCAATACCGTTATCTTTAAAACAAATGGTTATTTTATTATTAGTGTAGGTAGTGTATATAGTTACTTCGCCGTTGCTTGGGGTATATTTAATGCTATTACTTAAAATATTCCGCACAATAGTATCTATCATATTGTAATCTCCGGTTATAAAATATGAATCAGGAATATCTGATTTTATTGTAATATGCTTTTGCGTAGCGCTGGAATATATAAGTTCTATATTTGCCCTGATAAGTTTTTTTACTGAGAGTTGAGCTGGCTCAACTCTCAGGTCTCCTGTTTGCGATCTTGCCCACTCTAGTAGGTTAATCACCAGGGTTTTTATTCGTTCGGAGGAGATTTCTATATTATTTATAAGTTGTTTCTCATCCCCATCCAAATGTGTAAGTTCCTGTTTAAGCGATTTTGTTAACATGGTTAGCGCGCTAACAGGGTTACGGAGATCGTGCCCGATAATTGAGAAAAATTTGTCCTTAGTATTATTAAGTTTTTCCAGTTGTTCCTTTTGTTTAATAATTTCGGACTGTTGTTCCAGTATCTTTCCTGTTTTATTTACTATCTCAATATTTTTATTCTCTAATATCTCATTCTTTTCCAGCAGGTCTTTATTTACTTCTTTAAGAATAGTTGTTTGCTTCTTTACCTCTTCTTCCAGAAATTTATTCCGTACTCTTATTGCTCTTGTACGAAGGTAAATAAACAATAGCATCAAGGCTATTGATACTATAATGGAGGTTGCGCGGAACCACCAGGTTTGCCACCACGGAGGAAGTATAATGATAGTAAGCGAGGCGCCCTGTTTGTTCCATACTTTGTCATTATTAGATGCAATAACCCTAAAGGTATATTTGCCAGGGTTAAGGTTGGTATAAGTGGCAAAACGTTTATCGGCATTAGCATAAATCCAATTATTGTCAAATCCTTCCAGGCGGTAGGCAAATTTATTTTTGGAAGGTGAAACAAAATTGAGCGCAGAAAACTCTATTGAGAAAACATAATCCTGATAGCTGAGTTCAATTTTGTCGGTTTTAAGAATTGACTTCTGAAGGTATTTTCTGTCATTATATAATACCCCTGGTCTTAATGAATGATTAAAGATTTTAAAATCTGTAATTACAACCGGCGGTATTTTATTATTAAGTTTTATTTGATCAGGGTGAAACATGTTAAAGCCTTCTACTCCCCCAAAGTATATATATCCGTTACTGGTTTTAAGTTTGGAATTATCGTTAAATTCATCATCCTGTAAGCCATCTTCCGTATCAAAAGCCAAGGCGGCTCTGGTGATAGGGTTAAAGTAAATTATCCCCTTATCGCTGCTTAACCACAGGTTGTTCTTGTCATCTTCAAGTATTCCCACAATGCGGTCTGAAGGGAATCCGGTCTCGGTAGTGTAATTCTCAAATAGCTGTTTGTCGAAATCTATAAGTTTACTTAGCCCCCCATTTCCTGTTCCAAACCATAAGTTACCTTTACTATCTTCAAAAATATCTCTAATGTCATCGCTGTTAATAGTATTTTTTTTGCCTTCCTCTCCTATAAAGGTTTTGTATGTATTTAACGAGGAATCATAGCATATCAGTCCCATCCCCTGTGTTCCTATCCATATTCTTTTCTTGCTGTCTTCAACTATTTTTAAAATAGTGCATAGAGAAATGTTGTTTGATTTTATAGTATCTAGCGGAGAACGGTAAATTGTATTTTTATCGACATCGTAAATGTCTATACCACCTTTAAAGAAACCAATCCATAGCGGCCCTTTATTGTTCTTATAAATAGACCATACGCTGTTTCTGTTTAATTTACCCTCTGTAAATTTACTGGCAGTAGTAATAGTTTTTTCAGTTCTGCTAGTAGGGTTTGCATAGCAAAGTCCTTTCCTGAAACTGCCATACCACAACGTATTATCAGAGTCTGTTGCTATGCACTTCACTACATTAGCGCCAGCCTTTCCGTTTTCCTCAGTAAAATATTCGAACGTATAGGTTAAAGGGTCAAACAAGTTAAGCCCTCCGCCATCAGTGCCCAGCCATATTTTTTCACCTTGTGCTTTGGTCATACAAAGCACAGATTTATTGTTAAGCGCCTTGCCTGGGCCTCCGGTGGTAGTAAATTTTAAGAATTTTTTTCTTTTCTTAATCACGTTTACCCCGGATGCATAAGTGCCCACCCATATTAACCCTGGTTCACTTTCGTATACAGCATATACAGCGTTACTACTTAGCGAAGTCAAATCATTGCTGCGTGTATAACTTTCTATGGTTCGGCTAACAGTATGGTACAGGTACAGCCCACCGCCATCGGTGCCTATCCATATATTATTTTCACTGTCCTTTTTTATGGATAGAACTGGAGACGACCTTAGTTTATCATTCTCCGTGAAAAATTCATTTTTGACGCCTGTTTTTATGTTTAGCTTGCATAATCCTTCTACGGTGTTTCCTATCCAAAAAATTCCATTGCCCTCATAGAGCAGCGCCCCCCCAAAGTTTGCTTCTAGCGCCAGGTTGGCATTGTCAGAGTATTTAACGTATTCAAATGTATTAGTTGTGGGGTTTAGTTTTGCCAGTTTATTGCTTAGGCCCTGTAGCCAAATGTTGCCCTCGTCATCCTCAGCAATACCGCTAACATAGTTGCGGCTTTTATTGAAAGGATAATAATGTGTAAATACACCGGTTTTACTATTAAACTTTTCAAGGGCTCCTTCGGTACCTATCCATATAGTTCCTTTTTTGTCCTGATATATGGCGGTTACGAAGTTGCTATTAATGCTTGTTGTATCATTATCCTTATGCTGATATCGCAAAAAAGTCTCTGTTTGCCTGTCAAAACTATTAAGGCCATTAAATCGCGTTCCTACAAGAATTTTCTTATCCATAGTTTCAAAAAGCGCCCGAATTGAGTTGCCGCTTATGGATTGAGTATCGTTAGGAATGTTTAAGAAGTTAGCAAAAGAATAACCGTCGTACCTGGCCAGCCCGTTGTAGGTGCCAAACCACATAAACCCTTCCGAATCTTTAATAATAGCGCTTACCGTATTATTAGGCAATCCCTGGCGGTCGGTAATGCGTTCAAACTCTGCGGGCTGTGCGTATATTTGGCGCATAGTGGCTAAGCACAAAATCGTTGCAAAGGCAATTCCCGAAATTCGCATTTGATTAATTCAAATAATTAACAGTGATAACCTGTAAAAATATAAAATTTATCAGATAAAATTGAATTATTTACAAGAAAACAATGGTTATAATTTTATAAGATAGACCCTAAAAATGCAAGTTATAATACCCCCTTATTTTAGCTTTTAAACTCTGATCTACTCAATGTAAATTATTTAGCCTACTCATTAGTCATTAACAATCAGTGGTTAGCAGGCGTTGTTTCTGTGATTAAAATTTATATTTTTTGTTTTCTGGGTTAAATACCACAAAGATTTCAGGCAATTATTTTTTTCTTTTTTGTGAGAAAATATTATATTCAAACGTCTAACTGTTAAGCATAAATCACTTTTTAAAACTCATATCTATGAAAAAAATTCTACTAGTAACTTGTCTATTTATAGGCTCAATATCTATGCAAGCCCAGCAGTGGCAGCCCCTGGTTAATGGAAGCGATGCATTATATGTTGCCTATACGCCTGTGCTGGCTACAGATCCTGCTGGTAACTTATATGCTTCTGGAAGCATTAGTCCATATTGGTGTATAGCAAAATGGGACGGAAGCAGTTGGAGTGAATTAGCAGGTACAGGTATAGGAGATTCATTGCATGCCGCTGGCCCAATTAATGCAATTGTTTCCGATAGTAAGGGTAATATATATGTCGCAGGCGGTTTCCAGGATGATAGCGGATATTATTACGTGGCCAAATGGGATGGAATAACGTGGAGTGAAGTAGGAGCTGGCAAAGACACTCTTAAAGCGAATGCCCCTATTCATGCGCTTGCAATAGATACGCGTGGAAATCTTTATGCCGGCGGAGAATTTAGTGACACAGACTACAACTCTAATTATTATGAGAATTATTATGTAGCAAAATGGGACGGAACAAAATGGACTACGCTAGGTACTACTACATACGCAAATAATGGATCTGGCCAATCTTGCGGTTATCAATATATTACTGCAATTACAACAGATAATAAAGGAAACGTGTATACTACGTATGAATCTATGGTAGTTGAATGGGACGGCGCCGATTCTACCTGGAACGTATTAGGGGGCGATACCGCAGGCCCAAATGGACTTAATAACCTTAATGGTCAGATTAATACTCTTGCTGCTGATAGCTCTGGTAATCTATATGCAGCAGGATGCTTCAATTATACAGTCGGATCTGGATATGGGGCGCCTACTTACTATCCTGTTATGAAATGGAATGGCGTAACTTGGAGTAAAGTTGATAGTTCAGGAGGAACAGATGCTTTTGGTTACAGCTCTGGCGCAGTAAGTTCGCTTATTGCTGATAAAGCAGGAAACATTTATGCTGCTGGAAATTATGAAGTAGGTTATATTAATTCAAATAGTGAGATAGTTATTTATTCTTATGTAGCTGAGTGGATAAGCAGTAGCAGTACTTGGATTCCTCTTGCCGCTGCCCCTACCGGCGATAGCTTAGCTGCATTTAGTACTGTATCGGCCATGGCACGGGATAATTCAGGAAATCTCTACATATCTTCAAACACTTATTTCAATAATCCTTCCGGAAATTATATAGAAGAGTGGACATCATCAACTATAGCAACCGGGGTTACTAACGCTGCAAGCTCTAGTCCCGTAAGTATTAACGTTTACCCTAATCCTACTACTAGTAGCTTTACCATAAACGCGCCGGAAGGCGGGCTTGTAACAGTATATAGTTCGTTGGGCCAAACAGTGGCTACCCAAAATGTACCTGCGGGTAATACTACTATATCCCTGGACAATACTACTACAGGCGTTTACACGGTAATACTAACCGGACAAACGAGTTCTTACCCTGCCGTAAAACTGGTAAAGAATTAGCTTTCCTGCATGGCCAGGTAGTAGGGCGTGGCGGCGCTTTACTACTTCAGTTTTGTGATTACTATATTTCAAAGTCTTTTCCTGTAAAATGAAACAGGCTGTAAATGTGCTGAATAAAAAGACCACAAAGAGCCTGGCGCCGAGGATTGGATGTATACTAGTTAGCATATTAGTTAAGTTTATTTTATTTATTATTAACCTTCAATTTACTATTATACAGAGTATCTCAGGGGAGTTTGTGCTACTTATAAAAATGTAATAGTAACAGTAATCTTACATGCCACAAGATTGGCGCATTGTTATGGCGTTGTTTTGGCATTGTTATGGCATTGTTTTGTCATTGATATTTTTTTAGGGCATGTAATATTTGCCCTTGTTTTGAAGGATTTTGTTGTGCCAATTGGCACGTGGGATTTAGCCCCCTAGATAGGCGAGGATATAAGCTGAACAAAAAATTAGTAGCATAAGTTTGCAGCTAATGGCTAAAATATTTTCAGAAAGAGATAGCACAAAGGAACAGGAGTGTCGGTAAAAATTATAGGGGCAACCGTAAAGGTTACTTGGTGTTAAATTTAATAAACAAAGAGGAGTTTATGCTTTAATGATGTGGATTACAAATCCACAACTATTTAATCGAGATTTGCAAATCTCGATTAGCGGTGCTAGGATTATATGATAATTTTTGCCCTCGCCTGTATCCTCATAGCGAGGCAAGTCAGTTCGAAGACACAAACTGAGGCTTGAAAACACCTCTATTATTTTTTACTGTTATAGGCCAGAGGCCTTATAATAGTAAGCACGAGCCTGGAGTCTCGCGCTATCTTAATATTCTATATTAAATTTACTTCCTAAACCTATCCGCTACTACTATATCCTTACTTCCGGGCGCATACTTATAAAATCCCTGCCCGGTTTTTACGCCTTTGTGCCCGGCCTCTACCATGTTTACCAGCAAAGGGCAGGGGGCGTACTTGGGGTTTTTAAAGCCCTGGTACAAAACGTCCATAATTGCCAGGCAAACGTCCAGCCCAATAAAGTCGGCAAGTTGCAAGGGTCCCATAGGGTGTGCCATGCCCAGCTTCATTACGGTGTCTATCTCCTCTACACCGCCCACGCCTTCGTACAGGGTGTAAATGGCCTCGTTAATCATGGGCATTAAAATGCGGTTGGCCACAAAGCCGGGGTAGTCGTTTACCTCTACCGGCGCTTTCTCCAGCGAAAGCGCTAACTGCATTACCTGTTTGGTAGTCTCGTCCGAAGTAGAGTAGCCCCGTATTACCTCCACCAGCTTCATTATCGGCACAGGGTTCATAAAGTGCATACCTATCAGCTTCTCCGGCCTTTTGGTTACGGCTGCTATGCGGGTAATGGATATGGAAGAAGTATTGGAGGCCAGTAGGGCAGAGGCTGGGGCGACAGCGTCTACCTCTTTAAAAATGCGGAATTTGATATCGGGGCTTTCCGTAGCCGCTTCTATAACCAGGTCTGCGGTTTTTGCCCCTTCTTCAATAGAAGTATATATTTTTATGTTTTCGAGTGTGTTCTTTTTTAGGTCTTCGGTAATGGCCTCCTTTTTCACCTGCCTATCCAGATTGATGGCGATGGTTTTGAGGGCTTTATCCAGGGCCTCATCGGAAATATCTATTAAAGAAACTTTATATCCATACTGGGCGAATATATGCGCAATGCCGTTTCCCATTGTGCCGGAGCCTATCACTGAAATATTTTTCATATCCTATCGTTTTCGCCAATAATAGTTCGTGTAGTTAATATTTCCAAATCACGTTTTTTTTGTGTGTTAATGCTTTTATATTTACCCCTTAGGCACTCTTAAAATGGAAAAAAGTAAATCATCGGGCGTAAAAGCGCTGTTCCCTGTTATTGTAATACCCGCTACCATTGTAGTTTCAATACTTATTTATATGTTCATATTGGGCAGCCCCGGTAATTTTATGGGAGATAACCCGGCGAACAGTCCCAAAGAAGGTAATTATTTGGGCGTAGTTTATAAAGGCGGCGTTATAGTGCCCCTGCTGATGTCTTTCCTGCTTATGGTGATTACCTTTTCGGTAGAGCGATTTATTACCCTTATGGCAGCATCAGGAAAGGGGCAGGTAGAAGGCTTTGTTAAAAAAGTAAGGTCACTATTGTCAGAGGGCAATGTAAGTTCTGCGCTTAGCGAGTGCGATTTGCAACAGGGATCGCTTGGAAATGTTATAAAGGCCATGCTTGTTAAATATACCATTTTACAGGCGGATAAACAGCTTACCAAAGACCAGAAACTGGCAGCGCTGCAAAAAGAGTTAGAGGAATCTACCGCTTTGGAACTGCCTATGCTGGAAAAAAACCTGACTATTATAGCCACACTGGCCTCAATTTCAACGCTTACTGGACTTTTAGGTACTGTAATAGGGATGATAAAGGCGTTTGCAGCGCTTGCAACCGCCGGAGCGCCGGATGCCATAGAACTTGCCAATGGTATATCTGAAGCCTTAATAAACACTGCTTTAGGAATTGCCACTTCTGCCCTGGCAATTATAGCGTATAATTATTTTACCAACCGGATTGATAACCTGACATATGGTATAGATGAGATAGGCTACAGCGTTACACAAAGTTTTTCGTCAACTAATGCACAATAACAGAACTTTGCAGGCGGTTAATGACTTAGGAATTAAGATAATCTTCTTTTGATTGAATGGATTTTTTAAAAACATCCCTGAATGATATTGTTTTTGAGAAGCGTAATAAAAGTTATGGGGCTTACCTGTTGCGCACTCTTTATGAGAAACATATACTTACCGCTTTAATTATCTCCTTTTCTGCCTTTACGCTGGCTATCTCGTTGCCTGTGCTGCTAAATTATTTGTTTCCTCATAAAGAAAAAGAAACAAAAGAAGAGGTAGTGAATGTAGAACTGATGGAAATTCCTTCTATTGACCCTGATATTCCGCCGCCGCCGCCATTGCCTAAGATTGAGATGCCTAAGATTGAAACCATAAAGTTTGTGGCCCCGGTAGTGGTAGAGGATGAAAAGGTAAAGGAAGAGGAATTGCCCCCTACGCAGGAAGAGCTAAAAGAGGCTGTTATTGCCGACGTTACCCAAAAGGGCGATACCACCCTGAATACAGGAATTATAGAACAGGCAAAACCGGGAGGAGACATACTGGGCGATGTGAATGGGGAAGAAGGTTTTATGGGAGTGAGCAGAGACGCCGGATTTCCGGATATGGCCAGTTACATACGCAGGAACATCCATTATCCTGAATCAGGCAAAAGAATGGGAGTAGAAGGTAAAGTGTTTGTAACGGTTAGTATTAGCCCCGAAGGCAAACTAATAAGCGCTAAAGTGACCAAGGGAATAAACAACAGTTTTGATGAAGAAGCGTTGCGTGTGGTAAATACAATGACCCAATGGCAACCGGCCATGCAGAATGGGCACGCCATAAAACGCACCATGAAAATTGCTATTAACTTTAGCTTAGACGACCTTGACTAAATGAACAAGTTTGTAACTTATTTCCGTTTTTTAATAGCCTTGATTTATGTAGCCATAGGCATTTATATGATCGTTAATTCTTCCCTTCAAAAATTAATGCTTCCTACTTATTCCATTATATTTGGGTGTATTTTAATACTATATGGCTTTTTTCGCGGATACCGCACCTACAAGACTGATTTTTTGGATAAAGACGCCTGAGTATACCAGCATAGTTTTTGCGTTATGCCTGTCGCTTTTTTCATGTTCTTCTAATAATACACCTACTAATAAAGAAGAGGTGAAAGAAACGCCTGTTTCCGGAACACTTGGCCTGCTTTCGGATGAATCTTTCAGATCTATAGTAGAAGCCGAACGAATGACGTTTGAGGGATTGTATGAAAAGGCAGTAATAAAACCGGTTTATATTACAGAAGGGGAGGTTTGGAAAAGCTTTTTGGAAGGGAAAACAGAACTAATTTTCTCTGGTAGGGATATTACAAAAACAGAGAGAGAGTTTTTTGCAACTAAAAATACTTCCATTACTTCCTCCTATTTTGCTAAAGACGCTGTGGCGCTCATTGTTAATCAGTCATTTCCGGATTCTATTATCAGTATGTCAGACTTAAAGAGTTTATTAAACGGTAAAATATCTTCGTGGGCCAAACTGAAAAAAGGATTACCGGAAGCTTCTGTACAACTGGTAACAGACCAGAGCAATTCCTCTAACCTTTTCTTGCTTAAAGATAGTATTGGTTTCCGGTTAGATTCTGTAAAAATACAGGCTGCAGGTAGTAACGAAAAGGTATTCGACTATGTGCGGGAACACCCCTGGGCAATTGGCGCAGTAAGTTTTGCCTTGTTGAGCGATACGGACGATTTGCAAGTTAAGAAATTGTTAAATGGAATTAAATTATTAGGTATTCAGAGAAATGTTTCAGAATTTTCTGAATCGGCCTTTCCTTCGCAGGGAACAATGAACCAGTATTTGCTGGTACGTAATATTTACGTAATAGTAAGAAATACAAAAGTTGGCCTGGCGACTGGCTTTGCTTCTTTTCTGCTTAGCGAAAGAGGCCAACGAATAGTTTTGAAATCGGGTATATTGCCTGCCGCAATGCCCGGAAGACAGATAGAGATTAAGACAAATTGATAGTATGTACATTCGCAGTTTTTTATATTTAGTTTTTTTTTTAGTTACCACTTTATCAACCGCTCAAACTCTTGAAGATGGTATTAAGTACCTGGACGAGGAGCAATACCCCAAAGCAAAAAATACATTTCTGGGGCTTTTAAAACTTAACTCTGCCAATTCACAAGCGTATTATTATTTTGGAGAATTATACTATGCTTCGGAAGATGAGGATTCTGCGAAGTATTATTATACCAAAGGCATAAGCGCCGATGCTCAATACCCTATGAATTATGTTGGGTTGGGTAAAATAATATTGGAAAAAGATTACCTTGAGGGAAGAAAGAATTTTGATAAAGCATTGCAGTTGAGCAAGAATAAAGAAACGCAGGCGCTTGTCGCCATAGCCTCCTTTTTTATTGATTCAGACAAGCAAGACCTTACCCAGGCCAAACTGTTTTTGGAAAAAGCGCTTAAGGCCAACGAAAAAGACCCGCAGGTTTACCTGGCTTTTGGGGATTACTATTGGGCGCAGAACGATGGCAGCAAAGCCCTGGTGGAATATGAGAAGGCAAAAACAATTAACGCTAACCTGCCTGAGGTTTATCTTAAAATAGGCAAACTATATAGCCGCGCCCGCAACTACGACTTAGGCCTGGAATATTATAAGAAGGGCATAGTTGTGGACTCTTCCTATGGCCCTTTTTACAGGGAAATAGGAGAACTGTACTACAAAGCTAAAAAGTACGATAAGGCTATAGCCTCTTATAAAAAATATGTTGAGAAAACGGGCGATAACCCTGAAACACTTTATCGTTATGGTTCTTTTCTGTTTTTGAGTAATGATTATAAAGGTTCTATAGAGGTATTGAATAAAGTAATTTCTGCACCGGATTTTAGCTATGTGGCATACAGGCTGCTGGGCTATAGCTATTATGAAACGGGCAATTATTCGAAGGGGTTAGAGAATATGGAGCAGTTATTCGCAAAACTGGATAATAAAAAAATTATTCCATCCGATTATTCGTACTATGGACGATTGTTTGCAAAGGTAGGAAATGACTCTTTAGCTTTGATAAATTTGAACAAGGCAGTAAGCCTGGATAGCTCTAACGTTGGTTTATATGCGGAAATCGGAAGTATTTATTATGCCCATAAAAAATACCCAGAGGCGGCGCTGGCATATTCCAAACGAATGAAAGCGAAAGGGGCGACATTACAGGATTATTTGAATCTGGGAAAATGTTATTATTTCAATAAAGATTATAAATTAGCCGATTCTGTATTTGCCCAGTTTGTTACTCTTAAGCCCACTTTACCCCAAGGCTATTTGTGGCGTGCGCGCATTGCTTATACCCTCGACCCGGAATCTACTGAGGGGCTTGCTAAACCATTTTATGAAAAATACGTAGAGTTAGCAGGGGCCGATATTGAAAAAAATAAGAAAGACTTAATTGACGCTTATTCCTATCTGGGATATAGGTATTTACTTGAAAAAGATAAACCTAAGGCCACAGCTGCTTATAGTAAAGTAAAAGAGTTGGACCCCGGAAATAAGAAAGCTGACGATGCGTTAAAAATACTCGACAAAAAATAAAATATTATAAGCTAAAAAATTAATGCTACTAATATCTGGCAAAGTTCACAAAACAAGTAATTAAAAGCTTGTATATTTTAAATTAAAATACTTAAATTGCATTGTAAAAAGATTCATAACTGATATGAGGGTAATACTTACTCAAAAGCTTCTTCTAATTAGCATTATTCTAGTAGCTACTCATACTCTAGCACAGGCTCAGCATAAAGCGCCAAAGAGGCTTGGAAAATATGAGTCAGGCCCAAATTTTGGCGCCGCATTTGGTAGAAAAATCTCAAAGTTCTTTTATAATTCACCTCGTTATCATCTTCCCGAATCAGGCGCAGGCCTGGTAAGTTACTCTGGCGCTATTGGAACTTCTACTTATTATGGAGATTTAAGCGCAGCTTCTCTAAACTCTAAAAGTTTTGTATTCAGGCCAAACATAGGCGTGCAACATTATTACAGATTGGGTTATCATTTTAATATAAAAACCGAGCTTAATTATGTAAGGCTGGAAAGTAAAGATTATTATCCTCAGCGAGGCCTCTCCTTTAGGGAAGGCAATGTGGAGTTATATACTTCCTTAATGTATGACATTTTAGCGTTTCAGAAACGTTACAAGAAAAGGTCTCCTATTAACCCGTATGTATTTGTGGGATTAGGAGCCATGCATTTTAATCCAATGGGACAATATAACGGACATTGGTATGCACTGGAACCACTGAAACTTGAAGGGCACGGATACCCCAGAACAACTGCAATTATCCCTTTTGGATTAGGGATAAGAATTAAATACATAAGAGGCTTTGATTTTATAGTAGAAGGCGGATACAGAAAATGCTTTACAGATTATTTAGATAATGTAAGCTCAAAATCATATACCTTCTTTCCTGATAATACTATGAAGAATTATCTAAGCAGTCCTAATGGTAGCACCATTCAGAGGGGTAATCCAACAAGGGACGATGGGTATTTTGTATTCCAGGTGAAAGTTGTTTACACTCCAAAGATGAAATATGTATCTATACCAAGATACAGGCATAAAGTGGGTACTCGTTCAGGAATTTAATATTCTATTTAATTATAATAAGGAGGGTAATGATATGCTGAATATCATTACTCTTTTTGTTTTGGTTTACCTAATACTCGTATTTTAATAATAATAGCTACCCTCACCGCTAATAGTGGTAAATTCTTTAAGTATTATTCTATAAAATTCATAATCTATTATATAAGAGTTTTAACTCTTACATCTTTAATAAGGTAATGGTATTAAATATTATAAAGGATATTATATGGGGGATATTACTAAAGGTTTGTGGGGAATAGTTAGGAATAACTAACTAACTATTAGGCCAGAAGTATCTACTATTTTGTTTGGGTTGTTTAGTATTTTATACAGCATTCTTTTCGCCCTTAATCATATTTAACGCTGTAAGAACTATAATTTGTAAATCGAGCAAAAAAGTCCAGTTTTCGATGTACCATACATCATATCTTACTCTTTTAAGCATTTTCTTTACATCCGTTGTGGCTCCTCTGTAGCCATTTACCTGGGCCCATCCGGTAATACCGGGTTTTACCAGGTGCCTAACCATAAATTTGTCTATAATTTTGGAATATTCTTCAGTATGCTTAAGCATATGAGGACGTGGACCCACCACCGACATGTTGCCAATAAAGACATTAAAAAACTGAGGCAATTCATCCATATTTGTCTTCCTTAAAAATTTACCGAACTCAGTAATACGCTGATCGCCGGGGATAGCTTGCAAACTATCTGCGTCTTTATTTACGGCCATTGACCTGAATTTGTAGCAGGAAAAGACTTTATTTCTTCTTCCAGACCTTTTTTGCACAAAGAAAATCGGACCGGGGGAGGTTAATTTGATTGTGATTGCAAATATTGGAAACAACCAGGTGAAGACGAATAGAATTATAAAGAAAGAGAATAAAATATCAAACCCTCGTTTAATGGCTCTATTCATTATATTTTCCATTGGCTCGGGCCTAAGCGTGAGCACCGGAACCATATTGTAAAAATCAATATTTACTTTTTTATTTAAAAAACCTCTAAAATCGGGTACAATTTTAAACCGTATCAAATTGTTATCCGCAAAATTCATTAGTTCTTTTATGGTTTTTGATGTATTTAAAGGTAGCGCACAAAATATTTCATCAATTTTTTCTCTCTTTATAAAGTTTTTCAAATCACTTATTGGGCCAAGAATAAGTTCTTTATGAAGACATCTTTCCGGGTTATCGTCAAAAAAACCCAAAAACTTATAGCCATGGGCATTGTAATTTATAAAATAGGAATACATTTGATTGCCAACCGCGCCGGCGCCAACTATAACTACTTTTCTAAAATTGGCCCCTCTTTGACGGTATTTTTTGAGGGTATAGAAAAATAGAATTCTCCATAAAAGTAGTGAAATACTAAAAATAACGTAAGTAAGAAGTAAATGCGCTCTGGAATATTGATATCCTTTAATTGCGGCTATAAAAGTAAAAACAATCAGACTATGCATTCCAATGGATTGTATAGACCTCCATATTACATTTTCTGTACGAGTGGTTCTATGAATAGTATAAATATCGAGCGACAGTACTATTATTAGCCATACAAGGTTAAATACAATGTGTAGAAAAATATAGTGGTCGTCAAAATCGGAACCAACCAACGGTTTTTTTAAGAAGAAAGCTAGTATAAAACTGCCATTGAGTAGGGCTATATCTCCCACAAAATCAATAAGTTTTATAAATCTGCTGTATCCTCTTTTCATTTTTTGCAATCAATGTATTCTAACATGCTATAACAAATCACCCCTATTATACTATTAAGTAAGGTTTTTTGTTTTCTTTTATATTAGGAAATTATAAAATAAACTTACTTTATATTAAGAAGTTTAAAACCCGGCACAATAAAAAAATCATAATTTATCGGATTTTAAAAATACTTCCAAAGTAAATAAAATTTTATCTATGTTAAGATGATTTAAGGCATAATTTCTGGCCGCAACTTTTATATTGGTAGTATTACTTTTTAGAGCTTCTTCAATAGCTAATTTTAAAGCTTTTTCATTTTCGGGTTCTATTAAAATGGCTGTTTTTTCCTCTTCAATCATTTGATATAGGCTGCTGCCTTTTTGGGCAGTAACAATGGCGCAACCGCCACAGGAAAGTATAGAGATCAATTTAGACGGTAAAACCAGGTCTGCGGCTGCCTTTTTCTGGATAACTAAATGGAGGTCTGCTAACGCTAAAAAAATTGGGAGTTTATTATAAGGCTGTAATGGTAAAAATAGGATGTTGGTAATTTCTTTTTCTGTTATGAGCTGCTGTAACTTTTGTTTTGAAGCGCCTTCGCCTGCAATAATAAATTTGACTAAAGGATCTTTTTTAAAATACTGGGCAATAGGGATAAGAATTTCGATTCCCTGTTTTTCACCTATATTGCCTGAGTATAGAATTAGTTTGTCTTCTGGTAAAAATCCTAATTCATTTCTTAAAGATTTGTTTTGTGGCAAAGGTTTCAGAAACTCCGTTTCAGCCCAGTTGGGAAGCATAAAGAAATTATTCTCATTAATCCCTTTATCTAAAATCCGCTGTTTCATGCCATTACTTATGCTGGAAACAGTAGTGGCTTTTTTTAAGAAAAATTTTTCTGCATTCTCTAAAAAATTTAGTAGGGCTTTATTTTTAATCAAATTGAGTTGTTTAGCTGCATCTACCTGCAAATCCTGTATATGTATTAGAACTTTAGTTTTTTTATGAAAAATGGAATAGATATAGGGGTAAATATTTATTACTAAAGGAGGATATATGGCAATAATAGCATCGTATTTTGTAAAGAAACGCGGCAGCCAATACCAAAGGGAACTTAATAAAAAAGATAACTCATGTATTATCCTTGTTTTGCCTGATACTTTTTGGGGTATATAAAGAGGGCATCTCAATATAGTGGCCCCATTTATTTTTTCTTTATGCCACCATTTTCCTTTGTATTGTTGATTTAGTCGCCATTCCGGGTAATAGGGTAGAGCTGTAATAACATCTATATCGTACCCTCTTTTTGCAAACCAAGCCCCCATTTCACCAGTATATTTGCCAATTCCTGTTAGTTCCGGGTAATAATTTATGCCATATATCAGAATTTTCAGTTTTTTATCCGCCATCCCCTAGTAGTATAATACTTAATTATTTTCTGGGTTTAATTTTAAGCAAGGGATTTCCCGCATACACCCATCCACCTTCAATTGTTTTAAATACTGAACTTCTTGCCCCAACTACCGCTCCTTTGCCTACCGTTACTCCGGGAGCGATAAAAACATCTGTGGCAATCCATACTTCATCTTCAATAGTGATGGGCGGGGAATAAATATCAAAAGCCAAGGATTGGTAGTCGTGGGTACCGGCGCAAAGGTAGGATTGTTGAGAAATAACAGAATTGGCCCCAATTTTTATTTCTCCAAGCGAATATAGAGCTACATTATCTCCAATCCAGGAATAATCACCAATTATTACCTTCCAGGGGTACGTAATAGTAACTGACGGTCTAATAATAACATGGCGCCCAATTTTTGCCCCAAAGAGTCGGAGTAAAAATCTTCTCCATCCATATAAAACCTGTGGAGATGGATGAAATAAAATGGACTGTACCAACCACCATAGTTGAACTACTATCCCGTTTCGCCCCCTAAAATTATTAGGTACTTTAAAAAGCTTTAAATCCTGATACATTTATTAACTATTATCTTGTAGCATAGTATTAAATGCCGCCTCAAACTGCAAAGCTATATTCTTCCATTCAAATTTTTGAATATATTTTCTTCCATTTTTTCCCATTTCAATTAAATCGCTATTTAATAGTTCTTTTATTGCTTCTGCAGTCATCTCAGTGGTATTCTTTATCCATTTTCCGCATTGGTACTCTTCTACCTCTTTCCAGGGGGTATCAAGGCTTGCAATTATAGGCGTTCCAGCGGCTAAAGCTTCTGCATATACGTTCCCAAAGTTTTCGTTGTGAGAGGGGAGTACAAATAAATCGGCATTATG
>Ga0302315_10002000_pt1 | contig 19783 bp, 8 predicted proteins | sample III_Palsa_N3_1_FD_200532 | JGI IMG/M metagenome (GOLD analysis project Ga0302315, IMG submission 200532) | Peat permafrost microbial communities from Stordalen Mire near Abisko, Sweden - III_Palsa_N3_1 | ecosystem: Environmental > Terrestrial > Soil > Palsa > Peat permafrost | place: Sweden...
GTGGTGAGCGACGTTGGCAGCGTCACCGAGACCGTGCCGGAAGCAGGGTACTCGATTAGCATGTTGCTCGTGGTGGCAAGTACGTTGCCGGCCGCGTCGATAGCAAGCGCCGTCCCGCCGGTGGCGGTGATGGTAGTCTGCACGCCTAAAGAACTGAGCTTCACGATATGAGACCCATCGATCGCGTAGATGTTTCCGTTGCGATCGACTGCGACATCCTGCGGCGAGCTGAGTCCTGTGAATGGCGCGACAGTGTCGGTACCCGGTGCGACGCCGGCCGGAAAAATGAGTATGCGATTGTTGCTAGTGTCCGTGACATAGAGATTCCCTGCGGCATCCGCTGCAAGACCGTGAGGATTGCTGAGGCCGGATGCGAAGGTGAAGGGAGTGCCGGGCGCCAGCACAGAAACTTCCGTAATGGTGTTAGCGCTGCTGTCTGCAACGAAGATGTTCCCTGCTCCATCGACCGCAACGCCGGAGGGCAAGGTAAAGCCGGTAGCGACGGTAGTGGGAGTGCCTCCGGTGTAACGAAGCACGCTCTTGCTAACGGTGTCTGCAACATAAACGCTGCCGGAACCGTCTATCGCGATCCCGTTTGGTGTGAGTGTCGTGCCAGTCGTGGTTGCGGTGGCCGGGTCTATGGTAAGTGCCGATCCGGTGCCGACCCCGCTAAGGAGCGAGTACCCTTGCGTGGCAGATGAGAGCACGGTGGAGACTGATCCATCGTGAATTCCGGGAGTGGAGGGCTTGAATGCCACGTTGATGACGCATGTGGTCGCATTCGCGGTGGTCGGACAGGTATCTCCGCCCGCGTCAGAAAAGTCGGATCCTCTCGTGCTGCCTTCAGAAATAACACCAGTGCCAACGATCGCTGCGGCTGTGAACGCCAACGGCTGCGATGCAGTAGTGCTACCGACGGCTGTCGCTGGGAAGACGGAGTTATAGCTGAATTTACGCAGGTAGTATCCAGGCGAGTCGCCGAAGTAGAGGTTGCCGTTTGTGTCAGCAACGAGTGGGCCGCGCGGGCTGCTAAATGTTGTTTGTGTCAGCGGACAGCCGTCAAAGGCGGTGTCCGTCATAGCGGGACCTGTCGTTCCGCCGTTGCAGTGCGCGCCGGCTGTAGGAGTGGCAATGCCGTTACTGCCACCGATGACCGCCGTGACTCCGCTCTGCGCGTAGGTTTCATAGAAGAGCACGCTGCTGTAATCGATGAAGAAGATGTCGCCATTCGCATCGCCACCTACGCCTTGCGGAGATGTGAGCTTGATCTTGCTTGGAGCGAGACCGCTGACTGTCTGTGTGCCCTGCCCAGCGAAGCTATAGGTGTAGCCGGTTTTCAAGGTGGTGTATGTTGCGTTGGGCAGCGTCAATGGTGAAGCAATACCGGCGTAGATGACCTTGATGCGGCCATTGCCGGCATCGCTGTAATAGACGTTGCCGTTGGCGTCGAGATAAACCGTCCATGCCACGCCGATACCTACTCCAGTGGTCGCTGTCGTATTTGAGGCGCCAGGCACAGTGCCAAACTCGGCAGTGTCGGAGCCTGCTGTCGTAAGGCAGGAGTTCGCGCTTGCCACGGAGCCGGTTTTGTTTGTGGCTGCGGAGACACACCCTGAACCCGCGATGGTATATACGTAGCCAAGTTGTGGGGTGTAGCCTTCGGCGGTAAGGATGTTTTTAGCCGCCGTGCCTCCGTTGTAAAGAACACGAACTGCATTGTTGAGATTGTCCGCAATGAAAATGTCTTCTGATGAGGAGACGGCGGATGCGGTGGGACTGCGAAAGAGAGCGACGCCGGTCGATGGTGTCGTCGGTATTGGCGTGACAGGCACAGTGTTGGCGTTGCCATAGCCAGGATAGGCATCACGATAGCCAACGGTGGCGGAGGCGCCGTTGGGGCCGCTATAGCCGGCGACCGTGTAGATATCACCGTTGACAGGCGTTACGTTCGGGTTTTGCAACTTGATTAGTGCAGTGGCCAGCGCCGTGCTCGAACAGTTCACGCACATGATGCGAATTCGGCTGTTGGTGTAGTCAGTGAAGATAAGATTGCCGTCGTTATCTACGTTGACGTCGCGCGCCCCGACGATTGCGGCGGCGGCGGGACAACCGTCTCCAAAAGGAGACGACGCTTCCGGCTGTCCTGTCGTGGCATAGCCTGCGCACTCATAATTGCCGTCGGTCGCGGTAGCAGTAAAGGCGGTGAGATTGGCCCCCACGCCCGCGAGTGTGTAGATGTTTCCCACGATTGGAACAGTGGCCGGTGCGGTTCGGGTGGAGGAAATGGCATAGCCGCTATTGGCTGCGGTGATGGCGTTGGCAAGCGCCAAGCCTCCGTTGTAGACGACGCGCACGAGTCTATCACTATAGTCAGCGATATAGACGTTGCCGTATTTATCGACAGCAGCGCCCTGCGGAGAAGAGAGACGTGCCAGCGCGCCAATGCAGCCGTCGCCGTAGTTCGTACCGTCCGTGGCGAGGATATTCGCACTACAAGTGGATGATGCCGTCGAGCCGAGACCCGCGATAGCCGATGTGAATGGCACAGGAAACGCCGTGGGGATAGTCTGCGCCCGCGACGCGGCGGTGAGCGCAAGTGCGAGAGTTACCAGCAGAGATGAGGAGAAGCGGGTTGCCATGACGACCATCCTTGAGACGAACCGGTGAACCTAGTACTTAATCCTGAGAACAAACTGCAGAATGCGTGGATTGCCAACTGTAGCGGTAATTACACCGAAGCTGCTTGCGGTACCCACGTCATCGGCGGGGTTCGCGAATGTTGGTGTGTTGGTGATGTTGAAGGCCTGCGCGCGAAACTCGACCACATATCCACCGTGAATCATTGTGTCTTTCTGAAGCTGAATATCGAGGTCGCGCTGGAATGGACCGCGCAGTATATTGCGTCCAGTATTTCCGTAGTAGTTTCCTGCGGTGGCGAAGACCGGAGCTGCTCCTGTGCCTGTGTCGTTCTGGGTAATCGTGCCAGAAGTTGTGCTGTAAATTCCGTTGTTGAAGTAGGCATTCAAACGATCCTCTACGCGACCGTGCTTGACTGCCTGTGCAGCGCTTCCGTTGAGGTAATAGCTAGCTCGGCTGGTGTTCGTTCCGTAATACGCAGCGCCGCTGCCGTTAACAACCGAAAACGGAGTGCCGCTTTGGAGAATGCCCGTGCCGGCGAATGAGTAGCCACTGAATAAGCGAGCACCGAAGCCCTTCTTTGCGAAGTTCCAATGCGGAGCCGGGATTGGCTGTGTGAACCGAACGGCAATATGGTGAGTACGATCGAAATCCGAAGGTCCATACGCCTGGAGCCGGCTCGTTTGATCGCCACTGGAGCCGGTAAAGACTGTTCCGTCTGTCGAACCGGAACCGGTATCGAGACTCTTTGAATACATGTACGTCGCCAGTAACGTGGCGCTGCCCATACGTTCGGTTAACGTTGTTTGCAGTGAGTTGAAGTTTGACTCTTCATTGGTTTGCAGAAACAAGAACCCGCTGTTCGAAAAGCCAATATAAGGTGCACGCGCTTCCGTGGAATCGATGATGCCAGTGTTGTCCGTGGTGACACCGTAGACGGGATTTGCGGGAGTAGCCAGAAGCGCCTGGTTTGCTTCGGTTTGCACCGGAAGGTGCTCGCCACGGGCGCCAACGTAGCCGATCTGCAAAAGGAACGCGGGAGAAAGCTGCGTCTGAATATTCGCGCCAAATTGCTGATAGTACGGTGTGCGAAGCGCGGGGTCGACCGCATCAATGCCGATTGGTGCGGGAGCTCCTGTAACGTTTTGCGCATATAGCTGCGGCAAAATCGGAAACTGGCTGCGTGTGGGGAGATTGGGAAATGGAGTGGTGAGCGAGCCATTGAGATTGAAATAGCTCGTGGCGCCCCCACTGTTCAAAGCGCTGGAGTTTTCGTAGTTGGGCAACGACAGCGATTCAAGCAAGCCGAGCTGGTTTGAAAGCCGGTCATAGAAAAGACCATAGCCCGCGCGAAACACCATGCGCTTGTTCAACTGCACGGCGATACCGAGACGCGGAGCGAAGTTGAGTTTGTCAACGGTGTCTGTAAGCGTATTGGAAACCTTTGCGATGCCGGGCACCGGATTCCGTGCATTGCCCGCCTGCACGAAGCCAAGCGATGAGGGATTGGTTCCGGTCGGCGCCACATAACGGCGCGGATCGAAAGAGCCGTTGCGGCCGTAGAGGTCCGTTGGAAGACCGATGTACTCCCAGCGCAGGCCGGCGTTAATGGTGACTCGCGATGTGGGATGCCAACTGTCCTGCCCAAAGAATGCGACATCGCGTATGCGGTCATAGCGCTGCACGATACCGGAAGCGACGGTCTCTTCATAAATATCGCTGTGTCCGGTGCCGTTGCCACCCTGTGCAGTGGGCGCACCGCTCAAGCCGAGAAGGAAGTTTTGGAAGCTGATGAAATCCAACGTGCCACGCATGTCGTCATTGGAGTAGTAATTGTCCTGATAACGACGCATCTCAAAGCCGAAGTTCATATTGTGCCTGCCCTTGAGCCAGCTCACATTGTCGAAGTACTGCCATGTGTTTTCGGTGTCCTGCTGGTCCGTGCTGACGGTATAGCCCATCTCAAACGAGCCGGAGTATTCCAGCTCTGGAATATCGGGAAAATCCCCTGAGTTGAAGCGAGACATGCCGATCGTGGCGAGCGGGATCTGGTTCTGGAAACCAGTTTTGCCGAGGGCTCGATTGAGGCCGAAGTGAAACTCGTTGACAACGTTCGACGAGAAGATGTGCGTTTCTTCGACGGAGTACAAGCGGCTTTTGAGGTGCTGGTAGAGGCCAAAGCCGGGCAGAAACCGCGTTGAGAAGACCGAGTTGAACTGTGGTTGTTCTGCAACAATGACGTGGAATGCGACGTTATCCTTTTTGGAAATCTGATAATTTGTCGAGCCAGTGTACTCATCTTCATCGAAGGTCGACGGTGTAGATACCGCATAGTTCGTCCCGGTGGTATTTGCGGTTTGCGGCGACGGGATGACATAGTTGCCGTTCGCAAACTGCAACTGCAGCAGCGCCACGGCTACGGGGTTCAGATTGGAGCCGTTCGCTGCGATTGTCGGGCCGGTGTAGGAAGTCTTGCCGAGCGAATTGCCGAATGCGCCGAGTGACGCGATCGAGCGGTCCGCCGGTATCTGGGGAAGGTTCACCGAGGTGATGCCGGGATAGCCGTTGATCTGTCGCGTGCCCTGGTAGTTGAAAAAGAAGAAGAGCTTGTCCTTGAGGACGGGGCCGCCGATGGAGGCACCAAACTGATTTTGATTCAGTTCAGGACGACGCTGCCCCTGTCGATTCAGGAAATAGCTGTTCGCGTTAAAAATTGTATTGCGGAAGAACTCATACACATCTCCATGCCAACCGTTAGCACCTGAACGGGTGATGAGGGCAACGTTTGACCCGCCCGAACGGCCTGTTGTCGCGTCGAACAGAGCGGTGCTGACTTTGATTTCCTGAATAGCATCCGGCGGAGGAATGATGACGCTGTTGGACGCGAAGTTGTTGTTCGCTGCGCTGTTTGTATGCACATTGACCGCATCAACGCCATCGACATAGACAGAGTTTGAACTGGTACGCGCGCCGTTGACGTTGACATTCTGCGTGCCGCGGCCAAGACCGGTCGCATCGTTCAGCGGCGCGAGCACGCCGGGTGAGAGCGCTAGAAGTTGCGTGAAGTTGTTGCTCGCAAGCGGAAGCTCGGAAACATTCTGCCCTGTGATGATGGCGCCTTCCGTTGTATTTTCCGTTTGAAGCAGTGGCTCTCGCACGCTTACCTCTACCGTAGTGCTGACGTTCGATATCTGCATCGTGGTGTTGACGGCGATGTGCTCGGTAACATTGAGCGTGGCCGTTTCGACGATCGTGCTGAAACCAGGTAGTGTGAACGTAATCTCATAGTCGTCCGGTGCGAGCGAGGGGAAGCTGTACTCGCCGGAGCTGTTCGTAAGGGCAGTGCGAATTTCTCCACTGGCAATATTTCGCGCTGAAACCCGAACTTTGGGAACGAGCGCGCCGGCTTTGTCCGTGACTACACCAGAGATGGTGCCGGTAGTTTGCGCGTATGCAGCCAACGAAAACAGAAAGAGAACGAGAGTGGCCAGTGATAAGCGCCGCAAGCGCGGCCTCCAGCAAACAACATTTTGCATAGCCAACATCATCTCTTACTTCCCTTCCCTTACGCCGAACTGCTTTGACTTATGCTCGTGACCCGCAAATGTGAGGAATCCAGCGAGGCAAAAGACCGTTGCGGCAGTCATTGCCATGGCAGCTGCATAGCTTTTCCCGCTATGCGCGATGAGCGCCTGAATGAATGCGACACTCCCGGACAACACAACACCCACCTGGTTGCCGATGCTGGGGAGCGTGCCGCGAACTGCATCCGGGCTTAGCTCTACGACATGCGCCGGAACAACTCCCCAAGCACCCTGCACACAGAACTGCATTAATACTGCACCGCAGACAAGCATGGGCAGCGTATGCGAGAAGGCCCATAGAGGAATGGCAAGAAGAGCGCCAAGCATCGCGAGTCTCATCGCGAGGCGGCGACCGATACGGTCAGAGATCCATCCGATGGAAAGGCCACCGATGATAGCGCCAACACTACCGATAGCCGTAAGCGCGGCCTTTTGCTTGCCAATAATTCCCCAATCCTTTTCCAGAAACGTGGGATACATGTCCTGCGTGCCGTGCGAACTCATGTGCATCGCCATCATGAAAACAGTGAAATAAAGGAACAGTTTCCAATGCGAGGCCAATGTGCGACCGAGCTTGCGGAAGCTCTCGCTGTGGTTTTGCTTCCAGCTTTCGGGCTCAGTGACGCGAAATGCGACGAAGGCCGCGGTGATGAGCGCGGGAATGCTGCCGACGAAGAACAATGGCCGCCACCCGTAGCGGTCGAAAAGCGTGAAGTAAGCAGCAGCGGCAAGCAGAAAGCCAATGGCGTAACCCTGCTGGAAGAGGCCGGAGAGCAGTCCGCGAAACCGGACGGGCACCTTTTCCATCGCTAATGTCGCACCCAGACCCCATTGGCCTCCCATCACGATGCCGAATAACGCGCGCACGATGATGAACTGGGTGTAGCTGTGAGTAAATGCCGTGGCTAGCTCGACAACGGAGAAAACGCAGAGGTTGATGATCAGCGGACGACGCCGGCCAAAGCGATCCGAGATGCCTCCAAAGAGGAATGCACCGACCGGACGCAACGCGAGCGTGGCCCAGGAAGCGGCGAGCATCTTAGGAACCGATTGACCGAAGTCTTTGCCAATGGCCGTGAGGGCCAGAACGACCAAAAAGAAGTCGAACGCGTCGAGCGTCCACCCGGCAAGACCGGCAATAAAGGAACCGAGCCACGGCTCTGTCATGTCTTTCGACGAGCCGGGAAGCAGCGTATCGGATGGAGCCGCGGCGAGACTGCTAACGGGTGGGGCTTGCGATACGGGCATCGGTGTCTCTTAGATTTTCTGGAGATATTCGATACGGAGAAGAACGACTCTCCGAATCGCCGATGACAGTAGGAGCCGCAAATGCGAACTGTCCTTAAGAAAAGCTAAAAAAATGCCGAACCTTTGGAATGAGTGAGTTGCGGCAAGCGACCGCTAGAAATGCATGGTCGCGACTACCGCCTGGAAGGACGGATCGGAGCGCAGCTCGTCGAGCGAGGGGTCAATCTTGGCATAGACCATCGAGGTGGAGCGATCATCTACCGCCTGCTGTAGCGCTTGGATCGCCTCCGGCTTCAGGTTCAAACCGAGGTATACAAGCGCAAGCGCGAATGGCGGTACATATTTCGAAGTGGACATCGACTGCAACTGCTTGAGGGTACGTTCGGCAGCCAAGGTAGCTCCGCTTGCGGCCTGGGCTTGACCAAGCAGTCCGAGAATGTACGGGTCGCCGCTCAAATTGGAGGCTTTGGTCAGGTCGGCAACAGCGTCCTTCGGATCGCCGTTGCGGATTTCGGCGATACCGCGGCGCGTCAGCGCCCGGACAAAGGATGGATCGAGCTCGAGAACCTTCTTGTACTCGAGCATTGCCGCGTTGTTGTCATGCGAAAGATACTCGATCCAGCCAACGTTGGTGTCAATAATAAGCGAAAGGGGGTCGAGCGCCTGGGCTCGGTGTATTTCATACAGTGCCTGCGGGAAGCGGCCCATGGCAGCGAGATCCAGTGCATACCAGTGATGCGCGGTGGCATAATTCGGGTTCAGCGCGATGGCGCGCTCGAATTCGCGCTCAGCTGCGGGCCCATCCCAATCGGTGAAGAAATAGATCATGCCCAGTGAGGCGTGAGGCTCGGCAAGCGTGGGATCAAGCTGGATTGCGCTGAGTGCGGCGGCGCGCGCATCGGGGATCGCCGACCGTCCGGACTCGACGGAGAAGGAAGCAAGCAGTGCGTAGGAGTCGGCCAGCCCGGCATAGGCCAGCGCGTAATTGGGGTCGGCTGCGATGCTCTGCCGGAAGTAATCGACACTCTGGCGCAAGCCTTCCTCGGTGCGCCGATTCCAGAAGTAGCGGCCGCGCATATAAAGCTGATACGCCTGATCGTTTACGGGATACTTCGAAGCTGCTTTTGTAGAGCTCCGGTGGTCCGCGCGGCTGGCAAGCTCGGCGTCGAGAGCGCTGCCGGCGGCGATTTGCAGGCGCGACATATTATGCTGCGCGTCAGTGAACGTTTTTGCCCAGAGAGTTTTTGCATCGGCAGCACGCACAAGCTTGATGTTGATGTGGGTTCCAGCGGCATCCCGCGAGACCGTACTGCTTACGACAGCATCTGCATTCTGCTCGCGACCGACCGTCGTGGGATCAGCGGGCGCCACAGAGTATTTGAGGACGGAACTCATCGGCCGCACTTCAATGGTTCCCTCGACGCGGCTGATAAGCGTGTCGGTAAGGCCGAGAAGAACATAGTCATCGACGCCCGATCCGCTCATGGGAAGGATTGCGACGGAATGAAGCCGTGCGGCGGAACGCCCAGCGTACAACCAGAGGAACGCACCCGCGATACACACTACGATGGCGAGACCCAGTGCGCTCCTCCTCAGGAGCTTGCTATGGCGCGGAGTCGCGATCTGTAGTGAAACATCAATGGGCCTCTCGCTATCTATGGTGAGTCGTGCCGCAGGCTGTGCCGTCGACGGCACCGTATCCGCCGATGTCTCATCCACTGCCACATGGCCGATAAAACGATATCCACGCCCAGACACTGTCTGGATCAGCTTGCGGTCGTTTCGATCCTCTCCGAGAGCGCGACGCAAAGTGGAGATCGCAACAGTAAGATTCGATTCCTCAACGAAAGACTTCGCCCAGATCACGTCCATCATCTCGGTCTTAGTAACGAGTTGGCCGTGACGGCGAACCAGCATCAACAAGGAGTCGAAGGATCGCGCAGGAAGGCTAATCTCCTTTCCATCGCGCGTTAGCAGCCGATTGGTTTCGTCGAGACGAAAATCAGCAAATCTATAGACGTGGGGAGAGTCAACAGATGGCTGCGCCGGTTCATTATGAGACGCTACGGGCAAGTTCGTTCACTCAGAACACGAGTCTAGCATGTGGCATCCGCACTGCGAAATGACTTCAAACTATTGCAATCAAAGGAATTATCGTTTTCGGAAAACCTTTAAGAGCACATTTAGGGCAGATTGATGTTTGGGCCGCTAGTTTGTAAAGTCGCCACGTTAAAGTAGAACTCCATTGATCGAATTCGCGAAGAATATCAAGACCAAGCCCCTCACCAGCAACAAGCACCTCATCCTCTGGGTAGAAAAGATGGCCGAGCTCTTTCTCCTACTCCACGACCACCTCCCCCCGAGATGATCTACGAAAGAGAACTCCTCATCTGCCGCTTGTGAGCTGCACGCTCCGTGCGATAACTGAACCGTTGACGGTGTGTGTGATTTTGAGGCGGGGGGTGGGGTAAGTTCTGGATTTGGGGTTTTGGGGAGAGAACTGGGTGGTTTGGCCGGTAGATGGTGGAAACGGCAATTGTTCCACGTGGAACAATTGGAAATGGCCAGTAAAGACGGGCGTTTTGACGGCTTTTGGACGGTGCCGGGAACGGTATCCCACGGTGGTTTTTACGGTCACACGGACGGTGATTTACGGTGAGCCGGGTGGACATTTTGCCGAGCTGTGATCGGCAAAATGTCCCAGCCTCCCCGGGGGAGGGCGGTCGAGGAGACAGCCATTATCATGCGCGGTCGGTTTTGAAGCCCATATCTCAAAGGCGAGGGTGTAAAGTCTCAACACATCCCTCTTATCTTCCGGGAGGTAATAAACGCCGAAATTCGGCGTTTATCATCACTATTCCATTGCACACTTATAGAAAAACTTGGTAGGCTTTTGGGCCATGGAACTGCATATCAGCATGATTCCTTCTCCAGAAGACCCGCCGTGGCGGAGCGATGACTACCAGTCGGGGCTTCGAGGCCTGGAGATGGCTTTTAATGTCGACGGGTTGGAGGTACACGAGGCTGGGCGCTCCTCCGTTATTGCGGAGTGTGGCACAACTATATCCGGGGAGTGGTGGGTGAGGCTGGATGCTATGCCGCATTCGGTTCTGGCGGCGGTGGTTGGATCGTGGCTGCAGGAACGGCGGGGGCGGACCGTTTGCCTGACCATTGGCGAGGTCGAGGCAGACGTGCTGACTGTCGACGAGTTCCTAGGCGCCATCCAGTGCGCGAGGCTTTATCAGGAACTCTCGGAGAGCGACTCCTGACCGGATCGCGAGAACCGCGCTGACGACGGGTTTCAGGGTGGATATGGTATTGTGATCCGGTTCGTGAAACGCCCAGGTTTACCCAGGGGAGAAGAACTCATGGCGACAGAATTCGTCGCGCTGGCAGACGGTAGCCCCGGGGCCACGTTGGTTGAGCCAGAGACACAGCAGCGGGCTCCGCAAGATAACATCGTCAACGACCTCAGCATCCAGATTGCGACGGTCAACGGGTCTGGCTCGCAGTCGGCTAACTCTGTGCTGCTGAAGTCGATCTTTCGGATGGGGATACCGGTGAGCGGGAAGAACCTGTTCCCTTCCAACATCGCCGGGCTGCCGACCTGGTACACCATTCGCGTCAACAAGAATGGTTACGTCGCGCGCAAGAAAGAGATTGACCTGCTGATTGCGATGAACCCGGAGACGGCGCAGGAAGACTTTCTTTCGCTGCCGGCAGGGGCAGCGGCGATCTATGAAGAGTCTGCCAATCTACAGCAGTTTCGCGACGATGTTGCGTGCTATCCGGTGCCCTTCGACAAGCTGACCGCCGCGGTTTGCCCGGAGGCGAAGCTACGCAAACTCGTAAAGAACATGATTTATGTGGGTGTGGCGGCGGAGCTTTTGAAGATCGATATGGGAGCCGTGGAGCCGGCGCTGCGGAAGCAGTTCGCGAAGAAGGTGAAGGCGGCAGACCTGAACTGGGCGGCGGTGCAGACGGGGTATGAGTATGCCGCGGCGAACTTCAGCAAGCAGGACCGTTATGTTCTCGAGCCGATGAATGCGACCGCGGGCAAGATCCTGATCGATGGGAACTCCGCGGCGGGGTTGGGATGTGTCTTTGCCGGATGCACGGTGGTGATGTGGTATCCGATTACGCCTTCCACTTCGCTGGTAGAAGGCTTCATCGAGTATGCGAAACGCTACCGCATTGAAGACGATGGCAAGGCGACCTTCGCGGTGGTGCAGGCCGAGGATGAACTGGCGGCCATCGGCGCGGTGCTGGGCGCGGGATGGGCAGGAGCGAGGGCGATGACGGCGACCTCGGGGCCGGGGATCTCACTGATGGCGGAGTTTGCCGGGCTGGGCTACTACGCCGAGTTGCCGGGTGTGATCTTCGACGTGCAGCGCGGTGGGCCTTCCACCGGAATGCCGACGCGTACGCAGCAGGGAGATATTCTAGCCGCCGCGTTTCTTTCGCACGGAGACACGAAGCATGTGCTGCTGATTCCCGGCAGCGTGAAGGAATGCTACGAGATGGCGATGGCGGCCTTCGATCTGGCAGAGGAATTGCAGACTCCGGTGTTTGTGATGTCCGACCTGGATCTGGGCATGAACAACTGGATGTCCGATCCGTTTGCTTATCCGGACAAGCCGCTGAATCGCGGCAAGGTTCTGAGCGCGGAAGACCTGACGAGACTTGGCGGCTTCTCTCGCTATAAGGACATGGATGGCAGTGGGGTGGGCTCTCGGACGCTGCCCGGGACGGACCATCCGCAGGCGGCCTACTTTACGCGTGGAACGAGCCATAACGAGAAGAGTGCTTACTCAGAGCGGCCGGATGACTATGTGAACAATGTGCAGCGCATTGCGCGTAAGTTTGAGACCGCGCGAACGCTGGTGCCTCGACCCGAGGTGGTGCAGACGGGAGGGTCGAAGATAGGCTTGATTGCTTTTGGGTCGTCGGACTTCGCGGTGCGTGAGAGCCGCGATCAGCTCCTCGGGGAGTATGGCTTGACGACTGACTATTTGCGGCTGCGCGCTTATCCGTTCACGCGCGAGGTAGATGATTTTATTTCGTCGCATGAGCGCGTGTATGTGATTGAACAGAATCGCGATGGGCAGATGTTGAGCTTGCTGAAGCTGTATTTGCAACCGGCGGAGGTGGTGAAGCTGTGCAGCATACGCCACTATAGCGGGATGCCTATTGATGCACGCTCTGTGACAGATGACCTTGTCATGCAGGAAGGAGTCTAGATGGCAACCACGCCTGTTACCCCTGATCCTATGGATGTGGCGAAGCCCGCCGCGAAGACGAACAGAATTGGACTTCAGGTGCTGGACTATCGCGGCGGCAAGACGACGCTTTGTGCGGGCTGTGGGCACAATGCGATTTCTGAGCGCATTATCGACGCGTTTTATGAGATGGGTGTGAAGCCGGAGCGCGTGATGAAGCTGTCGGGGATCGGCTGCTCGTCGAAGAGCCCGGCTTACTTTATGACCCGATCGCACTCCTTCAATAGCGTGCATGGCAGGATGCCTTCGCTGGCGACAGGAGCGCTGCTAGCTAACAGGACCATGAAGGCGCTAGGTGTGAGCGGGGACGGCGATACTGCTTCTATCGGCATTGGGCAATTCGTTCACATGATGAGGCGCAATGTGCCGATCATCTACATTATCGAGGACAACGGTGTTTATGGATTGACGAAGGGTCAGTTCTCCGCCACGGCGGATATGGGCTCTACGTTGAAGACGGGTGTGATCAATGATCTGCCTGCGATTGATACGTGCGCGCTTGCGATACAGATGGGCGCGACGTTCGTGGGACGGTCGTTCTCTGGCGATAAGAAGCAGCTACTGACCATGCTGAAAGCGGCCATCGCGCACCACGGGACGGTGGTGCTGGATGTGATATCGCCGTGCGTTACGTTCAACGATCATGAGGGTTCAAGCAGGAGCTATAAGTACACGCAGGAACACCAGGAGGCCATTTCAGAGGCCGGCTTTGTGCCCCATTTTCAGGAGATCGATGTTGAGTACGATCCCGGCACGACGATCAATGTGGAGATGCATGACGGCAGCCAGTTGCGGCTTCGCAAGCTGCGCGAGGACTATGCGCCATCCGACCGAGTGGCTGCCGTTTCAGCATTGATGTCCGCGCATGCGAAGCAGGAAGTTCTGACTGGAGTCTTCTATGTCGATAACCAGAAGCCAAGTTTTACGCAACTATTAAACCTTGTGGATGAGCCGCTTGGGACTTTGCCGGACGAGCGTGTGCGACCGAATCGTGCCGCGCTGGAAGACGTGATGCAGCGGTTGATGTAGACGCGTCGTTATTGTTTATTTGCAGGAGCAATCTGGGATTTGAGCTCTTTCAGCTTCGCAAGCGCCTGCTCGGAATCTGCTTTGCGACCGAGCTTTTGATAGACCCGCACCAGTTCGTAGTAGTCGCTTTGCAGGATGAAGCTGGAGGGTGAGTTCGTCAGAGTACGCTCCAGCCAAGTGGCCGCTTCTTCGTTCCGGCCAAGTTTTGAGAGTCCGAGGCCGAGGTAAAAAAAGGTTGGCGCCGGCATGGCATGTGCCTCTACCGCCTGTTTCAGGTAATCGACGCCCTGTTGCGGATCGCCCGTTTCGACCTGAATTTTTCCAAGATTGAACAAAGCGATTGCGTCGCCGGGGTGAAGCTTCAGTTCCGATTGATACGCGTTGTTTGCCTCGAGGAGATGGCTGGTCTTCTGCTCTTCGTCTCCCAGAGCTTCGTACAAGCCGGCCTCGTCAGGATTCCTCTTGATTGCAGCCTCGTACTCTTCGATTGCCTTGTCGGGCTGATTGCCTTCGGAGTAGATCTCGGCCTGCGCCCGATGAACGAACCACGAGTCGGGATCGATCTTGTCGAGCGCGCGGAAGGACTCCTGCGCTGCCAAGGTGTGTGCGCGAACCTGATAGTAGAGGATCGTTTGATCGCCCGGCAGCAGCGCGCCTGCCTGATCAAAGGCCGTGGAAGCGTCACCAGGTTTGCCCGTCTGCAGTTCAATAATGCCCAGCCAAGTTAATGCCTCCGAACTTTTGGGCTGTAGTTTGATCTCCTCTTTCAGTTCGACGATCGCCTTATCGAGAGAGTTCATCTGAAAAAGAGCAATGCCGCGAAACATGTGCGCGCTTAGAATCGTGGGCTTCAACTCGCTGGCGCGCGCGAGGGATCTTTCGGCATCGTCCAGCTTGCCTTCTTTTAGCTGTGCCATGCCTAGGCCGAGGTAGGCGTCCGCGGAGTGTGGAGCAGCGAGGAGTGCCTGATGGAAGTCCTTTTCTGCTTCTGTGGCGTTGCCCTGCCGCATAGCAGTTGCGCCCTGCTCCATCCAGTGAGAGCTTGCTCCAGTGGCCTGTGCGGTCAAAGCTTGCGGAGCGATGAAGAGGAAAGCACTGAGCAGCCAAGGCGTCAAGGGTTCGACTCGACAGAAGCCCTCACGTTTCAATTTGTTCAATCTGACCTCACCTTGAAGAAGGATCTCGGTTGACATTCTAGTGGAGTAACTGCAGGCGAGTCGCTGACTGCTTATTGTCTTTATCCGCCAGCGCAGCGGCCAACTCGAGCTCATGACCCGATTCTTCCGACTTGTTGAGACGTGCGAGAGTCAATCCGAGATAGTAATGTCCAGGCTGGTAGTCCGGTGCGGCCTGGGTTGCTTTTCTTAGCCACTCCTCCGCCTTGTCGTACTGCTTCAATTGGAAATACGCGGTGCCCGTTCCCGCGAGCGCACCGCCATGCTGGGGATCGCGTTCCAGGGTCTTCTGAAACTGCTCGATGGACTCCTGAAATTTATCCAGCTTTAAATCGGTCTCACCCAAGCGGTAGTACGCTTCGGTCTGGCGCGGTTGAATGGAGATTGATTGCTGAAACTCCTCACGCGCCTTTTCGAATTGCAATCCCTGGAGATAGATGCGCCCGAGCCCGAAGTGCGCTGAGGCATCGAGTGGGCGCACCTTGAGATAGGCCTGCATGTTCTGTTGCGCGGCATCCAATTGGCCTAAATCCAGCTTGACACGCGCACGAGCATACAGCAGATTGGGGTCTTCCGGTTCGAGAGAGGACAGGTGATCCAGCACCTTGTCAGCATCCGTATAAAGATGCATCTCGTCTTCCTGAATTCCTAAGTCGAAAAGTATTCGCACATTGTTCGGTTCCACCTTCTGGGCTCGCAACAAGTTCTTGAGCGCGTCGTCCATCCGTCCAGCAACGCGGTCATTCGATGCAAGGCGTTCGGTGGTAGAGGACATCCCTTCCAAAGCTTCAGCATTCTGTGGATCGGCCTGAAGCACCAGTTCAAAGAGGCCACGTGCCTGCTCGAAGTTTCCCTGGGTCTGCAGCTGTTGAGCAGCTACGACCTTATCCTGCAACTTAGGTTCGGTAATGCTTTGACCGCTAGCCGCTAGAGTCAATAAAAGTGAGATTCCAAGCAGCATACATCCCCCGGCTGCCGATTCTAGCGACTCCTCCGCTTACGGGCAACTCTCAAGTACAAACGACCAATAGAAAAGCTGAAGGTCAGGCATTGCCTGACCTCCAGCTGAGGAAACAGGATGGCCGCCAAAGACGGTTAGAAGTTGAACTTGGCCGTTAACTGCATGTTTCGTGGACCGTAATCTGTAGCACCCGGAACACCGAACGGGGTTGCGCCCGTTACAGCACTCGGTGACAGATTGGGCAGGGCGAACCGGTGACGGTTGAAAAGATCGAATACTTCCGCTTTGAACTGGAAGGTCTGCTTCTCAGTGATGTGGAAGTCCTTCAGCAAGCTGACGTCTTCTGCCTTATACAAGGGGCCTGTAATTGCCTGAGTTACACGGGGGATATTGCCAAAGGAGAACGGCGCAAAGGAGCACGTGTCATTTTCGCAGCCCGGAGAAAGACCACGGGGTTGGAGGAGGCCCTCCGCGTTCTGATCCACGAATGCAGCCTGAGCCATGCTGACTCCAGCGTCACCGAGAACATAGGGTGGTCTATATGCTGGTTTGAACCATGACTCCCCATTGAATTGGTTAGGACCATTCTTTTTGGCTTTGAATGCCGCACTTGCGTAGTCGTGGTCCGGGCCTGCGGCGGGCCCTTCGGTATAGTCGATGCAGTTCTGATAGTAAGGAATGCCGCTTGCACAACCAAATGAGATGTTCTGTCCGGATTGATACCGCTGAATGGCACCGACCTCCCAACCTCCGACCAACAGATCGAGTGCACGATTGTGATTCAGGAAGTGTCGACCCTTGCCAAATGGAAACTGATACAAGTAGCTCAGCGAAAACGTCTGCGGAATGTTCTGAACGCTGACGGCCTTGTCTGCCTTGAGATTCTGCGAACCCTGGCCCTGCTCCAACTCATTGCCTGTCACATAGCTGAAGGGGATGGTTGAATCAGCATCTGTTAGCAGCTTCGACCATGTGTACGACGCCTGCAAATTGAATCCCTGACGGAAGCGGCGTTCCAAGGAAACAACCATCGCGTTGTAAGTAGAGTGCCCCAGATTCTCCAGGCAGCAATCTCCTGCGATGTAGTCGTACTGCTTATATGGACGCAACGCCTGTCCCAGGTTGCCCTCAAAGCTGGCGTAGGGAGCATTTACACCGAAGTTTGAACCTCCCAATGGAATATAGGTTTGACCGATGTCCAGATTGTCTCCCAGACTGAAGTACTGTGGGGAGATGTTATTGACGTTAGTAAGAAAACCGGAGCGGAGATTTTGCGAGGCTTCGCCAATGTAACCGATTGTGAAACGCAAATCCTGAGCAATTTCATCCTGCAACTGGAGGCTCCAGTCGTTGGTCATCGAAGGCCGCCCCTCGCTGGGAAGAATCAGTTCGCCGCCGACTGTATTGAAAGTTCCGGAAGTGCCAGTGAGTTGGGTGGGGTCCAGGTCGGACGCGAAGTTAACAGCGCTCCCATCGCCATTTTTGAAGCCGCTATCCAGAAGGAACGAGTAGGTAAAAGTACCTCTCTGTGGATTAGGTTTGATCGGGCTGCGTGTTTGCGTGTAACCAGCATCCATCGAAGCGCCGAAATCGGCGTATTGCAACGGACCATAGATGATCGCGCCACCTCCACGAAGAACAGCTTTCCCATTTGTGCCAGGTAGCACGTAAGCAAACCCGATGCGCGGGGCGATGTCTTTGAACCAGGTATTCGCCCAGGCCGAATTGCAGTTGCAGTTGACGCCGAAGACTAAGGCGCCTGGCAATCCTCCTGCAGCAGCATCCGGTGCGGTGAGGCTGAGGTCCGAGGTGCGGTTCTCTGCCTCGTGGCGGGGTACATCCACATCGTAGCGAATACCCAGATTGATCGTGAGATTGGCACTGACCTTGATATCGTCCTGCGCAAAACCTGCGATGTAGTGTGAGTTCCAACGTGGATGATCGTTGAACACAGTTTGACCCGAATCCCCAACTCGACCCATCATGTAGCTGGCGAACGTGCTTCCATCAAAGTTATATTCCCCACCTCGGTTCGCGGCCCCGCTCTGATCGCGATAGAAGTTCAGGTAATCGGTGTTGTAATCGATAGTGGAGTACTGCTGAAAGCGAATATCTGCCCCGAACTTGAAGCTGTTGCGTCCCTTCACCCAGCTTACAGCGTCGCTGAGGCGAATACCATTGTCGATGTTCTGGCCATTTTGCTGCTGACCCCACGAGGATACGTTGTCTCCCCCAATGAAGTTGACGATGGGGAAGAAGGGAGCAAGCAAGCCAGGGATATTGGCCGCGTTGGCTTGGAGAGAGTTGAATCCCTCGCCCAAGTTGATACTGTTGGTGCGGTTGTATCCAAGGTTCAAATGGTTCACAAGCGTAGGACCGAAGGTATAGTCCCAGCCTGCGCGAGCATAGTGGGTAGTGAAGGTCTGAACGTAGCCGCTGTTATTGAATGGCGCTGGGAAATCAGGAGCCGCGGTTAGTTTGTAGTTCTGACGGGTGTTGTATGAGGCAAAGATCTTACTCTTTGCACCGATGTTTTGGTCGATGCGGATGGAGTAGGTCGTATTATTGTTCGGCACAGCCCCGGAGGTCGCATAGTTGTTGTAGTTCGGGAATGGCGCGTTCGGGGTACCTACCTGGTTCGGCAGAGGCAAACCCACCACCAACTTTTGTGCGGCTGCGCTCAACTGGGTCATTGGAATGACGTTGGTTGTGGCAAACGGGAACCGGCAGTATTGGTTGTTAGCAGCAGGCGTACCAGGATCTAGTTGGTCCGTGGTGGGATCGAATATTTCGTTGTAATAAATCTGCTGTCCATTGCACGGATTGGTCGCAAACGTGGGATTGGTCACCGGTCCGCCAAGAATGTCTCTGAAGTCGCCCGTGCGCTCAGCCGCTGTCGGCACGGTTGATTGAATTGGATAGCTCTGATGATATTGGAACTTTTCCCATGCAAACAGGAAGAACGTGCGGTTTCTGCCGTTGTACAGTTTCGGAATCCACACCGGTCCGCTGAACACCCCACCGTAGTCATACTTGCTGTCTTGTCCTTTGCTATAGGCGCAGTTGACTTCGGAAACACCGACGCAGTTGATGGCCCTGAAGGCATCATTGAACCAGCTATTCGCGTCGAAGACCCTATTTTTGACAATCAAATAGCCATTGCCGTGAAAGGAGTTGGTTCCACTCTTGGTAGCGAAGCTTTCAATGCCAGACGTAGTGCGTCCGAATTCCGCCTGCGGGGTTGATGTGGTGACCTTGAATTCCTGCAGGGCTTCAATAGAAGGCGAGGTCTCGTCGAAGGAAGAGCCGTTTTCACTGCGCTGAATGCTGGCACCGTCAAGCAACACTTCTGCGCCATAAGCCTGACCGCCGCTTAAACGAGAGAAGAAGACCCCGTTGCCGCTGTTGGCCTGAGTCGCGCTACCCGGACCAGTAGTACCCGGCACGAGGAAGACGAACGTTTCCGGCGAGCGGAGCCCACCCACACCCTGAAGAAGAGACAACGGGAGGTCTTCAATCTGCTTATTCGAAATGGTGCCGCTGATATCGGAGGACTCCGTCTCAAGCCGCAAGCCGCTGGCGTCGACGTTGACCACATCGCTCATACCTCCCGCGTTCAGCGTCACATTCAAGGCAGAAGTACTGTTGATCTGGACCTGTACGCCCGAACTACTCGTCGTTGCAAAGCCGGGGGCCTTTACGACGACCGTGTACGCGCCGATCGGCAGATCGGGAAAACGATACGAGCCGACAGAGTTGGATTTGGTCTCGTTCTTGCCACCGTTTGTTTGGTTGGTCGCGTCGATGACTGCGTTAGGGATCACCGCGCCGGTGCTATCGGTGACGCTGCCGGCCAACGCGCCACGCGCC